>MDSZ01162391.1_pt1 | contig 34188 bp, 39 predicted proteins | sample 811201 | NCBI WGS metagenome assembly MDSZ01 (sample SAMN05326647, study PRJNA326480) | marine metagenome | isolation source: seawater | place: Indian Ocean: North | collected 2010
AAAACAAATATATTTGCCATGAGAATTTATTATTCCAATATTTCTTGATTCTCCTGCACCAAGATTTTTACTATTTACTATAATTCTTATTCTTTTATCTAGTTTCTTTAAATTTTTTATATATTTTAAATCAGATTTATTTTCATCATCATAAATTATTATAATTTCAAAATTTTTATAAGTTTGTGATAAAACAGATTTTATTGATTTTTTTATATATTTTTTTTTTTTATAATATGGAACAATTACGCTTGCTTTAGCTATTTTCATATATTATTTCAAAAAAATATTTTCTGACGATCCATCACTTATATTGTTAGCATATTGATGTATGTTTTTAATTTCAGAATAATTTTTAGCATCAAAAAACCTGTAATTATATTCTTTCAATAAATTTAATAATTTATTAACATTGTATCCAAATTCAGGGTACAAATAAGGCGCCAATTCCATAACAATATAAGGTTTATGTTTTTTTAGAAAACTTTTTCCACTCTTAAATACCTCTAATTCACTACCGTCTACATCGCATTTTATAAGAATTTTTTTATCTATTTTTTTTTCTTTAAGAAATTTATCTAAACTTATTGCCTTACTGTGTCTTGTTGTTTTTAAAGTACCATAATGTTTTTTATGTATTTTGTTTATCGTTTCCAATTCCCAACTGGAATAAACTTTTTTTGGTTTTATATTGTTTGCTGTAATAAAATATTGAGATGTTTTTATATTTTTTATCTCATTATTTAAGCTAATATTTTTTAATAATTTTTTATAAGCAAAATCAGTTGGTTCAATTGAATAAATAGTTGAATTTTTAAATACTTTAGCCAACCTTAAACTATGGACACCCATATTTGAGCCAATATCTAAAATATCGATATTTTTATTTTTAATAAGATATTTTGCAACTTCTATTATTGAATCTTCAAATTTCCCTAATAAAAATAAACTTAAATCAATTCCTTCATTCAAATTTAAAGACCAATAAATACCATTTCTTTTTGCTAAAACTTTATTTTTATAAAAAAAAGTTATTAAAATGCTAATTATTCTAGCGAATAAAATTTTATGTTTGGTTTTCATTAAAAAATGTTTATTTAAGTTAAAGTTAATATATTCAAATGCTTAAATATTAAAATTAAATAATGAAAAAAAAATTAATAATTTTTATGCCATCTATTGAAGGTGGAGGAGTGGAGAAAAATTTATTTATTATATCAAATTATTTAGCTACAAAACTTAATAAAGTCTCAATAATTAGTGCATCATTGAAATACAAAAATAAATTTAAAAAAAATATAAATTTTATTGCACCTAAGTCAAAGGTCTGGGATTCTAAATCTAGAAGAACCAAATATTTCGTATGCTTATTTCTTTTGTTGGAACAAATTATTAAAAATAACAATATTTTAGTTTTTGCATTTCAAGCCAATATATACTGTATTATAATTTGTAAATTATTAGGTGTTAAAATAATAACAAGATCGAACTCAGCTCCTTCTGGGTGGTCAAAAAATTTTTTTAAAAGGATTATTTTTAAGTTTTTTTTAAATAGAGCTGATCAGGTAATAGCAAATAGTAACGACTTTATAAAATCTTTAAAATCTGAATTTAATGTGAAGAGCATGTGTATTTATAATCCTTTGAACAAACATGAGATCATAAAAAAATCAAAAATAAAATCAAAAAAAATTTTTAAGGAAAGTAATAAACTTAAAATCCTAAATATAGGAAGATTTGTTGATCAAAAAGATCAAATTACTTTTTTGAGGGCTTTAAATTTAATTAAAGATAAAGTTGAATATGAAGCAATTTTAGTTGGAAAAGGAAAAGATAAAGCAATGCTTAAAGGCTATATCAATAAAAATAAATTAAATAAAAAAATAAAGTTAGTTGATTTTGTTGAAAATCCATATCCATTTATAAGAGAAACTGAAATTTTAATTCTTTCATCAAAATATGAAGGTCTGCCAAATGTTTTACTAGAAGCTCAATTATTAAAAAAATTTATAATATCAAGTAACTGCCCAACTGGTCCTAGAGAAATACTTCTTAATGGAAAAGCTGGTTTACTCTTTAAAGTTGGGAATTTTAAAGAATTAGCAAATAAAATTCTTTATTATAAAAAAAATAAAAAAAAATTATCAAAATTGGTTAATTTCGGTTATAAAAAATTAGGTAGATTTGATTATCATCTAAATCTTAGAAAATATTTAGAACTTGTTCAAAAGTTTTAAATTTAATTTGTAATAATTTTATCCAAAACTTGAAAGTGTTTAAACATTGTGTATTTACGGGCATTTTGTTTTAATTTTAATTTCATACCTTTTTTTTCTCTCAAGGAAATATAATTTTGTAGTGCTTTACTCAACTCGCCCTTTTGGTTATTTTTGAATAAAATACCGTTTCTTCCATGATCTAGAAATTCAGATGGTCCATTTGGACAATCACTAGAAATAACAAATAAATTTGATAATGCTGCTTCTACAATTACAAATCCCACCTCTTCCCACTTTGAACTTAAAATAAATAAATCTCCATGCTTAAGATGCTTATAAATATTTTCAACATGCCCCTTTAAAATAATTTTATCAGACATTTTTTTTTCAATAATTTTTTGTGTTAACATATTCATCTCCTCGCCATCTCCAAGTATATAAAGAATAAAATCATCATTCTGTAAATTAAAGTCTGAAAACTCGTTAATTAAGTATGAAAAATTTTTTTGTTTTGTTAATCTGCCTGCAGCATAAATAATCTTCTTATTTTTTGGTATTTCGAATTCATCGAATCTTATATTTTTTTTTTTTATAAAATCTCTAACATTTATTATTGCATCTGGTAAAAAAAATATTTTTTCTTTTTCAAATATATTTAGTTTAACTAAATTTTTTTTTAATTCCTCAGAAGGTGAGGTAACACAATATAATTTATGAGAAATACTTTTCCAAAAATTTTTTCTTAATTTATTTAATTTAGGAAAACCTGAAATTCTTAATATAAATTTTGATTCAAATTTAAAAAAAAATAATAATGTTAAAGGTAATGATGTAATTAAGTGATTAATAATATAATCAGGTTTATACTTTTTAATCAATTTGACTAAAGGGAAAAAAGATAAGGCAAAAATTAAAATATAAGAAAACCGGCTTGGAACAAATCCTCTTTTTGGTAAATATTTAAAGTATTTAAACTGTAAATTAATTAATTTAATTTTATTAAAATTTATGAATTCAATATATTGATCCCATTCTCCACAAGCGTTTATTAAATAAACATCATATTCATTTGATCTATATTTTATTAATGCAGAAGCTGAATTTAAAGTCGATTTTATTGTGCCCACTGGATTTAAACATGGAGACCAGTAAAATACTACTTTTTTATTGTTGATATTCATCCAAATTATATTTTATCTAAATAATTTTGCCTATGAAACCTAATTTTTAACCTTTATGTCTATGTAAGTAAATTTTTTAACTTTTATATTGGTTTTATTGTAAATATTTCTATGCAAAGGAAAGTTAATTAATGTTGCGCACTCTGTTATTAAAATTTTCATTTGATAAAATTTTTAAAATTTTTAAATATTTTATATAAAGCTATAAAACAAATTAATATCAAATTTTGATTATTGTCGTATCTTATTTTCAATTCTTCTACAAACATCTTTCTATAAGGAGTTATGCTTGAAAATCCTCCTTTCTCAAAAATTCCTGTGATTTCATTTTTTTTTGTACAGGTTCCTTTCATTTTATTTTTTACAATCATTCTATAAAAATAATCATAGTCTGCATGATATTTGTATTTAATATTATAAAGTCCAATTTTTTTTGCTGATGAATTTTTTAAAAAAAAACCAGTTGAGTGACTTGAATAAAAACCCCAACTATAATGAATTTTATTAGGCCTATATCCATACAATACACCCCAATGTTTTTTTACACTACCAAAGATAAAGTCATTTGAAGGATTTTTTTTTAAATATTTATTGATTATTTTTAAGGAATTTTTTGTTAAGGTGTCACCACAATTTACCATACAAATAAATTTACCATTACTCAATTTCATTCCTTTGTTCATTGCGTCATAAATACCTTTATCTTTTTCGCTTACAATTTTTTTAATCTTTTTTTTGTATCTTTTTATTATTTGAAGAGTTTTGTCATTCGAGCCGCCGTCAATAATAATATACTCAAAGTTTGTGAATGATTGTTTTAAGACACTTTTAATAGTCTTTTCAATAGTTTTTTCTTTGTTTAAAACAACAGTTACAATTGAAAAATAAGGTTTTTTTTTTGCATTCATTATCTAAATTTAAATTCTAACAGACTAATATTTTATTTAAAAATTTTTTCATTATAAAGATTTAAATATTTTCTTGCTATTATATTTGAATCAAATTTTTTTATTTTGTTACGAGCGTTTGTGTTAAGTGAGTTATTTTTCTTAATTTGATTTGATAACCAAATTATTCCTTTAGCTAAATCAGTTGGATTGTTTTTTTTTGCTATATAACCGTTTATTTTATGATCAATTATTTCGGATATACTTGTCTTATCAAAACAAACTGTTGGGGTACTACAACACATTGCTTCAGCAAATGTTTTTGGCCAAGCATCATGTAACGAAGATGCAATAAATATATCTGCAGATGAATATATAGAATTTAGGATTTTTTTTTCCCTTACATAACCACAGGATTTATATTCTATCCCTATTTTTTTAATTTGTTTGTCTGACCAAAATTTTCCAAAAATTAAAAGAAAAAATTTTGATTTATCAATTTTTTGCAAAGACTTTAAAAAAACATCCCATCCTTTTCTTTGACTTTGCGGGTTATGAGCTCCATACAATATAATCTGTTTTTTTGTAATTATGTTTAAAGATGATTTTGCGTTAATTTTTTTAATAATTTTGAAGTCTTTAATTTCAATATTATTATCAATCTTAAGTATATCGCGACCTTTCAATACAGAACTATTAATTGCTCTAGTTTTTAACCAGTTGCTTACTGCAACAAATTGAAAATTAGTTTTATAAATTTTTTTTTTATAATTTTGCATAATGTTTGAAATAAAACCTTTTTCGTATTTTTCAAAATCAAACTTGTAATGAGAGCCTCCAGTATAAGGCCACTCATCTCTCATGGTCCATATTATAGGTTTTTTAATTTTTGATAGTGAATTTAGTTTTATAAATCCTTGACTTAGCCAATGTATATGAATTATATCCGCCTCCTTAAATTCTTTTTGTTTTGTTAAATCAAAACCGAATAATGACAACGTAAATGTTTCTCTTGGACTATGTAAAAATATTGATTTAAGTAATTTTTCAAAATAAATAAAAAAAATATTTAAAACTTTATGTATAAAATTTTTTTGAACAAAAATTACTTTTTTATTATAAAGATATTTATTTTTAAGTTCATTTTTATGTAGAGTATCGTTAAGCACCTTGGAGTCTACACCAATTTTTAAAAGAGCTCTATGAAGAATGTTGGCACCTTTCGCTGCTCCACTTGTTAAAGGTCCTCCAACAATATGTAATACCTTTAGCTTCATATATTAATAAGTTTTTTTATATCTTGAAAAGTTAAATCAATATCGTTGTGGTTAAAATAAAAAATTTTGGTATTATTTTTTTTTTTTAATAATCTTATTGTATAGAAATATTTTTTAATAAAATTTTTATTGAAAATAAACTCTTTGTTTTTATTCTTAATATATTTTTCAATATCTTTTATTTTTGAACTTTTGTTTATCGTGATAAATAAATGATCTAATTTTGGAAAGAGATTAATAAGCTCATTAATTTGATTTTTACTGATATTAATTCTAATTAATAAACTAAAACATAATTGATAAAAACCCTCCGAGGAAAAAATAACTTTATTTGAATATTTTTTTTTTAGTTCATATCCTATAATTTCAAATTTAAGCCAATCTAAAATTAATTTTATTTCATCTTTGGCGTTATAATTTTTGGCCAAATAATTTAAATAATTTAATAAATTTGAATATTCTTTTTTATGAACATCAAATAATTCATCAACTTTTCTTAAAAAAGAAATTTTTGAGGGTAATAGTAAGCCTATTATATTTTTAAAGAAATTAATTTTTTTTTCTTTTTTTTTTAAAAATTTTTTTTTATGACTGAGTTCTCTTCTTTTTTCAATTTTAGTCCAATAAATATATTCAAGATATGAAATTTTTTTTGTGTCATACAAATATAAAATTGTTAATAATCTGTAATTAATAATTTTTTTTGCTTCATTTAAAGCTTCAACTTTTTTTACCAAAGTTGTTTTGCAACTGTATGGTAATCCAAAACATTCAATAACTTTCATAAATTTTATCTAAAAATATTTTTTAATTTCGATAATAAATTTGTTTGTTTTTTAGGTTTTATATAATATTTTAATTTTTCCAATGAAACTGGATTTTCTATAAATTTTCTTAAGATTAAGACAATTATTTCAGAAGATTTGCCCAAATACGAAAAATGTTCTTTTCTAAGTTTTATTAATTTATTTTTTTTCAAATTAATTGCTTTATTTATTGATTTTACTAAATCAGCTTTTGTTGAAATGATTGTAATTTTTGCTGGATTTACATATCTAGCGGTTGTTTTTTTATGTCTCTGTATTTTCCAATCTTTAACAGATATAGTTGGAATATTATTTAATAGGCCTTCGTAAGCTACACTTGACTCATCTGTAATAATCAAATCTATGTAACTCAATAATCCTAAAAAATTATCTTTTGGATTAACAATTAAAGTTTTTTTTTTGTATAATTTTAATGTTGCTTTGTTAGCCAATTTAATTTCATTCCATAGGTCTTCGTATCTTTTTTCTTTTTTGTATAACCAGTGTTTAATTATAAGGTTAAAATTACATTTTTTAACCGCTCTTGTAACTTCTAATTGCCTACCTAAACATTCAAATGATGGCGCGTACAGAACATTTATTTTTTTTTTACTTATTCTGTATTTTTTATGTTTAAAATTATTCGAATACAAATAGTCCGCTTTTGGCCATCCTACTTCAAAGACACCTTTTCTTGTTCTAGCTTCAAAATTTGTGCTAGAATTAATCCACATTTTTTTCCAATTTTTTCCCGGTAAAAATCCTAAATCAAATTTATTCCATGGCTGTTTTTTCCATATGTTTGGCCAATCCACCCTGCCTTGATCCATTCCGCCTAAAAAAATTACTGAATATTTTGAGTTTGATGGATTAGAATCGTTCTGGCAATATATTCCTATTTCAGCTTTTAAATTCAGATTTTTAGAAAATCTAACAAAAAAACCATTAAGTTTTAATTTCTTTTCTAACTCTAAAAAAATCTGTTTTTCTTCTATCCTGGAATAAAAAATAGTAATATTTTTTTTTATTTTTACATTCTCCATTAAGAATTCTGAAAAACTTTTTTTATGTTTTTAAAATTATTTGGTCTTCCTAAATTTTCAATTGACCCTGGTGATATAAAAACTTCAAAAAAACTTGGTCCGTTTGAAAACATAAATTTTTTATATTTTTTTTTAAAATCCTTTAAATCTTTACAAAAAAAATAATTTTTATAACCAGCACCTCTTGAAAGAAATTTAAAATCTAAACCTTTAATTGGTGTTAACTGGCCCCCTACTGACTCATGCTGCTGGTTATTAAAAAGTATATGTTTAAAATTTTTTCCTCCATAATGTCCAATCACCGCCATACTTCCCATATGCATTAATAACGATCCATCTCCATCAAGACATAGAATTTTATTTTTTTTGCTTAAAGAATAACCCAACGAAATCATATTTGTGTGACCCATTGCTCCGACATTATAAAAATCTCTGATATTCGATTTTTTTAGTTTTCGTAATTGGTAAAGTTCTCTAGATGTATAACCAGTTGTTGATAATATTTTTAAATTTTTTGGTTTATTATTAATAATATTTTCTATCACTTCGTGCCTTAATAAATCTGGATAAATAGTTTTTTTCTTAAACTTATTTTTTTTTTGAAAAGTACATTTTTTTCAACTAGGATAGCTGAGGATACTTTATTTTTAAAATTTTTTTTAATAAAAGAATAGACTTTATTCAAATCTGTATTTTTTTTTATATTTAAATATTTTATATCCAATAAATTTAAAAGTCTTAAAGTTTTTTTGCCTTGAGCTAAATGCTGTGGTTCATCTTTTTTACCTGGAGAACCTCTCCAGCCAATTAAATATAATATTGGTATGTTATAAACATTTTGATGAGTTAATGACAAAACTGGATTAACAATATTACCCAGACCAGAATTTTGTAAATAAACACAAGGTATTTTTTTTGTGCTTAAATGATAGCCAGCAGCTAATGCAACAGCTCCACCTTCATTGTGAGTTATCATATGTTTTGTTTTATCTAAAGATGAAAAATAATGATTTGTATTTTTTAGGATACTATCAGGGACACCACAAAAAAATTCGATTTTAATTTTTTTAAATAAATTAAATAATTTATCTACATCTATCATTCTATTAGTTCTATAATTTTTTTAATTGAAATTATTTTTTTTTCAGTTTCTTTGCTTCTTTGAAATTTTAAAATAGTTTTTGCTGTCTCTACCATTGAGAAATAAGAGGCACGAAGTAAATGATTTGCATAAATTACAAGTTTAAAACCATGTTTAATAAGTTCACTCTCTTTTACTGATGAATAGGTAGATGGAACAGCTACCAATGGTTTAAAAAATTTTGATTTTTTAAAAAGTTTTGCAAATTTAAAAATTTCTTTTGATGTTTTTTCTTTGCTATGGATTAATATTAAATCTGCACCTGCTTTCGAATAGTTTTCAGCTCTTTTTAAAGCATCCTTCATTCCTCTTTTTACAATAAGAGATTCTAATCTTGCAATTATTAGAAAATTTTTAGAAATTCTACTTTTTTTTATAGTTTTAATCTTATTTACAAAACCTGGTATTGAGTCTAATTTTGTATTTGATTGATCTTTAAAAAGAGAGTTTCTTTTTACTCCTATCTTATCTTCTATAACAATTGCAGAAACACCTAGCTTTTCTAATCTACGAGATAAAAATTTTAAATGTTCAATATTGCCTCCATTATCGGCATCATAAACAACTGGCTTAGAGGTTACTTCAAACATTTCAGATAACCAGTTAGCCCTAGTTGTTAAATCTAAAGACATGTTATCTGGTTTTCCTCTTGATGAAGAGTCTGTAAGACTTGAACACCAAACACCGTCAAATTCATCATACTTTTTTTCATGATCAATATTTAGATTATCTATAATTAAACCACCAATTGGGTTATGAGCCTCTAAAATTTTTACTATTTTTTTTAATTTCAATAATCTTGATAATTTAAATTTTCTTATTTCTGAAGTTGTGGAACTTTGCAAAAACTGCTTTCTATTTTCTGAAAATGGAATGTTATATGTGTAGGGAACTTCGATAAGTCTACCTCCCCATTTTTTTATTTGTTTTATAACTTTACTCCTAATTCTTTTTTGAAAGCCTTTTTTCCAATCGTTACCATGAACAACAAAGTCTGGTTTTATTTTTTTTAAATTATTTGTATAATCTAAAGTTTCTTGAGGAATAATTTTATGAATGCTTGGAAAACTTTTTAAAATTATTTTCTTTCTCTCCTCATAACTAAAATGGGGAAGAGAAGTATATTCAATACACGCATTGTCAGTCATAAGACCGACAATTACTTTCCCATGCTTTATTGCTTGATTTAAAATATTTTTGTGACCGTCGTTTAGATTATCACCTACCAGTGTTAGATAAATAATTTTATTTTTTTTCATAAATTTTTCTATAATTACAATATATTTTATATCTCATCAGGTTTGAGCTTATGCCAGCTGTTCTTTTAAATATTATTTTTTTAATCGATGAAGTTGAATTAGCTTCATCGTTTCCGTGTATTAAAATATCAAATTTATGTTTTTTTACAAATTTATCATCAATGTCCCAATTAGAAGGTACTACTTCTTTTACAAACTTAATTGACTTTAAGAGTCTTAATCTTTGTTTAAAATTTAATTCTGGAATATAACCCTTTTTTTTTAAAACTTCTTTATCCTTAGTCAAAGCAACATATACGTCACCCAATTTTGACGCCTTTTCTAAAATATTAATGTGACCATGATGCAAAATAGTAGCAGACATATCAACGCAAACTTTTAATTTATTCATTTTTCAAAAAATTAATTATTGATCCTTTAGATTTTTCTTTAAGATGAGCCTCTCCAAGATGGGAGACTACAGATCCAATAATTTTAGATCTTGATCTATAAAGAATTACTTTTTTTAATTTAGGAGTTATCTGCTTATTTATATAAGTACATAATAAAGGTTGGTTTTTACTTTTATAAATAAGATTTTTTCTAAATTTTTTTTGAAAATATTTTTTATTATTAATTATTGATTGTTTAAAACCACTATATTTTTTTAAAACATTTTTTAATGATAAAATAGTATGATATGGCCCTGTCATTTTCTTTTTCTCATGATTTTTAAGGTTAAGATAAAATGAATTATGAAAATAATTTGGTTTTGAGTTGTAATTTATAAAAGATGCACCAGTTAAACCACATAAAGCTTTGCAAGAACTGTAGGAAATTACATCTGCCAAATTATGATTTTTTTCAATAGGAAATGATGCAGTAGAATCCAGCATAAGTTTAGATTTTATTTTTTTTGAAAATCTATATAAATCTTTTATTGGAAGCCTTAATCCTATACTTGTCTCCGTAGGGCACGCAATCATCCAATCTATTTTTTTGTTGGATTTATATTTATTAAATAATTTCCAATCTATTTCAAATACGTTTTTTATTCTTCTCAATTTTTTTAGATTTTTACATATAGAGATTATTCTTTTTGCGTAGTAACCCGTATTAACTACCAATACGTTTCCTTTAAGAAAATTATAACACATAAGTTCAATTGCAAAAGATCCTGAGCCCTGCATACAAACAATTTTTTTATGTTTTGAAAATGATTTGAGTTTTTTTAAAACATATTTTAAGTCAGAATCGTATTGTACGTCGCCTCTGCCGAAGGCAGGCTCAAGTCCCTCAATATTTTCTTTACTTAAACTTGCAGGACCTGGTGTAAACAAAATTTTTCTTGAATTTTTTTTTTTAATATAATTGTTCAACGATTTCATTTTATAAAAGAATTCTGATTAGCTTATTATAATACTTTGATTTATAAATCATGTTATGATTTTTTGTTAGTGAATTTAAAAGTTTTTTATAATAATTATTTTGTTCATCAATAGTTTTGTTTCTTATATCATCTAGTAAATTATCTTCTGTGAAGTATGCTTTTTTGCTATATAAATAAAGTAATTTCTTTGATAAGTGTCTGTCTTTCTTTTGGACTTTAAAATTAAAGTTTTTGAATTCTAACTTTTTTTTATAATCTTTCTTGCTTTTATATTTTATATAAATATTAGTTTTATGAAATCTATTGTGTTTATACGCTAATACTTTTTTTCCAATTGATGTTGCTTCAAGAATAATAGTTCCTTTACCAGTAACAACAGCATCAGCAAATTTTAATATTGATAGAGTGTTATATTTATCAGAAATAAAATGGACATTTTCTTTTTCATATAATTTTTTAAACTTTTTAGAAACTGCTTTCTCATTATAAAAAAATCTTGTTGGATGAAGTTTTATTATCCAATTTATGTCATTAATTTGATAAATAATTTCCAAAGTTTTTTCAAAATATTCAAAGAAATCTCTATATAAAAAAGGACCAGTTGCTGAACAACTATCAGAAAAAACGTGGGGGCAGAATAGTATTGTTTTTCTTAAATTTTTTTTAAAAATTTTTTTAAAATCTTCATTATTGAATTTTTTTTTCTGACCTAGTGAATAACGAGAATCTCGATCAGTTAATCCATTAAATTTTTTTTTAATAAATAAATCTACTTTCTTTTTTGATATTTTCTTTTTTATTTCTTTTTGTGTAAAATCATAAAAAGTTTCATTAAAAGTGACATCTTTATTAATTAAAACTTTCTCTTGGCTTACGATAATTGTTTTAATCCTTTTTTTTTTGGCAATTAAAAAGATTATACTATCAATATCAAAATATTCTTTTTTGCTTAAAATTATATTATTTATATTTAATTGATTGATATATTTTTCAAAATAAATGACCAAAATGTAAGAATAAAAAATTTTTAAAAAAAAAAATTTTGGTAGTAAAAAATTTTTATCTAAAAAATATTTTTTTTCTTTTATATAGCTTTCATGAATTAAAAGACCCAGATATATATTTTTCACTTCAAATAATTTAATAAATTTATCAATTCCTTTTTGGGAAAAGTAAAAATATTTATATATAGAAAAAATAAAATAATAAAAACTAAGAAATAAATCATTTAAAATTAACTTTTTCAAAGAAACATTATATTTATTATTAACACCAAAATTTTTATAAATTTGATTAGTAAATTTATATTTTTTGTTTGTGATTAAAATTACATCATTTTTTTTAAATCTATTTAAAATTGATGCACACCATAAACTTCTTAACACTTGATCAAATCTATTCCTATTAATAATCAATGTTTTTTTTGAATTTTTATTTTGCTTGATTAGTGGAACTTTTAATTTTAAGAAGTTTTTTTGAATCTTCTTATTCATAATAATTTTTAAACCATTCTATAAAATTAACTAAACCTTTATCGAGAGAAGTAAATTTGTTTTTAAACATTTTATTGAATTTTGTAGTACTTGCATAAGTTCTAATCATGTCACCTTTTTGCCTTGGTAAATAATCTATTTTTGCTTTCATTTTCAAAATTTTCTCAATCTTTTTGATCAAAGTTTTTAAATAAACTGGCTGTCCATTACCAATATTATATATTTCAAAGTTATTTTTCTTTTTCTTTAAACTTGCAAAAATTATTCCATTTACGATGTCATCTATATAAGTAAAATCACGATGATGATTACCATTATTGTGAACTAAAATTTTTTTTTTTCTTAAAATATTTTTTGTAAATTTGAAAATAGCCATATCTGGTCTGCCCCATGGTCCGTAGACAGTAAAAAATCTTAATCCTGTTGTTCTTAGCTTATACAAAGAGCTGTAGCTGTATGAAATTACCTCGTTTGATTTTTTTGTAGCTGCATAAAGCTGTATAGGTTTATCAGTATTATCCAGTTCTGAGAAAGGTACTTTATTATTTTCACCATATACGCTACTAGAACTTGCATATACAAAATGATTTGACTTATACTTTTTTGATAAATCTAAAACATTCCAAAAACCAAGTAAATTTGATTTTATGTATGTGCTTGGGTTTTTTAAAGAGTATCTTACGCCAGCTTGTGCGGCCAAGTTAATTACGATAAAATTTTTTAACTTTTTAAAGATATTTTCTAAACTTTTATAATTTGCAATATCAATTTTTTTAAAAGTAAAATTATTAAATTTTTTTAAAATTCTTATTCTATCTTTTTTTAGATTTATATCATAATAATTGTTCATATTATCAACACCTATAACTTTATAATTTTTTTCAAGTAGTTTTTTTGTTAAATGAAATCCAACAAACCCTGCGGCTCCAGTGACCAAAAAAGTTTTATTTTTTATTTTAATCATTTTTATCTTTTTTAAATAATTGAATTAATTCATCACATAAGCTCAATAATTCTTGGTCATGTGAAATTATTATACAAATTTTATTAATGCTTAATTTCTTTATGTTCTCAAAAAAATTTTTTTTTGTAATTCTATCTAAATTGTTTGTTGGCTCGTCTAAAACTAATATGCTTGGATCTCTATAAATAGCTCTTGCCAAACCTATTGCTTGCATCTGTCCTCCTGATAAATTTGAGCCTTGATCAAATACTTTATATTCATTTATGTTTTCAATATTAAATAAATTTTTAAGATTAGTTAATTCTATACTTTTGTTAAGGTTTTCTAAATCAATTTCATTTAATTTTTCACCCAGCGCTACATTTGACGTAATATCATTATCAATTAAAAAAATTTTCTGTGGAACATAGCCAATTAAATTTGCAAAATTAAAGTTTTTTATATCAACCTCATTACCATTAAATAACAACTTACCTGTATCTGGTTTCATTAATCCCATTATTAACTTTATTAAAGTTGATTTGCCTGAACCAGAGTCTCCGTGAACTCCATAAATTTTACCACTTTTAAATTCATAATTAAAATCTTTTAATATTTGGTGATTTTTTTCATAAGAAAAGTTTACATCTTCGAGTTTCAAAACTTCAATTTTTTTATTTTTCAAGTTAGAAATTTCAAAATTATTTTTTTTATTTCTATTTTTATCAACCTTTTTATGTCTATTTTTGTAAAATTCTTGAAAAGATTTTTCATTAAAAATTATTGCAGATATATTTGAATTTATAGCGCCAAATGATGGTACCATTCGCACTGACGCCAATGCTATAAAACTTAAAACTGAAATTAAATTTTCATTTTCTAAATTATTATTATTTATTTCAAATAAGACAAAAATGATTACAATTAAAATTGCTAAAATTTCAAAAATACATCTTGGTAATATTTGAATTATTCTTTTCAAATTTCCATATCTTATTTGCAAATTTAGATTATTTAAATATTTGTTTAAAAAAAAATTTTTTTTTGATGTAAGTTTAATCAAATTAATATTATCAATAATTTCTGAAATAGATCCCAACATTAGTGAAGAATGTTTGTTGATTTTATATGCTGCTTTTGTAAGATAGCTTTTAACTAACAAAGTAATAATAAGAAAAAAAAGAGTAAAAATAAATATTATTGAAAAGAAAACAGTGGCATTTATCAACAAAAGAGAAACTGATAAAAAAGAAATTAAAATAATTTCCTTTAATAATAAATTATATCCAACTATAAATGCGGCAATTCTTTTGATTTCATTATAAATTTTGTAAGTCAATTCTGACTTTTTAAAATTTAAAAAATCTCTATAGTCGAAATTTAAAATATTGTTGAATGATTCTTTGCTATTATCTGAAGTAATTGATTGTCTTACTCTTAATGAAAACCAATTAATAAAAATAATGAAAACATTTTTTAAAATAAATGCTAAAATAATGATCATTGATATCTGAAATACAGATTCTGATCTATTAAGATTATTAAAATAGTCCCTTAATTCTATAACTGGTATTTTGTTTAAAATTACTTCTGGATTAGCTATAAAGCCCACAAATAAAGCTAAGATTCCAACACTCAAAGTTTCCAAAAAAGCCAACAAAATTGAGCATAAAAAAAACAAAACTAAAAAAAATCTATTTTTTTGATTTATAACTTTAAAAATTTGAACGATATATTTGAAGTAAATTAACATTATTTATTATTAAAAAAAGATTTAATATTTTTAATTATTAAGTTTTGTTTTTTTTTACTTAATTCTGGATAAATCGGTAAACTAATTGCGTTTTTGTAATATAAATTTGCATTTTTGAAATTTTTCTCAGAAATTTTTTTTAAATAATACGGCTGCATGTGTATTGGCATATAATGTAGGCTTGTTATAATATTTTTTTTATTTAAAAAATTTATTAGATCATCCCTTTTTTTTGTTGTTTTAGATTGATCTATCATAACAATATATAAATGATTTGAGGATTTATTATCATTTAAATAATTTGGGAACAAAAAAGGTAGATGTTTTAATTCTTTGTCATAAATTTTTTTAATTTTTTTTCTTTTTTGTGAAAAAAAATTAATTCTACTGAGCTGACTGATACCTAAAGCAGCATGAATATCACTCATCCTATAATTAAAACCAAGTTCTTTTTGTTCATAATGAATGATATGTTTTTTTTTATAAATAAAATTTTTTTTGTCTCTTGTAATCCCGTGATTTCTAAGCATCAGAGCTTTATTATATATCTCCTTGTTATTAGTTACTAAAACGCCACCCTCACCACTAGTAAATATTTTAACAGGATGAAAACTAAAAACTGCTACATCTGAAAATTTGCAATCACCTATTGTACTTTTTTTATATTTTGAACCAAAAGCATGTGATGCATCTTCTACAATTTTGAAATTATACTTCTTACTCAAATTGTAAATTTTTTTCATATCACAAGGATAGCCACTTAAATGTACTGGTATAACAATTTTAGGTTTTTTTTTTTAAAGTTTTTAATTTTTTTTCTAAATGAGAAATAGATAAATTAAAATCTTCTAAACTAATATCTAAAAGATCTATTTCTGCCCCGCATAATTTTCCACAGTTGGCAGAGGCTACAAAGCTATTTGTGGAAGTAAGAAGCAAATCATTTTTTTTCAAACCTAAAGACAAACAAGCCAAATGTAAGGCACTTGTTGCAGAATTTACGCATACCGCGTACCTTGTTTTTAAATATTTGCAAATTTTTTTTTCAAATTTTTGAATTGTAGGACCAGTAGTTAAAAAATCGCTTTTAAGTACATCTATTACATTGCTGATATCTTTTGAATTAATTGATTGTTTGCTGTAGGGTATTTTTTTGGTCATTTTTTTCTTAAATCCTTTTTTAAATCTTCATATTCAGCTGATAATTTTTTCATATAGTTGATTGTTAGTCTTGTTTTTAAAGTAATACCACTTGGAGTTAATAAATATATGTAATTTAATTTTTTTTTATTTTTTTTAAAATTTTTTACTTTTAGAAGACCTTTTGTTTTTAATGATTTAATAATATAATTCATCTTTCCAAGACTTAAATTTAAGTCTTCAGCTAATCTTCTTTGGTTTACATTTGGCTCATTAAATATTTTTCTCAAAACATTTAAAACATCAGAATTATTCATAAAATTTAGCTTATTAATCAAATGTGTTCATATTTTGAACATAATATAAGTATAACAATTAAAAATGAATATACTTATTATTCCTGCAAGATCTGGAAGCAAAAGAATTAAAAATAAAAATATAATTAAATTTAATGATAAGCCATTACTTGTAAATTCTCTGATAATTGGAAATAATACAAAATTATTTGATATCATTCATTTATCAACAGACTCGGAAGAGTACGTAAAAATCGCAAGAAAATTTGGTTTTAAAACATTATTTTTAAGGGATAAAAGATTTGCAAAAGATCAAACACCAGTATTGGATGCGGTAAAATCTGATTTATTAAATTTTAAAAAGCTTGGATATTCCTTTAAAGATGTTTGTGTTTTATCGTCAACATCTCCTTTTATTAACAAAAATGACATTTTAAATATAAGCAAAATATATAAAAAATCTGATAAAAAAAGTCCAATCATTTCAGTAGCTAAGTACCAAACAAAAATAGAGCGAGCCATGAAAGTTAAAAACGGTAAACTCAAATTTATTAATAAAGACTATATTAATAAACAAACTCAAAAATTTTCAGAGTCATATTATCCAACGGGGAATATTTTTTATTTTGATGCCTTTAAACTTTTAAATTCAAAAAGTTATAATTATATATATAAGCCTTATATGATTGATAAACTTAGAGCAATTGATATAGATGATAAGGAAGACTTAGATTTAGCGAAAAAAATTTCTAAAATTTTATGAAAAACTTAATGATAACAGGTGGGACTGGTTCTTTTGGCAAAGCATTTGTTAATAAAGTTCTTAACAATAAAAATTATAAAAAAATAATCATTTACAGTAGAGATGAATATAAACAACATTTAATGAAAAAAAAATTTCAAAAAGAAAAAAACTTTTTTAAGATTAGATTTTTTATTGGAGATATTAGAGATAAAGATAGATTATCAATTGCTTTGAGAGACGTGGATGTAATTATCCATTCAGCAGCTATCAAGCAAGTTGATAGTGCAGAGTATAACCCTATAGAATATGTTAAAACAAATGTAATAGGTGCACAAAACATTATTGAATGTTCAATTCAAAATAATATTAAAAAAGTAATTGCCTTATCAACAGATAAGGCATCTTCTCCGATCAACCTTTACGGTGCAACTAAGCTATGTAGTGATAAATTATTTGTTTCAGCAAATAATTTTTCTGGAAAAAATATTTTTTCAGTTGTCAGGTATGGAAATGTTTTTGGTTCCCGAGGTTCGGTTGCTGAAGTTTTTTATAATAGAAAAAATAAAAATGAGATAACAATTACCGATCCCCTTATGACAAGATTTAACATTACATTAGATGAGAGTGTTGAAATGGTATTATGGACTTTAAAAAATTCTTATGGTGGAGAGATTTTTGTACCTAAAATAAAATCTTACAATATCTTAGATTTAGCAAAAGCATTTTCAAATAATGCAAAAATAAAATATATTGGAATTAGACCTGGAGAAAAAATTAATGAAGAATTAATATCGCTTAATGAAGCAAGATCCACAATCGATGTTGGAAAATATTATGCAATTTTACCAGAGGCAAATAAAAGATTGCTCGCTAAATATAAAAGAAAGAAAAAAGTAGCAAAAAATTTTTCTTATAGGTCTGATAAAAATCAATTTTTAAAAATTGAGGAGCTCAAAAGATTAATCAAATATGAAAAAATCGAAACTTAAAAAACCCTTAGCTTCAATAATAATAAGAACCAAAAATGAGGAGCAATGGATTGAATCCTGCTTAAATAAAGTATTTTTGCAAACAAAAGTTCCGTTTGAAGTCATTCTAATAGATAATAATTCAAATGATAAAACATTAGAAAAAGCAAAAAAATTTAGAGTCAAAATAAAAAAAATAAGAAAATATTTTCCAGGAAAAGCGCTGAATTTAGGTGCAAAAATTTCAAGTGGAAAATATTTAGTTTGTTTGTCTGCACATTGTATTCCCGAAGATAATTTATGGTTATTTAACTTAATTAAAGACCTGGATAAAAAAAATATCGCAGCTGTTTATGGCAAACAAAAACCTTTACCATATTCATCCAGTTTTGATAAAAGAGATTTATATAATATTTTTGGTGATGATAAACGAGTTCAAATTAAAGATACTTTTTTCCATAATGCAAATAGTGCAATAAAAAAAGAGATTTGGAAAAAAGTTAAATTCGATGAAAAAACACCTCACATTGAAGATAGAATATGGTCACACACGATATTGAAAAAAAATTATAAAATAATTTATCAACCAACTGCCTCTGTGTATCATTGGCATGGTATTAATCAAGAAATGGATAAAAAAAGATGTGATAAAATTGTCGAAATACTTGAAAATTTAGACACAAATAATCACACTAAAAACATACATGATTTAAAAAAATTAAAAATAATTTCAATTATACCATTGAAGGGGAAATCAAAAATAATTGCCGGAAGTCATTTAATAGAAAAAACAATTAATAATTTAAAAAAATCAAAATATATTAGTGAGATTTATGTATCAACTGATGACATTAAAACAAAAAAAATTTCAGAAAAATTAGGTGCAAAATCACCTTTTTTAAGACCTAAAAATCTTTCAGAAAATCATTTTGATTTAAACTCAATTCTAAAATTCACTTTAGAAAAACTTGAAAAAAGAAAAAAAATTATTGATATAGTTGTCTTGGTAACAGAAAATTTTCCGTTAAGGCAAAATGATCTTGCAGATAAAATGATTGAAAAAACAATTGAAAATAACTTAGATGCCTTATTAGTTTGTAAAAATGAAAAAGGCACTATACTAGTGGGTGATAAAATATTAATTGATGACACGATACCAAGAAAAATGAATAACAAAGAAATTGTTTTAAGTAGATTAGGGGTTTGTACGATTTTAAGACCACATCAGATAAGAAAAGGTAAAATTTTAGAAGGAAATGTGGGAACTCACAAGATAGATCATGAATTGTCATTCATTGATTTTAAAAATGATAAAAATAAATACTTTGCAAAACTCCTTAATTAAAATTAATGGAAAAAAAACAATTATACACTGATTTAAATATCAAAAGAATAGAGGATTTTTTAGATGAACATCTAAAAAGGCAATCAGACTTTCCCTCTGGTGTCCCTTCTATCTCATCAATCGAGATAAGTATAAATGGTGCTTGCAATAGAAGATGTTTTTTTTGTCCTAGAGTTGATGAAAAAGAATATCCAAATATTTTAAATTCACTAAACTTTGAAACTTACAAAAAATTAATCAAAGACTTAAAAAACATAAATTTTTTAGGAAGAATATCTTTTTCAGGCTTTTGTGAACCATTGTTAACAAAAAATCTTAATCAGTATGTGGAATTAGCGAGAAAAGAACTTAAAGACATTCAAATTGAGATTGTTACTAATGGTGATCCTATTATTGCCAAAAATGGTAAAGAAAAACTTAAAAATTTATTTAAAGTTGGTCTGAATAACTGTAGAGTAAGTTTGTATGATGGTCCCCATCAAATAAAAATATTTGAAAAAATAAAAAAAGAACTATCATTAACCGACAATCAACTCATTATAAGAAAAAGATATTTAGGTCCTGATGAAAGTTATGGAATAACAATTTCTAATAGAGCAGGATCAGTATCTTTGAAAAATGATCACTTTGAACTAAAACCTCTTAAAGAACCATTAAAACAATCCTGTTATTATCCATTTTATAAAGTTCTAATAGATAACAATGGAGATGTATTGATATGTTCAAATGATTGGAAAAAAGAAGAAATAGTAGGAAATATAACTAAAGAATCTTTGATAAAAATATGGTCAAATGAAAAATTCTCAACTATAAGAAAAAAACTCATAAACAAAGATCGATCCCACAAACCATGTAATGTTTGTGATGTTAACGGGTTAATGAATGGAAAAAAATCGTTTGAAAAATGGAAAAATTATTTCTCCAAATAAACTAAAAATCAAAAAAAAATTCAATATTGGTATAGTAGGTAGTGGAAAGATCGCAGAAGAGTATATTAAAGTAATTAAGTCATTTAATCATAAAGTTACAGTAATTGTTAGCCCATCAAAAAGTATTAATGCAAAAAAGCTTTCAGACAAATATAATTCAAATTTTAGTTATAATTTTCAGGAGGCTTACAATGAATACAATGAAATCAATGCTTGGATAATATGCACTAAATGGCATAAATTAAAAAAGTACTTTTTATTCTGTATTAATGAAAAAAAACCATTTTTAATAGAAAAGTCAATTACATGTAATAGCCAAGAGTTAAAAAAAATTAAAAAAAAAAGAAGTAAAAATATACATATTGCCTACAACAGAAATTTTTATGATTACATCTATTTTTTATTAAAGAAACTAAATTCAAATCAAATTAATTATATTGAGTTAAATATTTATGATACTTATAAAAAAATTATTAAAAAAAATGGGAAAAAAATTGAAAAATATTTAGAATATTTTATTTCATCTCACTGGCTTACTTTTATTTTAAAAATATTAAAGGTATCAAATATAAAAATTTCAAAAATAAGAAAAAAAATAATCAACAAATCAAAATTTAGTAAAATATATCTGGAGTTTGAATTATTTAAAGATAATAGAAAATTCTATATGAAATATAATCATTTACCAAATATACCACTTAATCACTCGATAAAATTTTATTTTGAAAGCGAAGTAATAGATATAAGTCCAATTGAAAAATTAAGTTTAATAACAAAAATCGATCAAGTAAAAAATAAAAATCAAAACCATTACAAAAAAAAAATTCAAGAAATTAATGTTGATAGTAAATATAAGCCTGGATTTAGATTTATGTATTATGATTTTATAAAATCAAATTTTTTTGATAAAAATTCAGTATTGGGCACAAATATAAATGATCTAATTGAGACTTACAAGATATGTGAACATATAAAGAATTCTAGATGAAAATCAATAATATAAGAATATTTCATTTAAGAAAAAAAAAAATACAATCAAAAGAACCATTGCCATCTTTTTTTTATGATGGATTTGTTTTTTTTAAATTATATGTCAATAATGATATATATGGTTTTGGTGAACCATCTCCATATGTACTTGAAACTAAGCGTTTAATTAAAATAATCAAAAAATTATATTTAAGTCATTTTAAGGACAAAAAAGTATCAGAATTAAATTTAACTAAATTAAAAAATACAATTTTAAATAAAAATCATAGAAAAATAATTACATGTTTTGACCAAGCCTTAAAAGAAATAATTTCGAAAAGTAGAGATTTATCTGTTTTTGATTATTTAAACAAAAATAATAAAAAATTTATTAAAATGTATGCTAGTGGAGGAATGATATTTGAAAAAAAAGGTTATGCTCCTTTATTAGAAGAAGCTCTCAAACAAAAATATCTTGGATTTTTTGGATGGAAATTTAGACCAACTTTTCCAGATAAAAATTTATCTCATTCTGAAAGAATAAAAAATCCACCACCATTTAACTTGAAAAAATTGATTAAATTTGCCGAGAAATTAAGATTATCTGTAGGGAATAATTTTGAATTGATGTTAGATTGTGGATCTAGATGTCAAGATTTAAAAGAAGCAAGATACCTAATAGAAGCGCTAAAAGAACTAAATTTTTATTTCATTGAAGAACCTCTCCCTAGAAAAAATTACTTATACAAAAGCCTTATGAGTAGAATTATTAATATTACAATCGCTAGTGGGGAAAATATTTCTTCATTTAAAGAGTTTTTAAAATGGAAAAAAAATAAGGTATCGATTTTTCAACCAGATAGTAATTTAATTACCTACGAAGAATTAAAAAAAATTGAAAATCATTGGAAAAAAAGAATTGTTGTTCATAATTGGTGTAATTCAATAAATCATTATTCTAATATTAATTATATTTTTTCATCTAAAAGAAACATATTAATTGAAAAAAATATTCTCCAAAATCCATATTCAAAATTTTTTAAAATTAATTCTTTTGTCGAAAAACAAGGTATGATATTTAAATCTGAAAATAATAAATTTGGAATAAAATTTATTTACCCAAAAAGTAAACTTTATGAATTAAATGAAATTAAGATATAAAAAAAATATTTTAGCTATTGTATGTGCAAGAGGAGGATCAAAAGGTATACCTTTAAAAAATATAAAAAAATTAGATAAAAAACCATTAATCTATTGGTGTTTAAAAACTTTGACCAAAGTCAAAGAAATTAATAGATTAATTGTCTCAACCGATGATATTAAAATAAAAAAAGAAGTTAAAAAATTCTTTCCTAAAATAGAAATTTTAGATAGACCAAAAAATTTAGCTGATGATAAAGCTACTCTTACAGAAGTAGTAAAATACGTGTCTAAAACAGTATGTAGAGAAAATTATCAACCTGATTTCGTTCTTCAAGTTGCGCCTACATGTCCATTCATCAAAACCGCTACAGTCAAAAAGATTATTAAAACTTTAATATCAAAAAAATCTAATTGTGCTGTTACTTTGAAAAGGATAGAACACGAACATCCATATAGAGCAAAAAAAATTAATCCTAAAACTCAAATTTTTAAGCAATTTATAAAAGGTATTAATGTTGAGAAATTTATGTCTAGACAAGATTTACCAGAACTCTATTGTACATCGGGGGCTATTTATGGAAGATCTTACAAATTACTTCAGACCTTTAATCCAAATAAAAAAAGTTTTGTTTTGGGAAATAAACCTGTAGGAATAATAGTTGACGATATAGAAGCGATAAATATTGATAGACCTATAGATTTTGAATTTGCACAATTTGTTAAGAAAAATCAATTATGATAGCAAATAAAGTAGTTGTACCAATTTGTGCTATATTTAAAAAAAATTTAGATTTAGATTATAAAAGCATAAAAATTCATATTAATTATTTATTAAAAAAAAAAGTAGAAATATTTTATTTAGCACAATCAGCAAGTGAGTTAGAAAGAATGAGCAGAAAAGAAAGACTCAATTTTGCTAAATTTGCTTGTAATTTAATAAAAAATAAAGCTAAAATAATTCTTCAACCTTTACCTACTTACCACATAGAGGATCAAATTGCAGAAGCTAAAGATTTAATTAAATTAGGTTGTGATGGTATTGTTATAAAACCTCAAAGAGAGAAAGGTAAGCAAGATTTTTTTAGTACAAAATTTAAGTTGTCTGAATATGACGCAAAAAGGCATGACAAGTACTTTTATGAATATATGAAAAAAATGAATAATACTATTGCAACACCAATTATTTTTCATCACGATGAAATAAATAACAGCAAGGGCCTAAATATTAAAACAATCAAAAAAATTTTAAATTTAAAAAACATTATTGCATTAAAAGAGCATAACAAGTCCTTGAAAACAAGAAAATCAATTTATAAAATGTTTGGAAAACAATGGGTTTGTTATGATGGATTTAGTAAAGAAGACTTTGTTAAATCTTACAGTTACGGTGCAAAATCAAAACATTCAAATTTTTCATGGTTTGACCCAGAATGGGATCAATTATTTTTAAAATTACTAAAAGAAAAACAATTCATTTTAGCTAAAAAAATGTGCAAAATTGAAACTGATATAAAGAAAGCTATTATTCTAACAGGTTATGCGGGTTATAAAGAACTTATTAAACTAAAGAAAATTGTAAAAAATAATGGATATACAAGAATGCCAGGCTGCAATTTAAGCTCGAGCCAAAAAAAAATTTTAAAAGTTTCTCTAAAAAAATTTGAACAAAAAAAGAAAAGCTTTTATCAAACTATTCCAAACTTTTATAAAAATTAATATATTTGTCTTTAACTTTTTTATAATTATAAAAATCAATTAAAAATTTATTTACGAATTTTTTTAATTCAGATTTTCTAATAAAATGAGATTTATTTAATAAGTATTCTAGATTTTTAAAATTCTTAGCCTTTAATAAAAATTTAAACTTATAAATTCCTGATTTCTTAATTTCAGAATTTAAAAATTCCAATAATATAATTTTTTTTTTTTTAATACTTGCCTCAATAAGCATAGATGAAGATCTAGATGTGATGATTGTATCACTCCAATCAATTAATTGTGATGATGATAAATCATCATTATTAAATTTGGCACATTTTAACGGGTTGATATCTCTAGGTTTCTCTCTTGTCTTTAAATTATATCTTTTATTAATTGTTAATTTATTAACCAATTCATTTACTCTTAGTCTTTCACTTGAAAAATGTTTTTTAAAGACTCCAATATTTAATTTATCACTCTTAGTTTTTTTTAATTTAAAAAGTTTTCTTATCTTATTCATCCAGGGAATTGAAAATCTCAATGAACCAAAATATTTAATTTGATCTACTGTAATTTCATTTTTTTTTTCACCTCTTACTTTATTAGGAGATAAATAATAATCAGATAAACTAAGTTGTTCTTTGCCCATTTTATTTAATTTTGCAGTTCTTAATCCTGAGGCTATCTTGATTAATTTTAGATTATGTTTTTTTGATATGTCTGAAAAAATTTTAATTATAAATTTTGGTGCACTTTCTTCATAACTTATTGTTTTAATTTTTTTTGAAATAAGAAAATTTTCTATATTTTTTTTAGATGAAAAATGATAATTTTTATAAATATAGTACCATAAAAAATAAAGTCTATTTATAATAAAACATGGAAGTGTAAGTAATACCTTTAGAAAAAAAAATAATATTTTTTTATGAAAAGAAACAGGTAAATAATCAAAATAATCTATGTTTGATTTTAATAATAATTTTACAATTGGATTTTTTTTATAATTTTGAATTGGATTAATATTAAGGATGATAATTTTTTTTGGCTTTAATACTTTTACTATTGGTGCAAGATTATCTACACTTATGAATAGATCAAATAAAAATAAATGCATTTAATCAAACTATCCTTATAAATATATTCAATACTTTTCTCTCTAATTTGTTTTGAGGATTAATTTCATTGACTGAATGCCAAGAATAATCGTTTTTAAAAAAACAAATTAATTTATTTTGTTCAAATTTTGATTTATGTAGAATTTCATTTTCCTTACTAAATTTTAAATAATCTTCTTCTTTAATGTGTTTATTTGCCCAATTTCTCCATTTTTTTTTGGTATTCCAAAAAACAGTATCACCTCCATAACTTTCTTTCCAATTATTATCTGTAAAATAATATATCATTGACATTAATTTTCCAGTTGCATCAGTGTGAGGCATTATTTTTTTTTGAATTATATATTTTAGAAAAAACAAACTTTATAGAAACTTGTCTATACAAAAATTTTAAAATTTTTTTCTTTTTATTCAAAGTCCAATATTTAAATGAACCAAGACCTCTTGATTTTAAATTTGGAAACAGGGCTTCTTTATAAGCTTGTGAAATAAATATTTCTGAATTAATACTTTTATAAAATTCATCCCATGATTTATTTTTAGATAAAAATTCAAAAAATTTTTCATTATCAGAATCAAAAGAATCTTTTCTTATTCCATTTTGATCTTTTTCAAAATAATTATCATCTGGAAATGTCTGATAAAGTTTATCAAATTTTTCTTTATTGATAAAATTCTTTATTTCAAAAATCTTAAAGGGTTTATTAATAAGAATATTTTTGTTTAACAAACTTAAATTTAACATTATTTATTTTACTTTTGAAAGATATAGTTTCTATTATTTCCTGTTGGCCCTTGTATTAATTTAAAACCATATTTATGTAATTTTTCAACATAAAAGTTTTTTTCTTCAACTTTAGCAAACTCAATTAATATTGATTTTAATTTTTCATTTTCTAAAATTGTATTCATTCCAGAAAGAACTTTATTTTCTAAACCATCTACATCTATTTTAATATAATTTGGAAAAGGGATTTTTTTTTGTAAAATTAACTCATCAAGCTTACATCCAGAAATACCAAAATTTTCTTTTTTATCATCTTTATCACCAAAATAATGTCCAGACTTCCCTGGAACAAAGATATTTTTCAAATTAAAGAAATTCAGTGAATTTTCATCATTTAAAGGTATCAACATCGGTGTTATATTGCTTCTATTTAATTTAATTGTTCTAAATAATTCTATGAATGAATTAGGTTCTGGTTCAAAAGAAAAAACTTGATTTTTTTTTTTTAAAGATGCGTAAATAGAAAAAACCCCTATATTTGCACCTATATCAAAAAAAACTTTATTTTCATCGAAATTATTAATCCAATTAATTGTATTTTCTTCTTTTCCTGTTTTTTGAAACGCGTCCCATCTTCTCTTTGATAATTCGTTTGATGGTTCAAAAAAAATTTTGACATTATTAATTTGTATGAAGTTTATTCTAAAAATTTCACATGGATAAATTTGAATTACTTTAGGTAAACTTTTTAAAAAGCTAATTATTATTAGCTTAATATATTCTTTAATTTTTTTTTTAAGTTGTATTAACATTAAAAATTAAATTTTTCTGTTAACTAATTTTGCTATTTTTTTCATTTGCAACATAAGTTTTTTGAAATCTCTAAAGTTAATTGGTTGTAAAGGGTCTACGGCCGAATTTTTAGGATCTGGATGCACTTCTAACATTACACCGTCTGCTCCTGAAGCAATAGATGCAAGAGCCATTGGTTTTACCCAAGGTCTCCAAAAAGTTGCATGTGAGGGGTCAGTGATGATTGGCAAGTGTGTAACTTCTTTTGCAGCCGGAACAACTTGTAAGTCTAATAAAAATCTTGATGTTGACCTGTGCGTATGTGGGACTGTTACTCCTCTTTCGCATAGCACAACTTTGTCATTACCCTCTACTAAAGCATACTCTGCAGCTCCCAACCAATCCCTTAATGATGCACCATAATGTCTTTTTATCATAATTGGTTTTTGAGTTTTTGCACAAGCTGAAATCAGTGGATAATTTTGCATGTTTCTCGATCCAATTTGTAAAATATCCGCAACTTCAGATATTAATGGAATGTATTTTTCTTCCATAACTTCAGTTATGACTGGTATATTATATTTTTCCTTTGCTAATCCTAACCATTCAATCCCCTTTTCTCTAGTCTCATAATATTTTTTACTTCTATAGGGAAAAGATAAAGGCTTAAATGCACCACCTCGTAGAAAGTCTGCGCCTATTTTTTTTACATTTTTTGCTGTATTTAAAATTAAACTTTTGCTTTCAATCATATTTGGTCCTGCAAAAATAGGAATCTTATCTGAACCAAATTTAACTCCTGCTATTTTAAATTTACTAGCGTGATTTTTTGATTTTTTTGAGGCTAATGGAAATTTAGATTTTAAATCTTCAAAACTAATATCCTTTCCTGGAAATTTATTATCCATTACTACTCATAATTTTTTTAATTCGTTTTATATTTTTATCATTATTAACGATACTGTATGCTTTAACAGCTTGAAAAAGATTCATTATTAAACCATTTACTACTCTATGTTTTTTTTGTCTACCTATTTTAAGAAGTTTAGTCTGAAGAGGATTATAAATTATATCTATTATTTCACAATTTTTGTTATTTTTTAAAAATTTGTTATAAATCTTTGTATCTTCTTCAATTAATTTTTTGTTCTTTAATATAAATTTCTTATTATCTTTTTCTTTTACACCTTTTATTGATTTAATATCAATCATAGGTGTAAAAAAAGATAAATTAAAATAATATTTTTTTCTGTATAACCAGGAGTCAAAACCTATACTTGTAGTATTTATTACAAGATCAATATTCTTTAAATTTTCAATAGAGTCATGTTTAATTATTTTAAAATTTTTAAACTTAGACTTCTTTAAAAATTTTTTTAAATTTGTTTTATTTCTATTAATTAAAAAAAACGAACTTGAGCTAAAATAATTTTTACATGCAATTAAAACAGCTTTACCTGCGCCTCCGCATCCAAATATTAGTATATTTTTTTTAAATTTGAATTTTTCTAGAGTTTCAATGAAACCAAAATAATCTGTATTATATCCAATTATTTTATTATTTTTTTTTCTGAGAGTATTTACAGACCCTATTTGTTGAGCTTCTTTTGAAATCTCGTCAATATATTTTAATGATAATTCTTTGTAAGGTGTTGTTACAGCTGCTCCCAGAAAAAAATTATCTTTTTTTAAATAATTAATTATCTTTTTTAAATTACCCTGACTAATATCTGCAGGATACATCTTTAAATTTTCTCTATTTTTTTTATAGACTTTATTCCATAATTTGGGTGATCGAGCTCCCCTAGATGGTGTTTCTCCAATTATAAGAGTATACTTTTTTGTATTTAAATTTAAATTATTATTTATTAATCCATTTAAGTTATTCATGAAATTAACTGCCTAATTTTGAATTTATTTTTTTTTCATTTGAATAAATCCATCTTTTATCAAAATAACTTTTATACATCATATTTATAAGTTTAATTGTCTCGATAGTATCTATAGCTTTCAAGGGTTTTTTCTTTTTTTTTTGCAATTCGAAATCAATTAAATTTTGAAATTCTTTTCTATGAGAAATACCATAACCACTGGGAACATTTTCAGAATATTTCTCAATTTTATCAGATCTTTTTTTTATGCCTCTTTTAAATTCAATTACAGATATTTCATTACAACACAGCCCCCCAAGAGTAATAGCTTTATCTTTGCAATAAATTTCTATGGAGGCTTTATGATCTTTTGGCCTAAAACTTGTTGACATATTAACAGTGCAACTTAAATTTTTTTTTTCGAAAATTATCAGTGCTGAATGTGTGTCCTCTGCTTGTAATTTGTTTACTTTGTTATCTATATTACTTATACATTTTTTAGACTTTCCAAATAAATAAACTAATATATCAATATAATGAATTCCTTGCTGTGCTAAAACACCTCCATCTAGTTTCCATTTTCCGTGCCAATCATTATAGTAACTTTGTGGCCTAGACCATACTAAAGATAAATTTACAAATATTACTCGCTCTTTATCAATATTTTTTTTTACAAACTGAACAGACTTATTAAGTCTATTTTGAAAAATTGAATAAAAATTAACTTTTTTCGATTTAGCTATTTTTTCTAATAACTGAAGTTGCTCAACTTTTAAAACAGGAGGTTTTTCAACAATTACATTTTTATAATTTAACAAGCATTTTTTAATATGCGTAAAATGATTTCCTGATTCTGTGGCAATATAAACATAATCAGTTTTGACGTTAAGAAACTCCTCTAATGAGTTAGCTTTTTTACAATTAAATAGCGTTGAATATTTTTTTGTTTTTTTTTTATCTTTATCAAATACTATCTGAACAAAGCCATTCTTTATCTCTGATTTAAACATTTCATAAATTCTTTTTTCAATTACTCTACCTAAGCCTAATATTGAAAATGAAATTTTTTTTTTTTTCATTAATTTAATTCGTGAAGTTTTTTGCTTCCTTTATATATTATATTAGAAGCATTATGTCCTTCATTAAATAATATATCTAAAAAACATGCATGTGAAATAAAGTTATTGTAAAGCTGAAAATATTCAGGATGAACGTAATTATGTACTGCTACTTTGATCTTATTTTCTTTATATAAATTGATATCTTCTCTAAGATAATCAACAGATCCAGGAGTAGTGATGTATGTTGTGATGTCTAATTTTTTACAAATCTCAACAATCCTATAATTTTTTTTTCCTATGATGTTTAATTCGCTTGATCTAAATACTTGTTTATTTATTTTAAATTTTTTAAACGCCCAAAAAATTATATTTTGATTGAGATTACACAAATTGCCATTTTTAAATCCATCTTCAAGCAAATCAAAAAGTTCATTTTCAAATTTTTTGAAATAACTAGATTTATTATAATTTTGATTAATTGAAAAAATTAACTTTTTTAAAAATTTTTTCTCATTATATATTTCGAGCTTATTAATCAATTTGTTTTGATTATTTTTTATAGGTAATTTAATCCATTCTAAACCATTTTTGGTTTTAATTTTATTTCTATTAATCCATGAATTTTTTGACACCTTTACATCATCTAAAAAAACAAATTTATCACACAAGTTAACCATATCAAAAAATCCAATCCAGGGTAAAAAATTTGGCTGCATAATAAATAATTTCATTTTAAAAGTTTATTTTTTTCAAAATAATTAATTATTTTTTTTATTTTTTTCTCTCTACTATATTCTTCCCAAAAACCAGGAATTAGATTTTGATTTTTAAATTCTTCATAAAAATTTAAAAATGTTTTATAATCATTGTTAGTATATAAAATATGTCTTAATTCTTTTTTATCGCCTTGAAAATCCAACTTTAAAAAAGATATACCAAATTTTTTTAAATATTTTTCAGTAATTTTTTTTATCTCATTAAAATTTAATTTTTTATCAAAAAAACATTCAATATTTAACTTATATTTATATTTTAATTTGTATAAATAAATTCTATTAATTTTATTTGAATTAGAAAAAACTTGAAAATAAATATCTTCTTGTATTGATGATTTTAATTTAACATCAAAACAAAATGTTATTATACGTACAGATGGATTGTCTAATAATATTTTCTTAGAAGCATTTATTAATGGCACAGGGTTACATGCCCAAATATAATAATCTGCTTTAATTGTGTTTTTACCATCTAAAAAAATAAATTTATTTGAATAATTTATTTTTATAATCTTATTTTTAAAAATTTTAATTTTTTGTTTATCAAAATAAAAATCTAATTTTTTAAAGAAATCATCAAAACCTTTTTTTGGAACAAAAAATTTTTGGTATTGTTTCAAATTAGGTAATCCTAAAAGATCATCTGCGAATTGATTGTCTTTTTTTTGTTGGCTTACAACATTTTTTGAGTTTTGAAAAAAAATTCTGCTTATCTGTGTTGGCACACTACAATTTACATGTAGCTCTTTAAAATTTTTATTAAAATTTTTAATCCATATTTTTAAAGGAATTGAAATATTTGATTGATAACAACCCAGTCTTTCAATTAACGACAAATCTTTATTTTTTTTTTTCTTTATTTTGGTAAATAATTTATTTGTTGAAGGATGGGCAAATTGGTTAGTAAAAACTGTTTTTTCATCAAATAAATTAGTGATTGACCCAAATTTCAAATTTATTTGTTTAAAATCTTTTTTGAAATTTGTTATTTTAAATAAATTTTTTATCCAATCTGATTTATCTAAATATTGAGGTCCACTTAAAAAAGTTTCCTTATTAAATTTTAAATCTTTAAGAATTCCACCCAAGCTGTTTGTTTTTTCATAAATTTCTACTTTGTAACCTTTACTGTTTAAAATAAAAGCACATGCACAAGCGGTTATGCCCCCACCAATAATTGCGATTTTTTTTTTCAATTTTCTGATATTTAATAAATATTAGTAAAAAATAAATAATTAATATACAAATATTTTATGAAAAAAAAGACAAACCCTAATTCAACTTTTAAAAAAATAGAAAATATAAGAAGCAAGAATAATAAAAATTGGATGGAGATACTTAGAATTGCTTACGAAGCTAATCCTAAAAGAACGTCCTCTGTACTCAAAAAAATTCTAGCAAAAGATAAGAAGCTCATCAATTTAGCTGAAACTTTGAATAAAAACATTTAATGAAGAATAAATCTAGGAAATCTATTCAAAAATTGAGAGAGCATTATAATTGTCTTTTTTTAAAATATAAAAATTCAGTTAGCACCTCACAACAATCAAGTCGAAGAACACAAAATAAAAGAATGTATATTTTAACAAAATATATATATCTAAAAAAAACAGATAGTGTGTTAGACTTCGGATGTGGAACTGCTTATCTTCATAAATATTTAAAAAATAAAAAGAATTTTAAAGGAAAGTATTGTGGATGCGACATCTCAAACCTAATTATAAATAATAATATCAAAAAAAATAATGATCCTAAAGCCACATTTATAAATCAGGATATTTTAGAAAAAAAAATTAAGACAAATTATGATTATATCTTAATTAACGGAACATTTAATAACTATACAGGGGATAATCTTTTATGGATGAAGAGGGTATTAATTGAACTTTTTAAAATAACGAAGAAAAAATTAATTTTTAATAATTTAAGTACATTCGTTGATTATAGAGATAAAAAACTTTTTTATATTAATCCATTAGAAGTATTTAGCTTTTGCAAAAAAAATTTAAGCAAAAATGTTAGTTTAATTCACGATTATCATATAAAAAAAAATATTATACCCTACGAATTCACTACTATTGTAAGTAAGTCATCTACATGAAACTAATTATACAAAATAGAGAGATTTCAGATCAAAAATCTCCTTTTATAATTGGAGAAATATCTGCCAATCATGGGGGGTCAATTAAAAATATTCTCAAATTATTAGAAGCTGCTGCTGATATCGGCCTTGAAGCAGTTAAAATACAAACATTCAAACCCAATGAAATGACATTAGATTATAATAAAAGAGAGTTTTCTATAAAAAATAAATTTAGTGATAAGAATTGGAACAACAGAAGTCTTTATAGCATTTATAAAGAAGCCTATTTGCCGTTTGAATGGCACAAGGAAATATTTGATAAAGCAAAATCTCTGGGATTAATTATATTTAGTTCAGCTTTTGACAATCAGTCAGTTGAATTTCTGAGCAAACTAAAGACACCAGCTTATAAAATAGCTTCCCTTGAGAGCTTGCATTTTCCATTGATTGAAGAAATTTTAAAAAAGAAAAAACCGTTAATTATATCTACGGGAACACTTAATTTTAAAGAAACTCAAGAAATAAAAAAATTTTTAAAAAATAAAAAATTTAATAATTATGCGCTACTACATTGTGTAACACAATATCCTGCTAAATATGAAAATTTAAATCTAAAAAAAATTATATTGTTAAAAAGGAAAATTCATCCAATTGTTGGTTTTTCAGACCATACTTCAAATGATACAGCTGCTATTTCTGCTGTAACTCTTGGTGCTAATATAATTGAAAAACATTTTAAGCTAACATCTAAAGATAAAACTTTAGATGCAAAGTTCTCTATAACACCTAAAGAAATGAAAAATTTAATTAAAAAGTGCAAGGAAGCATGGGAAAGTCTAGGAAATCAAGATCATAAAATTTCAACTGATGAGTTAATTTATAAGAATTACAGACGTTCAATTTATGTTTCAAAAGATATTGAAAGAGGAGAGTTAATTACTAAAAACAATATAAAAGTAGTAAGGCCAGGTTTTGGCTTGGAACCAAAATATTTCAAAAAAGTAATCGGAAAAAAATCAAGAAGAAAATTAAAATTTGCGACTCCTCTCAAGACGAATATGATAAAAATATAATATTTTGAATAAAAATTTTTTTCAGTGCATAAATCAAGCCAATTGAGCTATTAGTACTGGTCAGCTGCACGCATTACTGCGCT
>MDSZ01236702.1_pt1 | contig 34149 bp, 31 predicted proteins | sample 811201 | NCBI WGS metagenome assembly MDSZ01 (sample SAMN05326647, study PRJNA326480) | marine metagenome | isolation source: seawater | place: Indian Ocean: North | collected 2010
CCGCCCACCAGTCTGGGGGTGTAGTTCAGTTGGTTAGAACGCCTGCCTGTCACGCAGGAGGCCGCGGGTTCGAGTCCCGTCACTCCCGCCACCCATTTTTGTTTAAAAATTTTATTTAATGATTAAAGTTAAAAATGTATAATTAAGGAGAATGAACAAATATTTTCTAATTTTCTTTATTTTTGTTTTTATTTCAAATAAGTTTTCTTCTCAAGAATTAGAAGAAACATTTGATGATGACGTCATTGATTTTGCAATTCCAGGAGAAGCAGGGTTATCTGAAGAAGAAAAGAACAATGAATGTGCAACCTCACAGCACTCAGAATTATTAAATCTTTTAAATGTAAAATTAAAAAAATTTAACCCAGTTCCTGCAGATGCTAGAGGAGGCGAAGTGAGGGGTGCATCTCAACTTACACCTGAGGAAGTTACAACTAATTCTATAAGGTTTTATGCTGAGCAACTAACGGATGTTAAGCCTGTAAAGATTAGAATAGAAACTTTTACTTCACTTGGCAAAGGTCCTTTAACTTCATTGATTGATAGATCCTCAAAGGTTTTTTTAAAACATCCTACGGAATGTAAATTTTTTTCTTTATATGGCGATCAAATTATCGGTTCTTATGCAATGTCTTTTGATAATATTCTGAGATTATATGCCAATGCAGTTAATAAGAATAATCAAATTGCACAAGACTTTATTAGAACACAGTTGGTTCCAGCCCCAATGTCTTTGGATGACGCCATAAGATCTTTATATGATGACTATGGCTACCAACAAAATATAATTGAATCTTTATTACCTGAGGATGTTAAAGACTTATTTTTTGGAGAAAATTCTTTAGTAAGTATTGCAGATGTTGCAGAGTCAAAATTATTAGCTTTTTCTTTATTAGGTGGCAAAATAAACAGATTTCAAAGTCAAGAAATATTTATTGTAGCACCAAAGTCAAAAAAAGGTCTTCTTGGAAGCAATGAAACAATTGTCATTTCAGGGAGTGGAAAAATTTATGAGGTTCCACTCTTAAACATTCCTCTTGCTCTTAATGTAATGCGGTCTTTAGGTTTCAATGCAAAAATCATCTTAATTACTCATCTTTATATAGGAAATGATTCTTTTTGTCGTGTTGATGATGGAGGTTCTTGGTATCATTATAAGGGTAAAATAAAGAAAGCTGGATGTGATTTTTTATCCAATGCAATTATGGCTTTAAAACAAAGCACCTTAAGCCTTAGCGATGATTATGGAACCTATAAATATAGCATTGATAGGGTAAATGAAATTTTAAATAATTAACTGTTAAAACAATTTATTATTATTATATAATAAAAAAGTATGATTATGGCAGAGTATTTACCAATATTAATTTTTTTAGTTCTGGCACTAGTGATTTCAGTTGGCGCTTTATTCACGTCGTTGGTTGTTGGAGATAAAAACTCTTATAATGAGAAAAACTCGACTTATGAATGCGGATTTGACCCTTTTGATGATTCTAGAACAAGATTTGAGGTAAAGTTTTATTTAGTAGCAATACTTTTTATAATTTTTGATTTAGAAATAATTTTTCTTTTTCCCTGGGCTATTGCTTTTGATGAAATAGGTTTATTTGGCTTTTTATCAATGATGTTTTTTTTATTGGTGCTAACAATTGGATTCGTTTATGAGTGGATGAAAGGTGCTTTAGATTGGAATTAAAAAAAATTAATGCAAAAAACTTTGATGAATTTAATAATCAAGTTAGTTCAAATGGGTTTTTAATAACTAAAGTAAAAGACCTTATAAACTGGGCAAGATCAGGATCACTATGGCCTATGAGCTTTGGTCTAGCATGTTGTGCAGTTGAAATGATGCAGTCTGCAGCAAGTAGATATGATTTCGACAGATTTGGAATTGTATTTAGACCCAGTCCTAGACAATCTGATGTAATGATTGTGGCTGGAACTCTAACAAATAAAATGGCTCCAGCATTAAGAAAAGTTTATGACCAGATGCCTGAACCAAGATGGGTGATTTCAATGGGTAGCTGTGCTAATGGTGGTGGTTATTATCATTACTCTTATTCTGTTGTGCGGGGGTGTGATAAGATCGTCCCGGTCGATATCTATGTTCCAGGTTGTCCTCCTACAGCTGAAGCCCTTCTATACGGTATTTTACAGCTTCAAAAAAAAATTATGAGAGATAATAAAATATTTAGATCATGAATAATTCAGAAAAAGCCTATATAAAAGAGATTTTTCATCTTGTAAAAAGCTTAATCAACTTTTGTAAGTATGATTTAGAGATACAAAAAGATGAATTAAATCTCAACTGTGCTGCAACAGATTTAACTAAAATTCTTTTATTTTTGAAAGATAATCCATCTTTAAATATGGAATGTTTGATTGATATAACTGCAGTTGATTTCCCAGAAAATGATTTAAGGTTTTTGGTTGTATACAATCTTCTAAGTATTTCAAAGAATTTTAGAATGAAAGTTAAAGTTAAACTCCCAGATAAGGAAATAATTCAATCTGTGAGTGAAATTTATCCCTGTGCGAATTGGTGTGAAAGAGAAATATGGGATCTATTTGGTATTAGATTTAAGGGCCATCCAGACCTTAGAAGAATTCTAACAGATTATGATTTTAAAGGACATCCATTAAGAAAAGACTTTCCTCTTTCTGGTTTTACCCAAGTTCGGTATGATAATGAATTAAGTAGGGTTGTTATTGAACCTGTAAAATTAGATCAAGAATATCGAAATTTTGATAATTTAAGTCCATGGGAGGGAATGGGTAAATACCTTCCCGGAGACGAAAAATCAAACCTTAAAAATGACTAGAAGAGAAAATTATTCACTCAACTTTGGCCCTCAGCATCCGGCAGCACACGGTGTTCTTAGACTTGTTCTAGAATTAGACGGTGAAGTTGTTGAAAGAGCAGACCCGCACATTGGATTACTTCATAGAGGAACGGAAAAATTAATAGAAAATAAGACATATATTCAGGCCTTACCATATTTTGACAGGTTGGATTATGTTTCTCCAATGTGTCAAGAACATGCTTTTTCTCTGGCAGTTGAAAAATTACTGGATATTAAAGTACCTCTTAGAGGCCAATATATTAGAGTAATGTTTTCTGAAATTACTAGAATTTTAAATCATATCCTTAACTTGACAACATTTGCCTTGGATGTTGGAGCAATGACTCCTTTTTTATGGCTTTTTGAGGAAAGAGAAGTATTAATGGAGTTTTATGAAAGAGTTTCAGGTTCCAGATTACACTCTGCATATTTTCGTCCTGGCGGAGTTCATAGAGACCTTCCAGACGGACTCATTGATGACATAAAAGATTTTTGTAAAAGATTTCCAAAACAAATTGACGATTTAGAAAGACTTTTGGAAACCAATAGAATTTTTAGACAAAGAAGCGTTGACATAGGTAAAATAAATAAAGAGGACGCATTAAATAGAGGTTTTTCAGGACCTTGTCTAAGAGCCTCAGGAGTTGAATGGGATTTAAGGAGAAATCAACCATACGATTGCTACCCAGACCTTGATTTTAAGATTCCGGTTGGAACAAATGGAGATTGCTTTGAAAGATTTTTTGTCAGGGTTGAAGAGATGAGGCAGTCAATTCTTATCATTGAACAATGCATTAAAAAAATTCCCAAAGGACTTAGCATCTCAAATGATCCAAGAATAGTTCCACCTAAAAGAAACAAGATGAAATCTTCAATGGAATCATTAATAAATCATTTCAAACTTTTCACTGAGGGTTTTCATGTGCCTGAAGGAGAGACTTACACATGTGTTGAAGCTCCAAAAGGAGAATTTGGAGTTTATTTAGTATCAGATGGAACAAACAGGCCTTATAGATGTAAAATTAGAGCACCTGGTTTTGCATTTCTTCAAGCAACAGAATTTCTATCCAAAGGGCATATGCTTTCAGATTTGGTTGCCATTATTGGAAGTTTAGATATAGTTTTTGGAGAAATAGATAGATGAGTGAAAATAGCTTTAAAGTGATAGCTGAAGATTCTATTCAGCCAAAAGATTTTTGTTTTAATCAAGATAATCTTAATCGAGCTAAGAATTTATTAAAGATGTATCCTAACAATTTTAAAGAAAGTGCTATAATGCCTTTGCTTTCGATCGCACAAAATCAGAATAGTGGATGGGTTCCAAAAAAAGCAATTGAATACATCTCAAAGTTGATAAAAGTTCCAGAAATCAAAGTCCTTGAATTAGCTACATTTTACTCTATGTATAACTTGTCACCTGTTGGCAAATATCATATAGAAGTTTGTACTACATCACCTTGTATGCTTAGGGGATCAGATACTATGTTAAATTTATGTAAGAAAAAGCTTGGTATAAATATAGGACAAGTTACCCAAGACAAGTTATTCTCTCTAGGTAAGGTAGAGTGTTTGGGTGCATGTGTTAATGCCCCAGTTGTTAAAATAAATGAAAATTATTTTGAAGATTTAAACTCTCAAACACTAGACACCTTGATAGATAATTTCACAAAAAATAAAAAAGTAAAAATCGGCCCACAATCTGAAAGAAAAGGCTCAGAACCAATGAAAAAAAATGATTAAGAAAGAAAATATAATTTTTAGTAATTTATATGGAAACTATGATCCTTCTATTAATGCTGCAATGAAAAGAGGGGATTGGAAAAATACATCTAAAATTCTTAAAAATTCAAAGCAACAAATAATTGATAAAATAAAAGATTCTGGTCTGAGGGGCAGAGGAGGTGCAGGATTTTCGACGGGCATGAAGTGGGACTTTATGCCAAAAGAATCAAACAGACAACATTATCTAGTTATTAATGCTGACGAAGGTGAACCAGGTACATGTAAAGATCGCGATATAATAAGAAACGAGCCGCATAAATTAATTGAAGGTTGCGTTATTTCTGGATATGCAATTGGTGCGTCAAAATGTTATATTTACATAAGAGGTGAATTTTATAACGAAGCCTTAATTTTACAAAAGGCGATTGATGACTGTTATAGAAAAGGTTTGTTGGGCAAAAATATTTTTGGTCTAGATTTTAACTATGATATATACATTCATTATGGTTCTGGGGCTTATGTGTGTGGAGAAGAAACTGCTTTAATAGAGAGTTTGGAAGGGAAAAAAGGGCAACCTAGGTTGAAACCTCCATTTCCTGCGAATGTTGGTGTTTTTGGTAAACCAACAACAGTAAATAATGTTGAAACCATTGCAGTTATACCCACAATCTTAAGAAGAGGAGCCGATTGGTTTTCTAGCCTCGGTCGTAAAAATAATAGTGGTTCTAAAATCTTTTGTATTTCAGGACACGTAAATAATCCATGTAATGTTGAAGAAGAACTAGGTGTTCCTCTAAAATATCTTATCCAAAAATATGCCGGAGATGTAATTGGTGGGTGGAATAACTTGCAAGCAATTATTCCAGGGGGATCTTCAGTGCCTTTGTTACCGAAGTCCGAATGTGAAAATGTTCTAATGGATTTTGATTCTTTGAAAGACGCTGGGACTGGATTAGGGACTGGAGGTATAATAGTAATTAACAAACAAGCTGATGTTGTCAAAGTGATCGCTCGACTTTCTGAGTTTTATAAACACGAATCTTGTGGGCAATGTACACCTTGTAGAGAGGGTACAGGCTGGTTGATGAGAGTGATGAATAGGTTGGCAAATAACAATTGTACTGTTGAGGAAGTTGAAATGTTAGAGGAAGTAACTCATCAAATTGAAGGTCATACAATCTGTGCTCTTGGGGATGCAGCAGCGTGGCCTATTCAAGGTTTACTTAAACATTTTAAAAAAGATATACTAAATAGAATTCAAAAAAAGAAGGTTGCTTAATAATGCCGAAAATTTTTATAAATGGTAAGACTATTGAAGTGGATGAGGGAATTACTGTTCTGCAAGCTTGCGAACAAGCAGGTATAGAAATACCCAGGTTTTGTTATCACGAAAGATTGTCAATAGCCGGAAATTGTCGGATGTGCCTTGTTGAGATGGAGAATTCCATTAAACCAGTAGCTTCATGTGCAATGCCAGTAGCTGAAGGAATGAAAATAAAGACCGATAGTGAAATGGTTGTCAAAGCAAGAAAAGGGGTTATGGAATTTCTTCTTATCAATCACCCTCTTGATTGCCCAATTTGCGATCAAGGTGGTGAATGCGATCTTCAGGATCAGGCTATGGCTTACGGAAAAGGTTTAAGTAGGTTTATTGAAGATAAAAGAGCAGTTAAGGATAAACACTTAGGTCCTTTAATTAAAACTCACATGACGAGATGTATACATTGTACAAGGTGCGTTAGATTCTCTGAAGAAGTTGCAGGCAATCACCAATTAGGAACAGTTGGAAGGGGAGAAAATACAGAAATTACTAGTTACTTAGAAAAAACCATCGATTCAGAATTATCTGGTAATGTAATTGATTTATGTCCTGTTGGAGCTCTTACATCTAAACCCTATGCTTTTGTTGCAAGACCATGGGAATTAAAGAAAACCAATAGTATTGATGTATTCGATGCTGTTGGAAGCAATATTAGATTAGACTCTAAAGGTGATAAGATCCTTAGAGTATTGCCTCGGATAAATGAAGATATTAATGAAGAATGGATATCAGATAAAACAAGATTTGCTTATGATGGTTTAAATCATCAGAGAATAGATAGATATTATTTAAGAAATAACGATGGAAAAATTGTTGAATGCTCTGAAGATTCTGTTATGAAAATTCTTAAATCAAAATTTATTGAATCAAATAAAAATAAAATTTTTTCATTATGTGGAAATCAAATGGACTGTGAATCCATTTTTTCACTTAAATTATTTTTAGAAAAATTAGGATTTAAAAACTTTGATTGCAGACAAGATAATTCTTTTTTTGTTCCAAAAAAAAGATCTTCTTATATCTTCAATAGTTCTATTTCTGGAATAGATGAATCAGATTTATGTGTGATTGTTGGCTCTGATATTAGAAAAGAAGCACCAATAATTGGGGCGAGATTAAGAAAAAAATCACTTGAAAATAAAAAAGATTTTGTTGTTGTAAGAGTTGGATATGAATACAACCTTTCTCTGGATGCAATTGAATTAGGTAAAAGTTTTTCATCATTGGCTAATCTTCAGAATACAAAGTATTCAAATTTACTAAAAAAATCTAAAAAGCCAATCTTTATTTTAGGTCAAGGACCTTTATGTTCTCCTGAGGCTGAAAATATATTTAACTTTGTCTTAAACCTCCACAATAAGACAGTCAAAAACGATAGTTGGAATGGCTTCAATGTTCTACAAAATTATTCAGGAAGGGTTGGTGCTCTAGATGTAGAATTTTTCAATAAAACAAATTTAAAGAAAAATAATATTGAGGATATATACAAAGGTAAATTCGAAACTCTTTATCTATTTGGTGCAGATGAACTTGATTTTGAAAAAATACCAAAAAAAACTTTTGTTATTTATCATGGGCATCATGGAGACAAGGCAGCTGATAGAGCTGATTTGATTATTCCAATGCCATGCTTCACTGAAAAAGAGGGGATATACGTAAATTTGGAGGGTCGTGCACAGATTTCAAGACAAGTGAAAATGCCTATTGCTAATGTAGAGCATAGTTGCACTTTTTTTATAAGACTCGCCAGCTTTTTAGGTTTTAAAAGTGATTATAATGATTTATCAGAACTTAGGAAAATCATGTTTGCTAGTTACCCTAATTTGACGAAAATCAACGAACTTAAACCTGAAAAAACTTTTCAACCAAAATCTTTTTCTAGAAAATTTAGTAAAAATGAAATAGTTTCCAATGTTCCAAATTTTTATATGACTGATGCTGTTAGTAGAAATTCTCCTACTATGTCGTCTTGTTCAATGCAAATTAAAGAAAATCATAATAAGTTTTAAAATGTTATTTGAAATTATATTTATCATATTAAAAATTTTTCTGATTATTGTTCCTCTTTTAATTTTCATAGCTTATCTTACTTATTTTGAAAGAAAGGTTATTGGAGCAATGCAACTTAGAAAAGGACCAAATGTTGTTGGTCCTTTTGGTTTATTGCAACCAGTTGCTGATGGTATAAAACTTTTAACCAAAGAAACAATTTTTCCAGATAAATCCAGTAAATTTTTATTTGTTTTATCACCAATACTTACATTCACACTTGCATTGTTTGCTTGGGCAGTGATTCCGGTAGATTATAAAATTGTTTTATCTGACATAAATGTTGGTCTGATGTATATTTTTGCTATATCTTCTTTAGGAGTCTATGGGATTATAGTTGCTGGATGGTCAAGTAATTCAAGATATGCATTCTTAGGTAGCTTAAGATCAGCGGCCCAAATGATTTCCTACGAAGTGTCTATAGGACTTATAATAATTTCTGTTCTTTTATCGTCCGGGAGTTTAAACTTAACTCAGATTGTTCTTAGTCAAGAAAACCTATGGTACATAATTCCTCATTTTCCAATGTTTATTATCTTTTTTATATCAACTTTAGCTGAAACTAACAGAGCACCTTTTGATCTGCCAGAAGCTGAGTCAGAGCTTGTTGCAGGTTATAATGTTGAGTATTCTTCAATGTCCTTTGGACTTTTTTTTCTTGGAGAATATGGAAATATGATTTTAATGAGTTCTATGACAACGATTCTTTTTTTAGGTGGTTGGCTCCCACCCTTTGATTGGCACTTTTTTGACTATATTCCGGGTTATATTTGGTTCTTATCAAAAGTTGTTTTTTTGTTATTTGTTTTTTTATGGGTTAGGGCGACCCTCCCTAGATATAGATATGATCAGTTAATGACACTTGGCTGGAAGTTATTTCTTCCCTTGTCACTTGTTTGGATTATAATAACCTCAACAGTAATGTTTTTTTGGAAGTATGTCTAAATTTAAAAAATTTTTATTTTTGCTAAAAGAATTCTTTTTAATTGAAATTTTATCTGGTCTTCTTTTAACACTTAAATACTTTTTTAAACCAAAGGTGACAATCAACTATCCTTTTGAAAAAGGTGTGTTAAGTCCTAGATTTAGAGGTGAACATGTTTTAAGAAGATATGAATCAGGTGAAGAGCGTTGTATTGCCTGTAAGTTATGTGAAGCAGTTTGTCCTGCTCAAGCAATAACTATTGAGGCTGAGCCAAGAGAAGACGGTTCTAGAAAAACAACTCGATATGACATAGATATGACAAAATGTATTTACTGTGGCTATTGCCAAGAATCCTGCCCTGTGGATGCAATTGTTGAAGGACCAAACTATGAATTTGCAACCGAAACTCGTGAAGAATTAATCTATAATAAAGAAAAACTTTTAGAAAATGGTGATAGATGGGAAGTTGAGATTTCAAGAAACTTAGAAAAAGAGTCTAAATACTTATGACTTTATCATTGTTTTATATTTTCTCGTCAATCACTATTTTATCAAGTTTTTTTGTTGTTTTTTCTTCCAATCCAGTTCATTCGGTACTATTTTTAATTTTTACTTTTTTCAATGTTGCAGTAATTTTTTTATTATCTAACGCAGAATTTCTTGCCATGACATTAATAATTGTTTATGTCGGCGCAGTCGCAGTCCTTTTTTTGTTTGTTGTAATGATGCTAAATATAAATGAAGTTGTTGTTAAAGAGGGTTTTTTAAGGTATTTTCCGTTGGGACTAATATTGATTTCAGTTTTTTTAACAGAGTTGATAATAGTTTTTAAAGATTTAGATTTATTTGGCACCCCAGTTTCTGGAATAAATATTGAAAATTTAGTTAATCAAGGAAATGAAAATACTAAGGCACTCGGATTGTTTCTTTATACAGATTTTTTCATAATATTTCAGATATCAGGATACTTATTACTTGTTGCAATGATTGGAGCAATAGTACTAGCACACGATGAAAAGTTTAATATAAAAGGCCAAAACGTATTCAAGCAAAAAAGAATTAAAAAAGAAGATTTTATAAAATTAAAGTAACTAAATGAGCTCATCTAACTATCTAATACTATCATCAATTATATTTTCAATTGGATTTCTTGGGATTTTCATAAATAGAAAAAATATAATTTCTATTCTAATGTCAATTGAATTAATGCTACTTGCTACAAATATAAACTTTATTGGTTTTTCAAATACTCTCAATGATCTTTTTGGTCAGATTTTTGCCTTATTTGTTTTAGTTGTGGCTGCTGCAGAGGCAGCAATCGGCCTTGCAATTTTAACTATTTTTTTTAAAAAGTCTGGCTCTATTAGTATTGATATTATCAATAAGTTGAAGGGTTGAATCATTGTTCCTTTTTTCAATATTTCTCCCACTTTTAAGTTTTTTTACTTGTGTTTTTTTGAATGGATTAGTTAAAGATAAAACACTTAACTTATCTTCATGTTTCTTGATGATATCTTCTACAATATTTTCATTAATTTCTCTTCTTATCTTTCTAATAAAAGGTGAACAAAATTTTATTCTATCTAATTGGATCTCGTCTGGAAGTTTAAATATTGACTGGTCTATAAATCTAAATCTATTAACAGTTTCTATGGTTGTCATGGTTAATTTTGTCTCAACAATCATTCATATTTATTCAGTTGGATACATGTCAAAAGACTCAAGAAAAATTATATTTATGGGATATTTAAGTTTATTTACATTTTTTATGCTTTTTTTAGTTTCATCTGCAAATTTAATTCAGCTTTTTGTTGGTTGGGAGGGTGTTGGCCTCACTTCATATTTACTAATAGGATTTTGGAGTAAAAAGGACATAGCTAATAGAGCTTCTTTGAAAGCATTTATTGCTAATAGAGTGGGCGATTTTGGATTACTTATATCATTATTTACAACCTTTATTGTTTTTGGAACAATTGATATAAACGAAATTCTATTATTAGTTAATTCTCACAGTCAATCTTACTTTAATTTTTTTGGATTTCAAATTCATTCAATTACACTTATCGTTATCTTCATGTTTATTGGTTGTATGGGGAAATCTGCTCAATTTGGTTTACATGTATGGCTTCCAGATGCAATGGAGGGACCAACCCCAGTATCTGCTCTTATTCATGCTGCAACAATGGTAACAGCTGGTGTTTTTTTATTGATTTTGATGTCTCCTCTTATTGAAACATCTCTTGTGGCTCAGAATTTAATTCTAATTATTGGATCGATAACTTGCTTGTTTGCATCTTGTGTTGCAATCTTCCAAAATGATATAAAAAGGATTATTGCTTATTCGACATGCAGTCAGTTAGGATATATGTTTATGGCAATTGGTGTATCTGCATACTCAGCCGCTTATTTTCATTTACTTGCTCATGCTTTTTTTAAAGCATTATTATTTTTAAGTGCTGGTTCTGTAATACATTCAATGTCGGATGAGCAGAATATTAAAAAGATGGGAGGTATTTATAATAAGATACCTTTAACTTATGTCTGTATGTTGATAGGTTCAGTTGCATTAATGGGCTTGCCTTTTTTAAGTGGTTATTACTCAAAAGATCTTATATTAGAGTTAATTTATTTATCCGACTTAAATCTAAAATTTTTTTCTTTTTCAATTGGTGTATTTGGTGTGCTGCTAACCTCTTTTTATTCTCTAAGATTAATTATTCATGTATTTCATAGAAAAAATAATTCAGATGAAAAAGTTTTTGCCCATATCCATGAATCTCCACTTGTAATGGTAATTCCTCTAGTGGTTTTAGCTTTTTTCTCAATTTTCTTTGGAATGTTTTTTCATAATTTTTTTGCTGGTCCAATGCTTGAGGATATTTGGTCTAATTCAATGTATGTAAATCTTGAAATTAATAATATTTATTCATTAGGATATATTCCCACTATTATTAAAAAGCTTCCTCTGATAATGATAGTTGTTGGTGTATCACTAAGTTGGTTAATTTATTTCAGATTAAGAAATAAAATGGATTTTGTAAAATCTAAATGCAGTATAATAATTAATTTTTTCTATAATAAATGTTACATTGACGAACTCTATCAATATACAATCATAAGACCTTGTATGTATTTAGGAAAAGGTTTTTGGAAATCAATTGATATAGACTTGATTGATAATCTCGGTCCAAATGGCATGTCAAGACTTATTGGGTCCTTTGGAGGAGTTGTGTCACGATTACAATCGGGATATTTATATCATTATGTTTTATCTGTTGTGATAGGATTAACTTTATTTATTAGCATTTATATTTATATTTTTTAATGATAAGTCTTCCTATACTTCCAATTTTAATAGTTTTGCCTTTAATTGGCCTTGTATTTATTTTTTTTTCGTCAGAAGATGATGAAAATGCTGAACAATCAAAAAAATCTGCATTATGGACAAGTGCTAGTAATTTTTTTCTCTCATTATATCTGCCGATAAATTTTGATAAATCTATCCCTCATTTCCAATTTGTAAATTCTTTTTCATGGTTTAACAGTGATAATCTTCGATTTGCTTTGGGAGTTGATGGTTTGTCGATGCCATTTGTTTTATTATCAACTTTTTTAATTTTAACTTGTATTATATTTCTCCTTCCACAATCAAAAAAAAATATGAAAATGTATTTGGCTTCTTTTTTATTATTAGAGGCCTTCTTAGTTGGAACTTTTAGTGCAATTGATTTATTTTCTTTTTATATTTTCTTTGAATCAATATTAATACCAATGTATCTCATTATTGGTTTTTGGGGTGGAGAAAGAAGAATTTATTCTGCATATAAGTTCTTTCTTTATACACTCCTTGGGTCAGTTTTGATGTTAATTGCTATAATATTTTTATATCAGGAATTTGGTACCATAAGTATACCTAAATTATTAGACTATACCCTACCATTTTATATTCAAGTGTGGTTATGGTTAGCATTCTTTTCTTCCTTTGCCGTAAAAATTCCTATGTGGCCTTTTCATACATGGCTTCCAGATGCTCACGTTGAAGCTCCAACAGAGGGGTCAGTTATTTTAGCTGGAATACTTTTAAAACTTGGAGGTTACGGTTTTATTAGATTTAACTTATCTATTCTCCCTGATGCCTCAATCTTCTTTACTCCATTTATCTATTTTCTTTCCGTTTTAGCTATTGTATATACTTCTTTCATAGCTCTTGTGCAAAATGATATGAAAAAATTGATTGCTTACTCTTCAGTTGCTCATATGGGATTTGTAACATTAGGAATATTTTCTGCGAATATTCAAGGATTACATGGGGCGATTATTCAAATGATATCTCATGGTATTATCTCCGCTGCTTTATTCTTTTCTATAGGAAGTGTTTATAATAGATATAAAACTAAAGAAATAAGTTTTTTTGGTGGATTAAATTTAAGATTGCCTAAACTTTCTATTTTCTTTTTAATTTTTGCTTTGGGTTCGATTGGCTTGCCTGGCACATCCGGGTTCGTAGGGGAGTATTTATCATTGTTAGCAGTATATAGTAAGAATACAATCGTTGCTGTTATATCTACTTTAGGCGTTATACTTTCTGCATCTTATATGCTACTTCTATATAAAAGAGTTTTTTTAGGGGGATTAAACGAAAACTTAGAAAAGAAAATTGATGATGTAAATTTCTATGAGATCAGTGTTTATGTAATTCTTGTTATTTTAATTTTTGTTATAGGAATTAAACCTGGTTTGATTTTGGATTATACTACTTCATCATTAGAAAGAATTATAGAGTTATACCCAATTTCAATTTTTTAGTGAGAGACCTTTGTTAATAATACCAGAAATTTTTTTAGCTATTTGTGTAATTATAATCTTATTTATTTCTCCTTTCTTAAGAAGTGATAGTTACATAAAAATTGGTTATATAAGCTTAGTTGTTATATTTCTTTCACAATTTTTTATTCTTAAAGATATTTTTTATTCTAAGTTAATATTTGATGGATTTTTTATTGTTGATTCTTTTGGTAGCTTTTTGAAATCACTTATTTTAATTGGTGCAGGTCTAATAATTTTTTTTTACCTCACCGTTCCCAACTCCAAATCATTAAAAAGGCCTGAATTTTCGATACTCTTTCTTATTTCAGTTGTTGGAATGTTGCTTATGATTTCTTCCAATGATTTGCTCTCATTATTTATGTCAATTGAACTGCAAAGTCTTTCCTTATATATTTTGGTTTCTTTTAGTAGAGAAGATTTTATATCGTCCGAAGCAGGTGTTAAATATTTTATAATAGGAAGTTTATCAACTTGTATATTTTTATTTGGTACTAGCTTAATATATGGTTTGGTTGGTTCGACTAGCTTTAGTGAGATAAGTCTTTTTATGTCAGACTTATACTCAACACCAACGATGCTGATTGTTGGTTTAATATTCATATTAGTTTCATTATCTTTAAAAATATCAGCAGCACCTTTTCATATGTGGACTCCAGATGTTTATCAAGGTGCCCCCTCTATAGTTACAACTTTATTATCAACTTTACCTAAAATTGCTGCGTTTGGAGTATTGATAAGGCTTTTAGTTTATCCTTTTGGAGAAATAATAGTGGATTGGGGGAAGATTTTAATAATTCTTTCGATATCATCAATGTTAATAGGTTCACTTGGTGCTCTGCGGCAGACTGATCTAAAGAGACTTATGGCCTATAGTACTATTAATCATATTGGTTTCATATTAATGGCTTTAATTCCTGGATCGGAAGACGGCATAACATCTATTTGTATGTACTTAATTTTTTATATAACAATGAATTTAGGAATGTTTCTTTTTATTTTAAACATGCAAAGAGATCAGATTAGTGTTACATCAATAAAGGATTTATCTGGTCTTTATAAAACTCAACCATTAATGGCTGGTTGTTTATCAATAATTTTATTTTCTATGGCTGGTATTCCCCCAATGGCAGGTTTTATTGGAAAGTTAATTATTCTAAATATAATTATTGATAACAATTTGTTTTTTCTTGCAATTATAGCTGTTTTGACATCTGTTGTTGCAGCTTTTTATTATATTAGATTGATCAAATCAATTTTCTTCGATGACCCCATAGAAGATTTAGACAATATTAACAACAATCACTCCAAATATATGATGTGTGGTCTGGCGTTTTTTAATTTGACTGTTGTTTTATATCCTCAATTTTTCTTAAACTTGTGCGCTTCTATAACCTTATCTTTATTTGCCATTAAGTAGAATGAAAAAAGAATATTTTGATTTCTATTTTTATAAATCATTAGACAATACTAATGATAAAATAAAGGAATTAAGTTTATCACAAAAATCTAAATCGCATTTGGCTCTTTTTAGCAAAGAGCAGAACAATGGTAGAGGCAGAAAGAATCGGTTATGGATTAGTGAAAAAGGAGATCTTACATGTTCATTCCTCATTAAAAATAAATTAAACCCAAAAGATATCGGGAAGATAAATCTAATTGTAGTTCATTCTCTGATAAATATTTTTAAAAAAATAGGTATTAAAAATCTAGAATTTAAATGGCCAAATGATATTTTTATAAAAAAAAAGAAAATTGCTGGAGTCTTAATCGAAACAAATATTAATAAAGGGCAAATAAATAAGTTGATAATTGGAATAGGAATAAATGTTGTTTCAAAAGATCTTAGTTTAAAAATTAACTGTATTTCGCTATCAGACTTAAAAAAAAAAATAGATGCGCTTAGTTTTTTTTTTTTAATATCAAGAAAATTTTATAATTTTTCCAAAAATTTAAAAATAATTAATTTTAATCATTTAAGTATGGATTTATCCAAGATTTTTTTTAATAGAAAAGTCCCAATTAATATAAATTTGGGAAATAATTCAATATGTGGAATGTTTAAAAAAATTGATTCTTCTGGGCAACTGATATTATTAAGTGAAAATAAAACAATGAAATTAAATTATGGAGAAATTATTTAATGAACTTCACTATTGATGTTGGTAATACAAATATAATGATTTGTTGTTTTTTAAATAAAAGAATGAAAGCATCACTTACCTTAAAAACATGCGAGTTTAATCAAATAAGACTATTTAACTTTCTAAAAAGCCATGGTCAAAAGAAAAAAAATGTAAATGTAATAGTTTCATCAGTAGTTCCTAAAACTAATAATCTAATTTCAAATTTATTTAAAAAGAATAAAATCAGTTTTTATAATGCTCGTGATTTGATAAAACATTTTGATCTTAAAACTAACATTAAAAATAAAAAAAATATTGGTGATGACAGATTGGTAAATGTTATTTACGCTAAAGAATTATATTCAAAATCCAAAATTATTATTGATTTTGGTACAGCCACGACAATTGATATTTTAGATAAAGATGGGGTATATGATGGAGGTATTATAACCCCAGGCATAGATCTGTCTTTGAAATCACTTCAAGAAGGAACAGCAAAACTGCCATTAGTTAGATTTCGAAGAATTAAAAGAATTGTTGGTAAGAGCACATTGGAAGCCATTCAATCTGGTTTTTTTTGGGGATATGTTTCTATGATTCAGGGTTTAATAAAAAAAATACAAAATGAAAAAAAAAATAAATTTCAGATAATTTTAACAGGAGGAAATTCCAAATATTTTAAAGGGATATTTACAAATGTTATAAAAATTGATGAATTTTTCAATTCCAAGGGTTTAAATTTTTTAATAAGTAATTACTTAAAATAATTGTGATGAAGTATTCAAAAGATAATTTACTATTTGTTCCTCTGGGAGGTTCTGGCGAAATTGGAATGAACTGCAATCTCTTTCATTTTGAAAATCAATGGTTAATGTTAGATCTGGGAGTTACTTTTAATGATAATGAAAATGGTGCTTATGACCTAATCCTTCCGAATATTGATTTTATAGAAGATAAAATTGAAAATCTGTCAGCATTAATATTAACACATGCTCACGAAGATCATATAGGAGCAGTTCCTTATTTATATGATAAATTAGGACAAACCCCTATCTATGCAACTTCCTTCACTGCATCTGTATTAAGAAGGAAATTTGACTCGGCTGGAATTAATAATATTGATATAAATATTTTAGAATATGGTAAAGAATTTAATTTAGGGTCATTTGCAATAGAGTTGTTTCCAATGACTCATTCAATTCCAGAATCAAGTGCCATTTTGATTAAAACTAAAAATGGTAATATTTTTCATACAGGGGATTGGAAAATAGATCCCCAACCCTTAGTAGGTAATCCTATTAATCATAACGAAATTAAGGAAAAGGTAAAAAATAATGTTGATATTATGATCTGTGATTCAACTAATGTATTTGATATCAAACCATCTGGAAGTGAAGGGGAAGTAAGAGAAAATCTAAGAAAAATATTTAAAAAAAATAATGGAGGTAAAATAGTAATTACATGTTTTGCTTCGAATATTGCAAGAATTGAAACTATCTTAAAAATATCTGATGAATTAGATAAATGTTGTTTGCTTCTTGGGCGATCTTTAAAAAGAATCTTTGAATCTGCTAAAGAGAATAATTTTTTGTTGGAGTTTCAGAATATTATATCTGAAAAAGATGCCAAAGTGGTGCCTGATGAAAACCTTGTGGTCATTTGCACTGGAAGCCAAGGCGAAAAAAGAGCTGCGTTAAGTAGACTAGTTAATAATAAACATAAATTTTTGGATTTAAAGAGTAAAGATATTGTAATTTTTTCATCCAGAGAAATTCCTGGAAATGAGAAGAAAATAAATCAAGTGAAATCCATAGTAAAAAAAAAGGGGTGTAAATTACTCGATCATACTAATGCTAAAGTTCATGTTTCAGGACATCCTTCTAAAGAGGAGTTAGAGAAGATGTATAATTGGATATCTCCAGACTTACTTATTCCTATTCATGGAGAATACCGACATCTAGAAGAACACATAGAGTTTTCAAGGAAAAAGGGTATTAAAAATCAGATCTTAGTTGAGAATGGTGATTTGATAAAACTCGATAAAGGTAATCATAAAAAAATATTAGGTAAAATTAATTCAGGTAGAGTAATACTAAAAGGAAATAGATTAATTCCAGCCAATGACAAATATTTGAGCGATCTGAATATGATCAATTCTGATGGTGAGGTCTTTATTAATATTATCGCAGATTTAAATGATAAGTTATTAACTGATCCTGTGATTTTTTGTCCATCTATTCCGATTGATGATTATGTCAAATCAGAACTAAAATCGATTATCATAGATGATTTTGAACAAATATGTATTGGTAGTTTAGATGATAATGTTTTATGTGATCAAATAAAGAGTAATGTTAGGAGTTTTTTTAAAAATAAAATTGCATTAAAACCTTTAACGTTTATTGAGATTGTTAGAATTTAGAATATAATAAATTAATGATCACTAAATTTAATCATGTTGCAATTGTTGTTCCTGAGTTGGATACTGCAGCAAAAAAATATAAAGATATATTAGGTGCGAAAGTTTCATCTCCATTAAATTATTCTGAACATGGCGTCAGTGTTGTTTTTATTGAACTAGATAACACAAAAATTGAATTAATGCATCCTTATGGTGATGAATCACCTATTAAAAATTTTTTAGAAAAAAATTCTGGTGGTGCAATTCATCATATTTGCCTAGAAGTTAGAGATATGAAGGCTGCTTGTGAAAAGTTAAAGTTAAATGGAGTTCGTATTCTTGGTGGGGAGGAACCAAAAAATGGTGCGCATAATAAACCTGTAATTTTTTTGCACCCTAAAGATTTTTATGGAACCTTAATTGAACTTCAGCAAGAATAAGATGTTTGGGTTAGAAATCATAGTAATTTTTGTGATAGTATGGTGGTTAGTTTTATTTTTGTTGCTTCCCATTGGTATACAAAGAGATGAAAATGTCTCAAAGGGCAATGATCCAGGAGCTCCTAAGAATCCAATGCTAAAAAAAAAAAATTGTTTTCACAACAATAATCTCCTCATTTTTATCAATAATAATTTCAATTATCAAAAATGAAATTTTCTGATTTTTTCATACCAACACTTAAAGAAGTTCCTAGTGATGTGAAAATGAATTCGCATAATCTAATGATAAGGTCTGGTATGGTCAGACAAGAAACATCTGGAATATACAGTTGGTTGCCACTTGGGTATAGAGTCCTAAAAAAAATAATTAATGTTATTGAAGATATTCATAATAATAATGGAATAAATCAAATTCTAATGCCTACAATTCAAAGTGCTGATATTTGGAAAGAAAGCAACAGGTATAATACGTATGGAAAAGAAATGCTTAGAATAATTGATAGAAACAACAAAGAGCTTTTATATGGGCCAACAAATGAAGAGATGATAACAACAATTGGAAAACAATATTTAAAAAGTTACAAAAATTTACCAAGAAGATTTTACCATATTCAAAGTAAATTTAGAGACGAAATAAGACCTAGATTTGGTGTTATGAGAGCTCGAGAATTTCTTATGAAGGATGCATATAGTTTTGATATTGACGAAGAAAATGGCGAAAAGACTTATCATGATTTCTATTTGTTATATTTAAAAATATTTAAAGAACTCAATATTCCTGTAATACCTGTTAGAGCTCCAAGTGGTGAAATAGGTGGAAATTTATCACATGAATTTCATCTGATAGTTGAATCGGGAGAGTCTGAAATTTATGTAAATGAAAATATATTTAACAAAAAATTAGAAAATCTAAACTTACAAGAAATTTTAGAACTAGAATCGTTTACAGATGATTATTATTCTAAAATAAATTCAAAGGGAAGTTTAAAAAAATTTAAAAGTATAGAATTAGGGCATATCTTTTTATTTGGAACAAAGTATTCCAGTTCATTTAATTTTGATGTTGATTCTGATAAGGGAAAAGTTCATCCTTACATGGGGTCATATGGCATTGGTGTCTCCAGAATTCCTGCAGCATTTATTGAGTTTTCTAATGATAAAAATGGGATTATATGGCCAATGTCCTTTGCTCCTTTTTCAATTCATTTAATAAATTTATTGATTAATGATTATGAAATCACTCAATTTTGTGAAAAAATCTATATTGAATTAATTAAAAATGGATTTGATGTAATTTTTGATGATAGATCAGAAAGGCCTGGTAAAAAGTTTTCTGATGCGGATTTAATTGGAGTTCCTATACAAGTAATTTGTGGAAATTCTTTTAAAAAAGAAAATCAACTGAGTATTATTAGTAGAAATGATAAGGTTGAAAATAAGATTAATAGTTCAGAGTTAATACCAGTGTTAAAACAAATGATAAGTTAATAATTATGATTTCTTTCTTTGAAATCTGGATTTCATTAAAATATCTTTTTCCTAAAACTAGAGAAAAATTTCTTCCATTAATAACCTTATTTTCATTCCTTGGAATATCTCTTGGTGTTGCAACTTTAATTATTGTAATGTCAGTAATGAATGGATTTCGAGAAGAATTAACCTCAAAAGTTCTTGGAATAAATGGACATTTAAAAATGACTTCAATTTCTAATAACGGCATGAAAAAGAATCTAGAACTAGAAAAAAAAATATTAAAGCAATTTTCTGATATACAAATACATAATGTTGTTATAAGTCAAGGATTAATGACTTACAAAGGTTATTCAAGTGGAGTTTTAACTAAAGGAGTTTCTGAAAAATTTTTTGAAGAAAGGAATATTTTTACAAAAGTAATTTCTAGCCAATCTCTTAAAAAATTTAAAAATAATGAAGGTGTATTTGTGGGTGAAAAGTTAAGAAAAAAATTGAAATTAGAACAAGGTGACTTTATTACTATACTGTCTCCAAAAAGCTATGAAACATTAATTGGTAATTTACCCAGATCAGCAAATTTTAAAGTAATTGGTTTTTTTGATGTTGGGATGTATGAATACGACACCTCTCTAATATTTTTTCCAATAGAAGTAATGCAAAAATTTTTGAATTATGGCCAAAAGATTGATCATTATGAAGTAATAGTTAAAAATTTTGAAAACTTAAGTTACGTTAAAGAGCAGATTAAACTTCTTTTACCTGAATTTTTTAGAATTATAGATTGGAGAGAATTAAATCCTTCCCTTTTTAATGCAATTGAAGTTGAAAGAAATGTTATGTTCATAATACTATTATTAATCATAATTGTAGCGGCATTCAACCTCATCTCATCGATGATGATTCTCGTGTCGATTAAAAAAAAAGATATAGGTGTTTTAAGAGTCATTGGTGTTTCAAAGTCTCAGATTTTAAAAATATTTATTATAAATGGTTTTTTAATAGGGTTTGTGGGAACACTTCTAGGTTTGTTTTTGGGATTGGTGTTTTGTTTTAATATAAATGAAATAAGATCTTTTTTTGAATTATTATTGGGCTTTAATTTATTCTCTGAAGAAATATATTTTTTTTCAAACCTACCAATAATCCTTGATTATATTCAAATTTCAAAAATTATTTTTATATCATTATTTTTATCTTTCATATCTACGATTTACCCTGCAGTAAAAGCTACAAAAATTCAGCCTATAAACCTTATAAAATGGGATTAAAATTGATTAATTTAAACAAAATAGTTCAAACATATAAGCAAGGGCAAACCTCAGTCAAAGTTCTTAATAATCTAAATTTTGTTGTAAATAAAAATCAAAATATTGGTATTATTGGTCCTTCAGGATCAGGAAAATCAACTTTATTAAATATTATAGCACTTCTTGAGACACCAATTTCTGGAGATATTGAAATCTCAGGAGTAAATTGCGGAAAATTAAAAAATGAAGAAAAAGTTACTTTTAGAAAAAAAAATATTGGTTTTATTTTTCAGAATAATCAACTTTTAGAAGATTTTAATGTGGAGGAGAATGTAGCACTACCATTAATTCTAAATGGATGTTCTCATAAAAAATCATTAGCTAAAGCAAATGATTATCTAAGACTCCTTGGTATTTCAGATAGAAAAAAGTTTAAACCAGGATTATTGTCAGGTGGTGAGCAACAAAGAGTTGCAATTGCAAGAGCTTTAGTTAAAAATCCTTCAATTTTATTAGCTGATGAACCAACAGGTAGCCTGGATGACGAAAACACAGATATAGTTTTAGATTTTATAGTTAAATTAGCTAAAGAAAAAAAAATTATTACTATTTTTGCTACTCATAATCTTAACTTAATAAAGAAATTAGATAAATCATATAAAATACAAAAAGGAAATTTAGTTGAGCTCAAAAATTAATAAATTTGTTCATTTAAGAAATTATTCTCAGTACTCTCTCTCAAAAGGTGCTTTAAGAATCAATGACTTAGTAAATTTTTGTAAAGAACATAATATTCCTGCAACCTCGATAACTGATTTTGATAATCTTTTTGGTGCTCTTGAGTTTTGTATAGAAAGCAAGAGAAATGGAATTCAACCAATAATTGGTACAAACATATTTTTGAGAGATAAAAAATATGTGAATGGTTATTTATTGTTATTATGTAAAAATGAAGTTGGTTACAAAAATTTAGTCAAATTAATTTCACATTCTTATTTAAATAATTCTGAAATAAATGATCCTTATATAATTATTGAAAATCTCAAACAATATAGTGATGGCTTAATTTGCATGGCCGGAGGTCAATTTGGTGTAATTACAAAAAATTATTTCGAAAATATTATTTTTGCTCATGAACTTATAAATATCTTTAATGAGATATTTGGTGAAAACTTTTTTTTAGAAATTCAAAGATTTAAAAAAAATGTGAATTGTATAAATGAAAATTTTCTTTTGAATGTCTCTAATGATCTTAGAATTCCTTTAGTAGCTACAAATGAGAATTTTTTTCTTAAAGAAAGTTTTTTTAAGACTCATGATGCTTTGTTAAGTATCTCACAACAAAAATATGTTGAAAGTGATGATAGGGCAAAGAGCGATACAGAGTATTATTTGAAAAATGTTAATGAAATGTCCTCTTTGTTCGATGATATTCCTCAAGCACTAGTAAATACTGTCAAAATAGCTAGAAAATGCTCGTTTTTTTTAGAGGAAAAAGCACCATCACTTCCAAAGATTAAATCTACTGAGTTAGATGAAAACTCATTACTGAGAACCTATTCTAAAAAAGGTTTAAACGAAAGATTGAAGAATATTACCTTTGATGTAAATAAGGATGAGTATACAAAAAGACTAGATTACGAATTAGATATTATTATTAAAATGGGTTACTCAAGTTATTTTCTTATTGTATCAGATTTTATCAATTGGGCTAAAAACAATAAAATTCCAGTCGGCCCTGGAAGAGGCTCTGGAGCTGGATCATTGGTCGCATGGTGTCTCTCAATTACGAATTTAGATCCTTTAAGATTTGGTTTGATTTTTGAAAGGTTTTTAAATCCTGAAAGAGTATCATTACCAGATTTTGATATTGATTTTTGTATGGATAAACGCGATGAAGTAATAAAATATGTACAAAAGAAATATGGAAATCTTAATGTTGCACAAATAATCACTTTTGGCTCATTTCAAGCTAGAGCTGCATTAAGAGATGTTGGAAGAGTTATACAATTACCTTTAACTATGGTTGATGATATTTGTAAAATGATCCCATTTAATCCTGCTAATCCTATTAACCTGAAAGATTTTGTAAAAGAAAATAAGCAAATAAAAAAAATGATCAATAATGATCAAAACATTAAAAATTTATTTGAAATATCTATGAATTTAGAAGGACTATTTAGACATGCTTCTACTCACGCTGCCGGAATAGTTATTGCTGAAAAACCACTAACTGAAACTATTCCTCTTTATAAAGATCCAAAATCTGAAATTCCAGTTACTCAGTTTTCAATGAAATTTGTTGAAAAGATTGGATTAATAAAATTTGATTTCCTTGGATTAAAAACTTTAACAGTTATTGATGAAACTTTAAAAATTTTAAGAGAAAAATCAATTGAAATTAATATTGATAAAATAAATTTGGCTGATTCTGTTACATATGAAATGTTAAGAAAAGGTCTTACTACTGGTGTATTTCAACTTGAGGGTCAGGGTATGAGAGAGACAATAATAAAAATAAAACCCGATAGGTTTGAAGATTTAATTGCGATTGTCTCACTTTATAGGCCGGGGCCAATGGACAACATACCTACTTACATAAATAGAAAACAGAATAAAGAAAATTATGAATATATTCATGAAGATTTAAAAGATATTCTTGATGAGACATATGGAATCATGGTCTATCAGGAACAAGTGATGTTAATTGCTCAAAGACTTGCTGGATTTAGTTTGGCAAAAGCTGATTTATTGAGAAGAGCGATGGGAAAGAAAATCAAGTCTGAAATGGATTCTCAAAGAGAAGCTTTTATAAATGGATGTACAAAAAATAAAATAGATGAAAATAAAGCATCAAGTTTATTTGACGAAATTGCAAAATTTGCAGGTTATGGATTTAATAAAAGTCATGCAGCAGCTTATGCAATGATTGCTTATCAGACGGCTTATCTAAAATCAAATTTTCCAGTGGAGTTTTTTTGTGCACTTATGAATTGTGATGTAAACAACTTTGATAAACTTAGCTTGTATTGTAATGAAATAAAAAAACTAGGTTTTGATGTTTTAAAACCAGATATAAACCATTCTAATGTAAATTTTGAGGTTAATTATAACGAAAAAAATAAACCAATCTCTATAAACTTTGGTCTAAGTGCTATAAAGAATATTGGTGGTCTGTCAATTTGCGAGCTTGTTAATGAAAGAAAAAAAAATGGAAAATTTAAAAACTTTAGTGAACTTTTAAAAAGGGTTTCGAATAACGTTCTAAATAAAAAGGTATTGGAGGCATTAATTTTTTCTAATGCTCTAAAATCAGTTGAAGATAATCAAAAGTTTTTATTTGAAAATATAGATAAGATAATAGCTTATAATTCAAATTTTCATAAAAACTTATGTGAAAATCAGACAAATTTATTTCCAGAGTATGATGATTTAGAAAAACATCTAAATCATAAAAAAGACTCAGATTGGGATCTAAAATATAAACTTCAAAAGGAAATTGATGCTTTTGGATTTTATTTATCAGAACATCCGACTAAAATTTACAAGTCAGTAAATAGTGAGCTTAAAATTCTTAGTTTAGAAAAATTAAGTTTTACTGAAATGAATGAGCAGGCAGCAAAAATAAATACGTATATAGCTATGATTAATAACAAAAATGAAAGAAAAACAAAAATGGGAAAGAGATTTTGTTTCTTTAATTTAAGTGATGATACAAATAATATTGATGCAATTTGTTTTTCAGAGGTTTTGGATAATATAGATTTTCAATTAGAAGTTGGAGAAATTTATCTATTCAGAATTTCCAAACAGTCAATGAAAGACAGCCAACGACTGATTATAAATGATATTAAAAAAATAGAAAACTCTAGAAGAAATAAGTCTTATGGAATTCTCATTGAGCCAGATAAACTGAATTATAATAAATTTAAATTATTACTCGATAATCATATCAACGGAAGTAATAAAATTTCCTTTAAGTTTTTATTAGATAATAAGGAAATTGAAATAAAAAGTGATGTTAATTATGATATTGATTTAGATTTTATGGATAAAATTAAATCTGTAGAAGGTATTATTGGCTTTAAACAAATTAATTAAATTTATTCTTGAATTTTAACCTTGTTAGATGTATCTATTTGTTTAAATTATTTCAAACGCGTAACGTCTCTGGTGAATTTTTGTTACGCGAATGTAAAACCGGAGTTATTATGAAAAAAATTTCAATTAAAGAATTATTAGATGCTGGTATTCACTTTGGTCATCGAACTAATAGGTGGAACCCAAAGATGTCAGATTTTATTTTTGGTCATAGAAATGGAATCCATATTATAGATCTTCAAAAAACTTTATCTTTTTTCCAGGAAGCCTTAAAGTTTGCTGCAGATGCTGCAAAAGAAGGAAAAAACATTCTTTTTGTTGGAACTAAAAGACAAGCCTCTGACATAATTGAAAGATATGCTTTAGATTGCAATCAATATTTTATAAATAAAAGATGGCTTGGTGGAATGCTTACTAATTGGGATACTATACAGAATTCTATAAAAAAACTTAAAGATATGGAAGAAATATTAGTTAATAAAACAAGTTCATATACAAAAAAAGAGCTATTAAATTTTGAAAACTCAGTAGAAAAATTAAACAAAGCACTTGGCGGGATAAAAAATATGTCAGGAAAACCAGATGTGCTTTTTATAATTGATACAAATAAGGAGATACTTGCTGTTAAAGAAGCAAATAAAATAGGAATACCTATTATAGCAGTAATTGATTCCAATTCTAATCCGGAGGGAATTGACTATCCAATACCAGGAAATGATGATGCTATAAGATCTATTGAATATTATTGTGGTGCTATTAGTGAAACAATAAAAAATGTTAAATCTTCAACTAATGATAGTTTAACTACTCAAAAAGAAACTATAAGTTAAAATGGGTTTTTCATCTGAAGATATTAAAGAATTAAGAGAAAAATCAGGAGCCGGAATGATGGACTGTAAAAAAGCTCTTGATGAATCAGATGGTAATGTAGAAAAGGCTATTGAATGGCTCAGAAAAAAAGGAATAAATACAGCTCAAAAAAAATCATCTAGATCTGCATCAGATGGCTTGGTTACAGTAGCTATTAACGAAAACTCAGGTGTTATAATTGAAGTAAATGCTGAAACTGATTTTGTTGCTAGAAATGAAAATTTCCAGCAATTCTGTTGTGATCTTTCATTAACTTGTCTGGATAATAAAATTGAAAACCTAGAAAATCTTTTGAACTCTAAATATAAAAATACTGATTTAACAGTCCAAGACAGTTTGACTAACATAATTTCCAAATTAGGAGAAAACATTATAATTCGAAGGTTAAAGTATTTTGGAGAAAGTGGAATTTTCTTTCAAAAATATCTTCATAATTCAATTAATAATGATTCAGGAAAGATTGGAGTTTTATTGTCATACTCTGTTAAAGAAAAATCTAAAGATACAGAAGAATTTTCAAAAAATATATGTATGCACATTGCTGCTTCTGATCCTAAATCAATTAATATTGAAGGCTTAGAACAAGAAATTGTAGATAAAGAAAGATTAATTTATAAAGAACAACTAAAATCTTCTGATAAACCAGAAAATATTTTAGAGAAAATTATTGATGGTAAAATTAAGAAATTTTATCAAGAGGTTTGTCTTTTAGAACAATTTTTTGTTATGGATAACAAAGTTCAGATCAAAAGTTGTATAGATAGTTTTAATAAAAAACATAATACAGAATTTAAAATAGAAAATTTTGAAATATTCAAATTAGGTCAAGAATAGAATTTGTTTTGAAAAATTTTAAATATAAACACATCATGCTTAAACTTTCGGGTGAAGCTTTAATGGGTGATAAAGAGTTTGGAATCGACTTAAATACTATCAATGCAATTACTGATCAAATAATTTATGTTTTAAGAAAAGGGATAAAGTTATCAATTGTAGTTGGTGGTGGAAATATTTTTAGAGGAATTTCGGCTTCCTCAGTTGGAATGGATAGATCATCAGCTGATTATACTGGTATGATGGCGACTGTTATAAATTCACTTATTCTTCAAAACTCAATTGAACAAAAAGGAATAGATACGCGTGTTCAGTCAGCAATAAAAATTGAAAATGTTTGCGAATCATATATTAGAAGAAAAGCGATCAGGCATATTGAAAAAAATAGAATAGTAATTTTTGCTGCCGGAACAGGTAATCCCTATTTTACAACTGACACAGCGGCTGCATTGCGAGCATCTGAAATGAAATGTGATATACTCTTAAAAGCAACAAAAGTTGATGGCATCTACGACTCAGATCCAAAAAAAAATAAAAATGCTAAAAAATTATATGACCTAAGCTATGATTATGTTATTAATAATGATTTAAGAGTTATGGATACTGCTTCAATTTCACTTGCTAGAGAAAATAAAATACCTGTAATGGTTTTTTCAATTAAAGAAAACAATTCATTAAAAGATATTGTAGATGGAGAAGGGAATTACACTCTTATTCAGTGATGAGTATAGAATTTAAAAATTACGAAGATAAAATGGATAAATCTATTGAAGCTCTCAGAAGAGAGTTTCTTGGTTTGAGAACTGGAAGAGCCTCACCAACATTACTAGAACCAATATCTGTTGAGGCTTATGGTGGTAAAGTTCCAATTAATCAAGTTGGTAATATAAGTGTCCCGGAATCTAGATTGGTGACTGTTCAAGTTTGGGATGAGACCCTTATACAAACTGTAGAAAAAGCAATAAGAAATTCAGATTTGGGCCTTAATCCAATGATAGAGGGTAATATTATTAGAGTCCCAATACCTGAGTTATCCGAAGAGAGAAGGTTGGAAATAGCTAAAATTGCATCCAAATATGCTGAAGATGCAAAAATAACTATTAGAAATATAAGAAGAGATGCTATGGACCAAATCAAAAATGATGAAAAAAATAAAAATATATCTAAAGATGACTCGTTTCAATTTTCAGAAAATATGCAAAAGATAACTGACAAATATATTGAAAAAATCGAATCTCTATTTCAAGACAAGGAAAAGGAAATTCTGAAAGTTTAATGTCTTTAAATAAAAATTTAAAAAACAACCTACCAAAACATGTTGCTTTTATTATGGATGGCAATAGACGTTGGGCAAAAAAAAAAAATTAAAAATTATCGAGGGGCATAAAAAGGGATCAGAAGTAGTAAAAAATATAGTAAAAAAATCTTTAGAACTTAAGATTAAATACTTAACTTTCTTTAGTTTTTCTACTGAGAATTGGAATAGAAGTAAAAACGAGATAATAAATTTACAAACGTTACTTGACTTTTATTTAGATTCTGAAGAAGAAAGTTTTATAAAAGAAAAGATAAGGTTTTCGTTCATTGGAGATATTAAAAAATTTGATCAAAGAATAAAAAATAAACTCAACAATCTAAAATTAATTACAAAATCTTTTGACAATTTACACTTTATTTTAGCATTAAGTTATGGATCTAGAAATGAAATTGTCGAGGCAATAAACAAAATTAAAAAAAAAAGTTTAATAAATGAAACTGATATATCAAATAATTTAATGACAGGCTCAATTCCGGACCCTGACCTTGTAATAAGAACTTCGGGTGAAATGAGATTGTCTAATTTCCTATTATGGCAAGCTGCTTATGCGGAGTTATATTTTACTAAAACACTATGGCCTGAATTTAGTTCGCAGAAATATTTATTAGCATTGAAAAACTATATTAATAGGAAAAGAAGGTTTGGTGGTGATTAAAAATGATAGATTAAGAGTTAGAATAGTTTCTTCAGTCTTTATGATTTTAACTTTTTTATTAGTTTTAATAACTAATACTTATTTTTTTTTATTTTTTGCAAATATTCTTTTGTTTTTATCTAATTGGGAAGCAATCAGATTGCTAATATATAAAGATATTTTAGATAAAGGAAATAAAAATTTAAATCTTTCTAGATGTAAAGTTGGTGCAGATGAAATTGCATTGATTTTATTAATTAATTTAATAATATTATCATTCTTTTTTTCAATTATTCTTTTTAAAATTTTTTTATTTTTACTTCTTTTAGTTTTTATTATTAAAATTAAAAACTTAAATATTATAAAATTCTTAACACTTTCATATATCTCACTTGCTTTTTATTTCCTAATTAATTTTCAAATGAACCAGAATTTCATAAATTATCTAACATTTATAGTTTTTTTTGCAATAATTGTTGATGTTTCAGCATATTTTACTGGAAAATCATTCGGTGGAAGAAAATTAGCAGTAAATCTTAGTCCTAATAAGACTGTTTCAGGATCTGTTGGTGGTGTTATAATCCCTGTTATTATATGTTTGGTATTTTTTGGAAAATCACATAATTATTTAGAAATAATTATCTTTTCAATTATTCTTTCTCTGATAGCTCAAGCTGGGGATCTAATAGAGTCTTCATTTAAAAGGTTTTGCTACGTCAAAGATACAAGCAATATTATTCCAGGTCATGGTGGAATCTTAGATAGAATTGATAGCATAATTTTATTGATCATATTTATTTCAATAATGAAGTTATTTGGTTATAATTTTTTTTTTATAGTATAGTGCTTATATGAAAAAAAAGATTACAATTTTTGGATCTACCGGATCAATTGGTGAGTCGACTTTGGATATTATTGAAAGTAACCCAGACAAGTACGAAATAGTTGGTTTGTCAGCAAACAATAATTATGAGAAATTATTAAAACAAGTCAAAAGATTTAAACCGAAAATTGTTTCCTTAAATAACCCAGTTTCTTTTAAAAAATTTAAAGACTTAAACACCGATAAAAAACTTAAAATTATTAATGGAAATGATTCTTACGATGAAATTTTAGAATTTTCAACTGATCTTGTTATGGCTGCAATTACAGGATCAGCTGGGTTAATCCCTGTGATTTCTGCATTAAAAAAAGGGGTTTCAATTGCTTTAGCTAACAAAGAAAGTTTGGTTTGTTCAGGTTCACTAATAACCTCAATTGCTAAATCTAATAATGCTAATATTCTTCCTGTTGATTCTGAACATAATGCTATTTATCAAGTATTAGATGTAAAAAATAAATCTAAAATTTCAAGATTGATTCTCACTGCATCAGGAGGTCCATTTTTAAATAGAAAAATTAATGATTTAAAAAATATATCACCGGAAGAGGCTATAAAGCACCCGAATTGGTCTATGGGAAAAAAAATATCTATTGATTCTGCTACCATGATGAATAAGGGACTAGAATTAATCGAAGCTTACTATTTGTTCGGTATTTCAGAAAAAAATATTGAAGTTGTAATACATCCTGAGTCAATAATTCATTCTTGTGTTGAATATATGGATGGTTCGATGTTATCTCAAATGGGCACACCTGATATGAGAACCCCAATTTCTTATACACTTGCTTATCCAGAAAGAATCAAAACAAATGTCAAAAGATTAAATTTACATGAAGTTCATAAATTAACATTTTATAAACCTGATTATAAAAAATACCCATGCCTAGAGTTAGCGTATTACTCACTTGAATTAAAAAAAAGTGCACCAACTGTTTTAAATGCAGCAAATGAAATTGCTGTGGATTCATTTTTAAAAGAGAAAATAAAGTTTCTTTCCATACCAAAAATAGTAGAAAAAACTTTAAATAAGTCTTCTATTTCTAGTATCAATAGTATAAAAGATGTAATTGATATTGATAGTGAATCTAGAAAATTGGCTATCGATATTATCAAAGAGGGATCTTATTAATTTTCTAAAAAATGATTGAAATTTTTTTAAATACAATTTTTCCATTTATTATAATTCTTACAATCTTGGTATTTGTTCATGAATTAGGACATTATCTTGCTGCTGTAAAGAATGGTGTGGAGGTCGAAGTTTTTTCAATAGGTTTTGGCAAAGAGCTTTTTGGTTTCACAGATAAAGCTGGCACGAGATGGAAATTTTCATTAATACCATTAGGTGGGTATGTAAAAATGCACGGTGATTTAGATGAATCTAGTACAAAAAAGGATGAAAGTATTAAAGTAAAAAAAGAAAAGTCATTTCATGAAAAATCTTTAGGACAGAGATCTTTTATTCTATTTGCGGGTCCTGCCGCGAACTTTTTATTTTCTTATATTCTTCTGGTCTTTATAAACTTATTTTTTGGTATTTCGATAGATAAACCTATAATTAGTAATGTTGAAATTAATCAGCCAGCATTTAAATCAGGTTTAAAACCAAATGATGTTATTCTAGAAATTGATGGAAATAAAATTGAAAAATTTTCAGAATTAAAGAAATTTATTGAAATAAAAAACAATAATTTTGTAAATATTGTTTTTAGCAGAGATGGAAAAGTCAAAGATGTTGATGTTAAGGTTGTTAATAAAAAGATCGGTATTAGAGGAATAATTGAAAATAAAAAATTAAATTTTTTTAACTCCTGTAAAGAATCTTTCTCTCAAATAATTTATTTTACAAAAGCAACTTTAGTCGGAGTTTATGAGATCATAACTGGAAGTAGAGGTACCGACGAATTAGGTGGTCCAATTAGAATAGCAGAATTGTCTGGTGATTTCTGGAGTCAAGGTCTTCATAGTACTTTATGGTTTATGATGATAATTTCGTTAAACCTGGGTCTCATTAATTTGTTTCCTATTCCAATGCTTGATGGTGGACATTTATTGTTAAATTTATTTGAATTTATTAACAAAGGGCCATTAAAAAGAAAGTATCTCGAGATAGCTCATGCTTTTGGATTTATTGTTTTAATTTCGTTAATGGTATTTGCAACCTATAATGATATTTTAAGATTTTTTGAGTAGTGAAAGTGATTAAGATTAAGCAAAAACTTTTTTCTTTTTTTGTAATCTTTAATTGTTTGTTTTTCAACACACATGCTCAAGAGCTAGCTCCAGCAAGTCCATCTTCAAGTTATAATAATGAATACCATGATAATGGTAAAGTGATTGAGGAAGTAGAGAAAGTTACCTTGCCTAAAAAAGGTCAGATAATCGTTAGTGGAAACAATCGGTTAGATTCTTCAGTTGTTGTAAGGGATTCGTTGTTGGATTTAAAAAAAACAGATCCAAAAAATCTTAGTATTGCAATTAAAAATCTTTATAAGACTGGTTATTTTGAAAATGTGAATATTTATAAAAGAGACAATATAATTTATATTAATGTAAAAGAAAATCCACTGATTGATATGATTTCAATTGAAGGGAATAATGAAATTTCTGATGAGATTATTTTGGCTGAGCTTGAATCGAAATCTAGAAGCGTCTACTCAACTGATATTATAAAAAATGATGTTAAAAAAATTCAAACTATTTATAAACGTTCTGGTTACTTTTCAACATTTGTAGAACCCAAATATATTAAATTAGATCAAAATAGAGTAAATCTTGTTTTTGAAGTTTATGAAGGAAAAGAAGCTACAATTAAGAAAATTAATTTTATAAATAATGAAGTTTTCTCAGATTCAACTTTGAGGGACGTAATATCATCAGCTGAGTATCGATGGTATGAGTTTTGGGGGTCTAATGACATTTTTGACAGAGATAGAATTAATTATGATAAAGATCTATTAAAAGAATATTATTATAAAAATGGTTATATAGACTTTAGAATTGTCTCAGCAAACTCTAGTTTGGTTAAGAACAAAAAGGACTTTATAGTAAATTTTAATCTTTATGAAGGTAAAAGATATAAAATTAATAATGTTGTTGTTAGGTCGTCATTAAAGAAATTATCTGAAAAGCAATTACTAAAATTTTTAGAAATTGATTCTGGAGATTGGTATGATACTGATGATATAGATCGTTCAATTAAAAATATAAATGAAGAAACTTCAAAATTAGGTTATGCCTTTATTGAAGTAATACCGAGAATAAAAAAATTATCCGAAAATTCTAATCAACTTGAAATAATCTTTGATATTGAACAAGGCTCGAGAATTTACGTAGATAGAATTAACATAAAAGGTAACGTTAAAACAGAAGATAAAGTTATAAGGAGAGAAATGGAACTTGTCGAAGGTGATCCATTTAATTCATTAAAATTAAGACAAAGTGAAAAAAGCATTAGATCATCTGGATTATTTGAAAACGTAGATATTAAGGTTGATGAATTAAGAGGAACTAATAAGGCAAGGGTAGACGTAGAAGTTACTGAAAGATCAACAGGAGAATTCTCAGTAGGTGCTGGTTTTTCATCACTTGACGGAGCATTAGGTAATATTGGAATAAAAGAATCTAATGTATTCGGTCAGGCAAAAGAATTATCTTTAGATCTTGGTTTGTCTACAAGAAAATCTTCTATTGATTTGAGTTACACAGATCCATATTTTTTAGATTCTGATATTGCTGCTGGTATCGATTTATTTAATGTTAGGCGAAATAATAAAACTTATAGTGGTTATAAGCACAATATTATTGGATTTAAATTAAGAGGAGGTTACGAAGTAATTGATGATTTTAGACACATTTCAAGTTATACCTTAAAAAGGGATAAAATTCACGATATTGGCAATCAAACATCAATCTTTATAAGAGAACAAGAGGGTAAAAGAACGAACTCAATTATCGGTCAAGCATTTGTTTATGATAAATTAAATGATCGATTAAATCCAAGTGATGGTTTAAGAATAAGGTTGGATTTAGATTTTTACGGTTTAGTTGGTGATTCAGAGCACTTTTCAAGCGAATTAAATATCGCAAATTTTTATAGATTAAGCGATTCTGGTGGAGTTTTTTGGGGATCTTTTTTTGA
>MDSZ01028846.1_pt1 | contig 34148 bp, 16 predicted proteins | sample 811201 | NCBI WGS metagenome assembly MDSZ01 (sample SAMN05326647, study PRJNA326480) | marine metagenome | isolation source: seawater | place: Indian Ocean: North | collected 2010
AAAGAAAGAAAGAAAGAAAGAAAGAAAGAAGTTGCGTGCAATGTAATAATCGAACGTGTACACGAACGGGGTCGCCCGCGAAAGAGGCGTTTCCACAAAGACATTTTTTGTTTCCAATTAATTCTCAACACAAAAAAGCCGCACGACACACAGAGAAAAGGCCTCCTCCTCCTCCTCTACAGTCGTTTGTGCCGAAACACCACGACTCCACGCACGTCACTTTGTCACGCGACACAAAAAAAGAATAATGACTTCTGCGCGAACAACCTATTCACCGAGACTCCACTCGAAAGACAACCCTCCGGGAGCGCCCACCGTCCTCTTACGCACCACGCTCGGGCCTCTCGAATTGGAACTGTATTATTTACACGCACCGAAAACGTGTCAAAATTTCTTCGAGTTGAGCAAGAAAGGATACTACGACGGTTTGACGTTCCACCGAGTGATTAAAGAGTTCATGGCGCAAGGAGGAGATCCCAGCGGAACCGGGAGAGGAGGGAGTTCGATTTGGGGAGGGAAATTCGAAGATGAGATTACGAGGTATGAAACGAAGTGTTTCGAGCGTTTTTTTTTCTAAATCGCGCGCCGCGCGAATGGGCGAATGGCGAAGACAGAGGAAAAGATGAGCGTTCGCTTTGAAACGTTGCGAGATTAAACTTCGTACCGCTGCTGAGTTTCCACGCGAGACGTTTCGTGCAGTTTTACGACCGATTACTTACATTATACTTCTCATGCTGTACAATAGGGATTTGAAACACGTCGGCGCCGGGATTTTGTCCATGGCGAATAGCGGAAAAGATACGAACGGGAGTCAGTTTTTTATCACTTTAGCACCAACGCCATGGTTGGATGGTAAGCACACGATATTTGGGAGAGTGAGTAAACACATACAGACGTTACAAAAGATCGGGTTGGTGAAAGTTGGGAAGAACGATAAACCGATCGAGGAGGTGAAGATTTTGAGCGTAGAAGTGGACGATCTCGGGATCAAGTGGTATTAGCTTGTTGCACACATTTAGAGAGTTCTAGCGCATTCACACATCTACACTACGTTAAGTCGTCGCCTAAATCGTCGGGGTCCTCTCTTCCTCCTCCTCCCGTCATCCCACCCGAAAAAAATATCCCTCTCAATGGAATCGCGGGATTTGGCAACCGTAATCGGCTAAAGCACGCGTCGGCAATCTCCGGAACCCGCCGTTCTCTCCACGTTGTCTCGATTGCCCCGGTATTTTCCTCTTTATATCCTTTCAAAAGTTCGTAACTAATCAAACTCTCCTCTGAATTTGCAAACGCATCAATCTCCATAAAATCCGCGTAACTCTGCTCCGCCTCGTTCGCATCTCCAATCCACAAATACGCTATAATCGCGTGCAGATAACACCTTCTCTGCGTCGCCGTGCTGTTAATTGTATCGCACGCGACCGCAAATCTCACGCACAACTCCGCAGCTTCTCGAAATGCACCCATCTTACATCGCAAAGCGCACAGCGACCGAAACGAGTCGCTCGCGTACAACTCCAACTCGTTCTCACAAAGCACACCCAACGCCCCTTCGTACAACTTTATCGCAGTCTCTTCACCTTCTTTGCCGTATTTCTCTACAATTCTCGCGCATTTCGCCAGACATTCCCCGCTTTGTTGCATCCTCGAGCTCACCGCGTAACATCCACTCGCACGCGTTGCGAATTCGCTCAGTAACTGTATCGATTCTTTATTCATTTCGAGTTCCTTCGTCTCCGTCATCGCTTTCGATCCCAGCAAAACGCACTGGTCGTACTGTCTCGCGGCGATAAACGCGTTGTTCGTTTCCTCGTTCGTTTCGCCGCATCGCTCTTTCGCCAGCAGTGCCTTGCGGAACTGGCGAGACGTGTGGAACTGTTTCGACGCGTCGTCGTACAACAAAGACGCTTTCTCGAGATCTTTCGAGCGGAACAAAGAGCCGCGAGCGGCAGAATCAGCCTGCTTGAGGATCTTTTCAGCCTCCGACGACGACATTCTCCTCGACTTTATGTATGCGCGATCAAAACAGCAAAGTTTGGTTCGGCTGCTTTTGTACCGTGGCAATATAAAATGAAGAAGAAGAAGAAGAAGAAGAAGAAGAAGAAGAAGAAGAAAACGCCTGTGTTTTGTATCGAGAAAATGTTTTGAGAACGCGCTGACGCCGTCGTCGGTGTGCGAATATCCCTCTTAGTTAGTTAGTTTGTTTGTTTCTCTCGGCGCATGCGTACGACTGTCTTTTGATTTTTCTACGTGTATAGATGTGTGCATTACTTGTCCGTGTTTTTAAACGACGAGTCGTAACTCGCCGTCGGTTCTAATTTCTTCGCGTCGACTAACTTTCTAACCGCTCTCATGAAATCGTCGTGCGTTGCGTAGTCTCGATCTTCTCTGATGGCAAACATGCCAGCCTCTGTGCAAACATTTCGCATGTCGGCGGCGTTGAAGTTTTCGGCAACTTTTGCGACCGCTTCGTAATCGATTTCACCGTGTTTATTTATCCCGGCGGCGTGGATTTTCAACACCTCTACTCGTCCTTGTTCGTTCGGCAACGGGATTTCAATTTTCCGGTCTAACCGTCCTGGGCGCATTAAAGCCGGATCTAAAACGTCCGGTCTATTCGTCGCCATGACCATTTTCACTTTACCTAATACATCGAAACCATCTAACTGATTCAAGAGTTCCATCAACGTTCTCTGAATCTCGCGATCGGCCGAGGTCCCTTCGCTAAATCGCTTCCCTCCGATTGCGTCGATTTCGTCCATGAAAATAACGCACGGTTCGTTCGCTCGAGCGTACCCGAACATTTCTCTGATTAATCGAGCGGATTCACCGATGTACTTATCGACAATTGCGCTCGAAACGACTTTCAAAAACGAGCAATCGATGTTACTCGCAATCGCCTTCGCCAACAACGTCTTTCCTGTACCCGGAGGTCCGTACAACAACACCCCTTTCGGAGGCGCGATCCCAACCCGTAAAAATAGCTCCGGATTCATCAAAGGCAACTCGATGCTCTCCCGTAACTCTCTAATTTGCTCCCCTAAGCCACCGATGGAGGAATATTCGACCTTCCCAGGCGCTTCGCTCAACATGTTAAACACTACCGGGTCCACCTCTCGCGGCAACGCTCGCATAATCGTCAACGTGGTCATATCCAACGTCACTCTCGTTCCATTCACTAACTTCTCTCGATCGAGTTTTGATCTGCATCCGACGATATATCGCGGTCCTGAACTCGCTTTCACGATAAACCTATCCTCGTCTAACTGTCTCAAAACTTCCCCTATGATTTGTCCCATCGATTGCAACGCGGTCAAATCGCCTTCCGTTTTATCGAACTGTTTCTTCGCTTCTTTCAATTCCATTCGAAGATTTCGAACGCGCGCGTCCAGCTCTTTGTGTTGGAGCATCAGTCGCGTAAACTCGGCGATCGCTTGCTGTTTTCTCGGGTCGTCGCCGTCTCCGCCGTCTTCGCCTCCCGGGGCGCCCGGGACCTCTGGATTTTGCGGCGCAACTTCCGTCATGATGTGTAGTAGTATTGCGAGATTTCTTCAAAGAGTATACGATGGGATTCAAATCTCTCGAACTCGAGAACGCTTTATTAGTCGTCGTTCACGCGACGATAAAAAAACCACCGCTCTTTTGTCGCACGCGCACCAGTAAAAGAAGACGGTGACCACTCGACGTTTCTCTCTTCTTTCTTTCTTTTCTTTTTGCGACGACGACGACTTTGACGACGACTTTGACGCTTTTAGAATAATGCCGATCTCAAAGTCGGGTTCCATTCTCAGACAAACGTTTAGGGTTTTGTCTTGCGACCCTTTTTTCTTGAGAGAGATACAAAAACTCCACACATATAAAAAATACGACCAAAACATCTCTTTTTTTCTCTATCGCGTTGCGAAAGATGATGTCGAAAACGATTTCGTCTCTTTCTTCGGTCGACGCTTTGCGATCACCACCCTTTGCACCACGGCTTTCGCCAAAGTCGTCGTCGTTTACGTCGTCGATTTCTTCCGCGCGAGGAGGACGAGGACAAAACTCGCAACGCAACGCTGCTTTGGCGTTTCGTATCTCTACTCAAAAAATATCTTTGAGAGATACGAAAGGCGGACGAGGGAGAGTTGGCGTCGTCGTCGAGGCGAAGGTGGCGGAGAAGCTGCCGAAGTCTGCGATGATCGAAGGGAGACAACTTCCGACGACCACGGATGGGGATATTGGCATTTACGGTGCCATCGCGCCGTTCGAGAACGGGTTCGATCCTCTGGGTTTATCGAGAAGAATTCCGTGGGAAGATTTGAAGCGATATCGCGAAGCTGAATTGACGCACGGACGCGTGTGCATGTTAGCCGCGGTAGGCATTTTGGTCGGAGAATACGTCGAAGGATCGTCGTTTCTGTTCGACGCGTCAATCACTGGTCCAGCGATTAATCATTTCCAACAAGTACCGCCGCCATTTTGGTACGCGCTCGGCGTCGCGATTTTCGTCGCCGAGGCGACCAGAGTCCAAAAAGGATGGGCGGATCCGTTCACGTCCGATTTGTTCACTCTGCGCGAAGATTACGTCCCAGGTGAAATTGGTTTTGACCCGTTAGGTCTGTGCCCGGACGGTTCGGACGAATTGTATCTCGATTACAAATTGAAAGAGCTCTCGCACGGCAGATTGGCGATGGTCGCGACGGCGTGGTTCGTGTGCAAAGAGTTACTCACCGGGAACAAAATCTTCCCGCAGTTCGATTTGTTTCCGTACCAGTAAAAAGACTGTTGTTTTTGACGCCTTTTATTACTCCATGTCGTCGAAAAAGGCTCTTCTTCTTCTTCTTCTTCTTCTTCTCCTCCGAATGGTACATTTGAGAGAGACACAGCGGAAACATCATCCAAAAGAGAGAGACTCAAAGAGATTTTACTCCTAAAATCCAAACTCCATTTTAATGAAAACATCATCACTTTTAATCACTTTCCTCCTCCACAAAATAGTATGATGCGCGAAGATACTACATCTTTCGACGAGGTCGTCGCTTTGTCTTCGTCGTCAAAGTCGTCGTCGTCCGCGGGAGGAGAGAAGCACGACGTGTTCGTCCCTGGAAGATTATGTTTACTCGGCGAGCATTCCGATTGGGTACGACGACGTATAAAACGACGACGACGAAAGCGCTTTGAAGCAGACTTTTTTTTCTCTCTTTCGATTCTCTCTTCTCGATTGGATGCAAAATGACATCACGAGTGGGAAGAAGAATAACTAACAACGTTTTTGTGTCTTTCTCGACTCGATTGATAATACACACAAAAAAAGGCGGGCGGATTTCGCCGGGAGCATCCATCGTTACACGTCGGCGCGTGTCTCGTCGTCGGCACCAGCGAAGGGATATCTGCCACGGCGTTTGCGTTGCGCGAGAACACGATGATAGCCATTCGAACAAAGACATTTTCAGGAGAGACGAAGGATTTGGTGTTGGAAGTGAAACCCGAAGATGTCGAACGGGATTTATCGCGCGTCGCGAAAGAGGGGAAATTTTGGTCCTACATCGCCGGGACGATCAAGGAGGTGTATAAAAAATACGGCGTTTTAGGAGGGATGTGCTTGGAAGTGACACAATGTTCGCTACCGGTGAAGAAAGGGTTGTCTTCGTCTGCGGCGATTTGCGTTCTCGTGGCGAGAGCTTTTGCGAAGTGCTACGGGATTGAAAAGGAAATGAATGTGTTGGAACAGATGGAGATGGCGTATTTGGGGGAAATTGCGACGCCGTCTAGGTGTGGTAGGATGGATCAAGCGTGCGCGTTTGGGAGCGGGGTATGCGTGACGATGTACTTTGACGGCGACGAGATGAAGTGCGAAGAGACGCCGGTCGGCAGCGAAAGAAGGACTACCACGAATGGGGACGAAAGTACGAGCAATAGTAATAGAAACATAGACAGTAGTGGCGGTATCAGTAGTAACAGCAGCAAAAACAACAACAAGGAGGAGTTGTTTTACATCGTCTTGTGCGATTTAGAGGGCGAAAAGAACACGGTAAAAATCTTGAAAGATTTGCAATCCGCCTTTGCAAACGTGCCGCCTTCACTCGACGACGAAAACTCCTCCTGCCACGCCGACGCGCAAAAGTTCCTCGGCGAACTCTCTTACGAATACGTCCAAACTGCCAAACGCGCGCTCGCAACTGGTAATGCAAAACTTCTTGGTCGAACCTTCTCGGAGTACCAACGCGCGTTCGACGCGCACTTAGCTCCGCTGTGTGCGTCAGAGCTCGCGTCGCCGAAACTTCACGCGCTCTTGGCCGACCCGAAAGTGAAAATATACAGTTACGGCGGTAAAGGTGTCGGATCTCAAGGCGACGGATCGGCACAATTCGTCGCCAGAGACGCATTCCAAGCCGATTTACTCCAAAAACATCTCCGAAACGTCTGGAAGTTGGAGCACGTCACGAGGGTGGTGATTAAAAAGACGTCGTCGTCGTCCGAAAAAAACGACGACTTTGACGATACGTCGTAGGCGCGCCGCAGCAATCGCGCGTCTGTAAACACACACGCCGCGCATTCATATATACACCATGATTATACATATGTATATATATATATATATAGAAAGAGAGAGAGAGAGATGGTGCGTGCTCAAAAAATGTCGTCGCTTTTGCTTTCGCGTATTATGTCGTTTCATCAACACCGTTGTTTTCCCTTTTTTCCTCTTCTTTTTTGCAGTGCATTTCAAAATGAATTGAACTCGTTTCCAATTCGAGACAATTCGGGACACGCTCGCTCGCGGAGTCGTCCCTACCCATAGAACGACTTTCCGACGACGACTTTCCGAAGAAGAAGAAGACACAACAAAAAAGACACCACTCATCATAATTATTATGAGCATCGAGGACCGAATCGTCGTGACTGGCGGGGGATCGTCAAAGTCGTTGGCGGCACGCTTTGGTCTTCGCGACAAAACGTGCGTCGTGACTGGCGGCACGAGAGGTCTCGGGAAAGCCATGTGCGACGCGTTCGGGGAGATGGGCGCGAAGCACGTGATCACGTGCTCGCGAAAAGGGTGGTCGCCACAACAAAAGAGCGACGACGACCAAAAGTTCGGCTGGACGCACGGTGAGAACACGGAGTTTACGCACGTGGAAAGAGACGTGAGCAAAGAACGCGACCGTGATGCGTTCGTTGACGACATCAAACGGAAATGTGATGGTCGAGTGGATGTGTTCGTCTCGAACGTTGGATATAACATTCGGAAGACGACGGCGGCGTACACGCGCGAGGAGTATAAGGCGCTGATGGGAACAAATTTGGAAGCGTCGTTCGATATCGTTCGAGTGGCGTATAAGAAAGGCGTTATTGGGAAAGGGACGTCGGTTATTTTCAACTCGAGCGTGGCTGGATTGACGAGCATTCAAACGGGCGCTCTCTACGCGATGTCGAAAGCGGCGCTGAATCAGTTGACGAAAAGTCTCGCCTGCGAATGGGGGAAAGAAGGGATTCGTGTGAACGCGATCGCCCCGTGGTACATCAACACGGATTTGGCACAGCAAGTGTTGAAGAACGAGGAGTATAAGAGGAGCGTGGTGAGACGAACGCCGATGGGAAGAGTCGGCGAGCCGAGAGAGGTGGCCGCGGCGACGGTGTTTTTAGCTTCGCAAGCGAGTTCATACGTGACCGGGCAGATATTGGCCATCGACGGCGGGTTTTCCGTGTTTGGATATGCGCCACCGGATGGAACCAGTTACAACGAGAACTTCGTCTCCGGCGCGTTCGAAGAGACGAAGAAGAAGAAACGACGAAAAGATCCAAACGCGCCGAAACAGGCGAAAACAGCGTACCTGTACTTCGCCGAGAAGGAAAGAATCAAACTCACCCAACAGTCGCCAGATATGAAACCACCAGAGATCATGACGACACTTGGCGCCCGATGGCATGCCTTGTCGGAAAAGAACAGAAAAACGTACGATAAAATGGCCGAAAAAGATAAACTCCGTTTCGACGTGGAAATGAAAGCGTACCAGCCGCCGGAGGGATACGACAAAGACGGGTACGGGTTCGTCGACGACGATTTTTATCAGGACGGAAGGAAAAAACGAGCAAAGAAAGAGGTAGGCGAACCAAAAAATCCCAAATCTGCGTACATCTATTTTTGCGAAGCCAGTCGAGCGACCATTGCTCCCAAAGGCACAAACCCGGTGGAGGCCATGAAACTGTTAGGCCAAAAATGGCAAAAGCTCACAGACGAGGACCGAAAACCGTTCGAAGCGGACCAAGAGAAGGACAAGTTGAGGTACGAGACAGAAATGAAAGAGTGGAGAGATGGGAAGACATTTGGGAAGTGAGATGATGTCATCGTGAGATGACCTGTGCGAAAAACATACGCGACTTAAAAATACTAAAACTAAAATTGCTTCTACGCGTTTTCTATATTGGCGGCGGCGGTAAACGCTCAGAACTAAACACTTTCTTCGGCTCCCATCCGGAAATGCACAAATCGATCGCATCCGTCTTACACGTAACTTCAATTGCATCTTGCTTTTCTTTTGCCCTCTTCTGTACGACTGCCTCAACCGCTCTGCGCATTTCCTCCTCCCAATCGCCGTCCGCGTAACAAAACGACGCGTGCGGTATCACGCACGGTTCGTATTCGTACTTCGGAAACCCAAACTGTTCGTTCACTTCGTTCACCGCGCGAATCATATCTCTCACGCGTCCCGACCCATTGTTTTTCAGTCTCGCGTCTTCTCCATTTTTTTCGCACAGCGCCACGAACGTCGTCGTCCTCGCGTCGTTGACGAACACTTTCATCCTTTTCAGTTCCAATACTGATGATTCGAAACTTTTTTGCTTGTTTTCATCATCATCATCGTGTTTGTTGTGTGTCTCTTCTTCGTTCTTCTCAATTGGACGATACAAAAGTCTCTCGATCTGCTCTCCCAATCTCGTTTTCAGCCTCGCTCGGTACGGGTCTCGCTGTTCCTTTCGGATGGGAAACGTTCTCGAGAGCGACACGTGCATCATCATTGTGTCGTCGTCTTCGTCCGTCTCTGACGACGACTTGAGCAGTTCGCGCACTCGCACTCGTCTCATCAAAGTCGAATTATTCGATGATGATGCATTCGAAGAAGAAGAAGAAGAAGAGAAAAACAGTTGCAATTCCCGAACGAAATCATCGACCAACCGTTTCTCGCGACGGGTCAACCGCCAGCGAATTTTAACCGACGTCGCGTAGTTCCCCTCGACGTGCGAAAACTGACGAACGCGATGATTATGATGGTCGTTGTTGTTGCGACCATCGTCATAGTCGTCGCCACCAAAGCGCATGAAGATACACCGCGCACAGTCTTTTGACGCTCTCTATTATACTATTGTTGTGTCGAGAATCAAATTGGAAAAAATGTCTCCATATTAGTATATCACGTGACACTCAAAAGTCGACGATGATTTCTCTCGCGCAAAGAAAAAGCCGTGTGTAGACGATAGGGACGCAAACTCAAAGCCTCTCGAGAAAGATCGAGATACAATACTGCCGGGTCCTGAAGAGCGATGATCCTCAAGACCTGGCCAAGAGCAGACGTACAAAACGAGTACACGAGTACTTGTTTTTAATTTCATTTGTATCACGTGACAATACTATGACGTCGCGTAGTCGAGGGATGAGGACGTGGTGGGGTCGTCGCCGTTTACGTCGCGCTTTGACGACGTTCGGCGAAGAAGAAGACAATGTCGAGACATCGAGGAAGACGACGTCTTTGCGACGAGAGCGACTTTTGTGGGGCCTAATAGGCACGAATAGACGACGGAAGAAGAAAAGCCGGTGGAGGATGACGTTTTGCGCGATGATGGGTGTCCTTTTGTGGTGGTCCTGTTGGTATTATTATTATTATTATAATCATCGCATCGAGAACGATGCGTCCAAAATGTCGAACGCGAGGACGGAAAGGCAGGACGAGGAGGAGACTCGGAGGTCCAAAAACCAGCGACGACGACACCCGGGCGAAGCGAATGAAGTGTGCGCGTCGTGGACCCCGACGGCGAATCCAAACGCGAGCGCGAAAATGACAATCAGGAAAAGCTATTGGGTCGCCACCCAAGGGAAACTCACCGCGAACGAACTGAAGAGGAAGAGCGCGTGCGCGAAAGGGGGTGGGACGAGCACGTCGTGCTGGCAGAGGAAACTGACGGATGCAGAGAGAATTAGAAACGTAGGGAGTCCAAGTTTAGCGCGATTGACGAATGAAACTGTCGTAGCGATATACCGCGCGAGCGAAGACGTCGTCGGCGAGGACGGACAACATCTGAGAGTGACGATGAGCAGAGCCGGGGAAGGGAAAGGATGGAAAGTGTCCACGCCGTTCGAGGAAGTTCGGACGTTTCACAATAGCGATTGGAAGAGAGGGAGTGGGATGCCGATGTGGGATCCAGTTGTATTCGTAGAGAGAGACGGCAAGGGGAGGGCGTTTGTGTTTTACGCGGTATCGGATTCGGCGAGAAGAGGGGAATGCCGCCAAGAGAAGAGCGTGCCGTTGTTAGGTTTTGGGAGTAAACCAGTGAAACCGTGGGTAAGAGGTGGTGATATCTACGTCGTAGCGAGCACAGATGCGAGTTTGAAAGAGTGGACGACACCTCGACAAGTGTTGAAGAGCGCAGATTTCAACGGCGCGCCGATTACGTTAAACGGACCGACGGTGGAAATGGACGAGGTGAATCCGAAGAGTGGGAATAGGGACTGGGTTGTACCCGTGTGTATAAACGGAATGAAACAAGTGAATGTTGGAAACGTCCTGACGCAACACGAAAGGATGGTACACCGTGACGGTGGCACGGGTGAAGGCGGGTTTAATTCAAAGTGCGGCGCCGAGGCCGCGAGAAAGTGTGGAGTAATCGTGAGCGAAGATTTGGGGAAGACGTGGGACACGTCAAGATTACACGAATCGTTAGGTTTTGATTCGAAGAAAGGCATTTTATTGGGGGATATGACGGTGGCTGAAATCGGGAAATTCGGTTTGTACGCCGTATTTCGACCGAAAGTGGTGATTGGCGAACCGCTTGTTGTTCGTCGCACGGCGAAAACTATGCGATTGTATACCGCTATATCCACAGACGTAGGTAAAACGTGGACGAGACCGCGTGAAATGTCTTCCGAGATGCGAACGTTTGATGCCGCGGCGAGACTGTTTCGATTACAACCTAAAGGCCCGTTGGTGTTGGCGTACAACGATCGATCGAGCTTTGATAATATCGAAGGAGAAGGTAATATCGGAGCAGACGGCATGAATGATCACGACAACGACAACGACAACGACGAAAATGGTCACAGTAGCACTAGCAGCAGTAGCAGTGGCACGAGTTTCTCCGACGCGGCCACCAACTTAGGCGCGTTGCGACTGACGCTCGCCACATCCCATGACCACGGTCGCACCTGGCGCAAAGTCGTCACCGTCCGCGACGGTGCCACCACCAGCGGCACCATTAACACCGACGAAAACATCGACAACAACAATTATCGACAACAACAACGAAAAACGCTCGGTCTCCGCGTCTCGCAACCGTGGCTTTTACAACACGGCTGCAAAGCGTTCGTCGCGTTTTCCCGGGACTACCACGCGTTGGAATATTCTTCCAGATTTGCCCGAGCGCAATCGGAGAACGACCGAGAGTTGGGTGTACGAGTCAGCCACGTGGAAATGTAATTTTAGAAGAACGCAGATAAAAGCGCAGAGTGTTTGCCCGTCTCTGTCTCGCTCGAGAGCGCGTCTTTGCGCACGTCCCCTCGGATTTTTTCCTTCTTTAATTTGTCATAATTATTCCTCACTTTTTCCTCCCGCGCGTTAAAATTATACCACAAACGACTACGCGTGTACACACTCATCGACATGGTGCGCCACGCGACTTCGTGCTCTCGCGCGCGTGTATTCGCTTCGCGCACTCGCGTTTCGACATCGTCTTTCCCTTTTCTTTCGCGGACGGGAGGCGCGCGTCAAACTTCCAACAATTGGAAACACGCAAAATCGAGCCCCTTTGTGTGTGTTGTGTCCCCTTAACTAACAAAACGCGAACGCACTCCACGTATCATCCATCGCGCGTACAGGCACCACGATCGTCCACCGTGCTCACGGTTCTCAAAATACTTCCTCTCGCGCTGTACTTGCGCTCGGCCTCGTGCAAACTCGGCCTTCCAATCCTCGGGTGCGACGGTCCTTTATGCCCAGTTGCGATTGGCAAATCTGGGAACTGCACCCCGACCGCGAACACGGCGGAGCAGCAGGCGTGGTGCGAGCGCGCGTGGACGCCGTGGGCGAACAATCTGCTGTCGACGTTTAAAATCCCGTATCGAGTGCGATGTAGCAAATCGGACGGGTTTGAGTTTTCGAAAATTATCGCGTGCGTGGAGATTATCGGGTACTTGATGTTGTGGGTTCCCGGTACGGCGAAGAAAGGCGCCTTTATTTTAACTGCGACGATGGCGTTCGCCCTTCATTTTCACCTGACGTTCTTGAAGGACTCCGCGGATAAGCTCGGGCTACAATTCGTGTTGTTGTTTGCAGGGTTGGCGGTGTACTTGATGGAAACGAACGGCAACAAGAGCGGGAAGATTGGGTCAAAGCCGAGACCGCCGAAGAAAGGCGGGTCGAAGAAACGAAACTAAGAGGAGAGAGAGAGAGTTTGCTCGTTTTTCATGTTTACACGTGACCGGAAACTGTTTCGGGTATGTATTAAATTGTTATTAAAAGATGCCATATATAACTAAATATATCGCAATCCACCAAATATCTATGCGGTAGTTACGCGATGCCTTTCTCGATGATGTCGGTGACGCTCACGTTTCGACCTCCAATTTTCGACAAGTTCATAATATCCTCCTCGTCGTCCATTACCATCACCACGTCCAACGTTCTCTTGGATAACTGCGCGCACGATTCCATGTTCCCAAACTGGTCGCGAGATTGTTGATCCAAAGCTAACGCTTCCGATCGGCGAATGTGGTCGCGAATCGATGGGTCCGGTTCGTCTAGTAACGCTCTCGAGAGGTGTTGTAAGGAGACAGACAAGCCGGGGGTATAAAACACCTCTGGAGAATCCGTCCTCAACCACGCGTTGATTTCATCGCACATGGCGAGATATTTCAGCGTTGGTTTTGCCGCCTGCACTATCGGTTGCGACGGCAGCGCATTATTAGGTTCGTCGGTATCAGTTCCTGAAGGTGACACGACTCTCGAGTTCGAGTACATCGTGCCAGTACTTCTTTCTTGTTGATGCTGTTGCGCATAAGCGGAGGAAGTAAACACGCCTCGTAACCCGTCATCGCCACATCTTAAAGCGAACGCCGTCGCTCGACGAATGAATATTTTAATCGAACTTTCCCACTTTTCCTTCGTGAAGGTCATCGCGGCAAACAAAAGAATCGCGTACATGTCGCTCTCGAACGCTTCGATGTCGAAACAGGCGTCGAAGAAAGCGAGTTCGTCACCTCCGTAATCTTCGTTCACCAATGCGTTCGCCAAGCGGAACCATTCTTCTCTTTGCGCGATATCTCGCTTCTTACCGATCGATAACGGTACGGGAGACGAGGATTGGCGCCGCAAAGGCGAGGCGGACGGGTCCGTTATCGTGCTCGGATTTGCAGAGGCATCGAAAACGTATTCGCCGTGGAATTGCATCATTCGCAGCAATTGTGGCAACATGGAAGCGTTCGATTCTCTGCCACCACCTCGAGACTCAATAGAGAAGGAACTATTCGTAGCAAACCTACCGAGCAAGATGACACAATCGAAAGTAGAGACACGGAAACGATCATGGCGCATCGCAAAGGATTGACGATTCATTGGCATCGCTCGCCCGACATTGTCCCACCACGCGTCCACGGCGAGACCGTAAAGTCGTCGGCGCTCTTCGTACTCTTCGTCGCTCGTCGACGTGTGTTCAACATTCCGGCCACGTAAATCCGACGACGTCCAGACTGGGAGAATATTATTGCACAGCGTCTCCGCGTTACGTAAAGCAGCACCTTCCCATTCCCGTTTTGGTGGACGACGATTCACGTCTGCTCTTTTGGCTTGCAAATGACACGAGATGTGGATGGCGTTGAAATGCGAGACGGTGGAACACCCTCTAATGGCGTCAACTTTTGGGTCTACACTCGCTACCTCTCGGTTTCGACCGCGGAAATCACGCCCGCCGAACAATGCACTTGCTAGTGAAGAACCACCGGTTCCTGTTTGATTGCCTCGCACTTCGATGATTTCAATGATATCGCCGTCGTCGTCGCGCGCCCTGCCTTCGTCATCGTGGACATCGTCGTTCTCCTCTAGTGCCAAATTAGCGGCGTTTGTGGCATCTTCGTCTGGTGCAAATCTTACTGAAGTTGGTGGTATGGTAACCGGGGTGCAGAAACAATATAAACCCAAAGTTTCCTCTGGATTTTCGTTGATAGATTCAAAGCACACTCGACAGCGTAACACGCCTTCGTTGTCTTCGTCAAGCGCGGTCTCTCCCTCCATCTGACTCTTTAAAGCCTCAGAAACTTCAGCTTTGACTAACACGATCTCTTCATCTCCAGTCGGGGACTCTTTTTCCAACTGTTGCGTCTTCATTTTCATCTCTTTCAACATTTGCTCTCGTTTTCTCTTCGCGAGCTCTCTCTTCTCTTCCTTTGTCTTTTCGCGCATCTTTTCAATCTCAAATTGCGCCGTACTCGACGCGTTTTCAATCGTCTCTAACGTATTCTCGGCCAAAGTACCTAGTCCTCTCGGTACGACCACATTTTCTAAAGTATGTAAAGTAACCAGTAAATTGAGGGCGTGCGCGGCAGAAGTGGCTACGATTTCACACTCTCTCGACATGGCTTCTAAAATTTTCAAAACCAACGGCAACGCCTTGTAGTTCACCATTGCTTTTTCAAACGCCTCCGAGGTGCGCTTTAAATCATTTACGACGATATCAACTATGTAAGAACGAACGATAGGTATCGCCGGGACAGCTAGGTATTCACGAAAGGATCGACCGAATTCGTCGTGTGGTGCGCATCGGACAATTTTTACCACAGATTCTAACGCGAGCAAATCGCATGTTGGTTCGTTTCGCGCGCCGACGCCTTCTTCTGTACCTCGTTGTTGGCCGTCATATTTCAACGTGTTTAACGTGTAGACGCAAAACTTAATTAAATGTGTCGTTGCAGTGACATCCGCGCACGCGAGTCGCGGCAAGACTCTCGCTAACACATCGCATCGTTTAGGTTCGTTGTCCTCGATGCATCTTTTCAACTTCTCGAGAAAGGATCGAGATACTGACGCCGCGTCGAAGAGACTCTTATCTTCTTCGAGCATAGATTCCGAATCGGAGAAATACAAATCTATTCCAGAACCACCGAGAGTGGTAGATGAAGGGCGTGTCGACAGATCAATGATAGATGGTGTGGATGTTCTCTGTGGTGGAGTGTCTGGTCGAGTCTCCGCCAATGAAGTATCCATCGTCATAGACAAATCTAAGGATGCGGAATTGTCCACGCTGCTTCCCTGCATCAGCATAGTTTGTTGTGAAGAAGAATCCTTCGTTAGCAAAATTGAAGATTGATCCGACGTAGCTTTGGATTGCTCCTCGGCTAACAAGCAATCGACGACTTTCAAAATATTGTTCGCCAAACTATCCTCTCGAGCCTCGAAAGCTCTCGCTGCTTCGCGAAGCAAGTGTGGAAGTGCGTTGTCGCCCAACATCGCAATCCTATTTTTCTTCAGCTCGCAAGCTGCTTGTAAAAGCGCAAGGACGTCTGCGTTATCGTTCAACTTTCGCACAAAGGCGGCATCTTCTCTAGACACGCACAGCTCCTTGAGGAAAAGCGGTGCGTTGCTGTTATTATTGATAGCTTCAGATGCTGCTGATCCTTTTATTCTCGCGGCGCGAGAAATCGTGGGCACGAGCGCAACGAGTGCTGAAAGACCACCTTTAAATCTCAAACAAGAAGTCGATTCAAAACGAACTTCTGGATCATCTTTATCTATTGTCGCCGCAACTGAGTCGATGCGATCTTCGGTAGCTTCACCGTCGAGACCGCTCAAACGATAGGTGATTGACATCGGCGGAATTCTGTTCGAACTGCTATGCCGCGGGGTAGGGTTGCCATCATTCTGCTGCTGCTGTTGTTGCATTGGAACCCAAACTTTCTCGTACACGTCGACAACTTTCAAATCGAGCGAAATGATTTTGTTTCCACATGAGAGTAATTCCATGCCAAAATCATCTTCGATTAAACCAGCCAAATCGAGTTGAGTGCAGATGAAATTCTTTACGTCTCTAAACGTCGGTGTGGATTCAAACTGTGCATCGTCGCCAAAACTGGCATCGTTGTCCGCATCTGCGCCCGCTCCCGCATTTGTGGCGCCAGATGATGTCGCGTTATTATCACCTTCGTTATCTCCAACTGGAATCTGTTCCGCTATATCGTATGGCGAAGGGGACATGTGCCCTCGGATAAACTCTTCTTGCGTGGACGACTTTACCAAGCGAACTAAACATGTGCGTTTTGGCTTTGGTTTCGGAAGCGCACACCGTTTAAGTTCATCCAAAACAGAACCCATTGGTAACGTAACATCAATATTATCCGACGTAGTAGAAGGTGTAGCAGAGATACGAGCGATGCGAGAATTCGCGTTTGCCGCCGCGCGCAACAGTTCAAAGCATGTTCCGGCTACGAATGTTCTCGAAGTGTTTGGATAGTTCACATCACTTGCTCCATAACACGCATCCAAGAGCTTTGCCAGCGTGATGTTCGCAGAAATTGCATGCGGTGCCCTGTGCGCCGCAAGCGCTCTAGCGATTGTCGCGGAGTATGTAATCGCATGGATATCCTCTTCACTCACTTTCAAATCTTCGAATTGTAAGTCGTCGTCGTTTGAGACAATTTTGTCCGAAACCAACTCAGCGCATCGTTTCAGAGAGAGACCAAAGGATGGGTCGAGGAGTCCATGCTGCGTGAAAAGGTTTTCACTTTTACGCCACGCGTATTTCGCAACTTTGAGGAGCATCTGCGTCAACGTTCGTACCGAGAGTTTCACCTGTGACGGCTCGGCAAACGTGAAAACGAACGAGTCCCCTTTCACTTCCCAATCGGTATTCATGCTCGCTTCGAGTGCCGCATATACAGATTCTGCGGCATTATCGTTCGAAACCATCTCGGTATTCTCTAATAAACCAAGCAGAGACTTCAACACGGCGAGACGCTCGTCTTTTGTACCTTTTGAAATTGCAACCAACGCGCTTGAGGCCAATCGTACCGTCTCTTCCTCCAAAACGTGAGAGTTGACGAAGCATTCAATGCATCCGTTGACAGCGTCGATGTTTTCGTTGTCCATGCGTCTTCGTCCACCTGGTCTCGCAATTGCATCTTGCTCGAAGAGTTTCAAGGCTGCACGTACCGCGACGTCCACGAAATGATGGTTCGGATTTTTCGTAGGATTGAGTGTTTCCGAAAGTTGCAGTATGGCAACTGTAGCATCACCACTGGCGTCGTTACGTTTTACTAGTTCCATTCGCGCAAGTCGCGACAAGACATCGACATCCGTTTCGAATGTAGAAGACGTGGAATTTATCCCGCCACCTTCGGGACGAAGCGAAGAAGTCTTTGCGCGCTCGGACGTTTGCTTAATTAACCATGATCGCGTATCCACATTCGCATCTGCAACCGCGAATGCAACAAGTACGCGCGCAAATTTCGGTGCCATTTGCGGCAAAATGGAGGAGGTAGCAAACAGGGCAGAGTTTACATTGTTTGACTCAAATGCGTAGAAAAAGACCTTTTCGCGAGCAAGAGAAATCATCGCAGGGACGATTGCAAACATATACGAGCGAAGCGAACCGAAATGATTGGTTTCTTCGCCGTAGTAATTTTGCAATGTATTCGATGGCAAATCTGTTTTGGCAATAATCGCATCTCCTTCACATCGTCGCGCATAATTTTCGAGCGTACGATGTAAAGAAATGCGTTTGGCCTGGCATTTCGCCAACGTAATACGGGCATCCTTTGCAATTTCTTTGTACGATTGCAACGCCAGGGCCTCAAAGTCTCCGTTCTTTGCTACCCCATCGTCCGAAGCAGTGGCGAGCCGTCCAACAGAAGCATAACCCGACGCCAGCATTTTCGATGCTGGAATGACATTACTGCTGCCACCTCCAAGTATTTTCCTCGATCTCGATGGCGTCGACGGTGCCGAAGCCGTCTTGCTCACCTCGGCATTCAAAATTTCGCTTTCATCAACTACAGCTGCTCGAGACAGCAACGATCTACAAGTACTTTCGCATTGCCTCAAGATGTTTTGAGTATCTCGTTCTTTCATGGTTAAAATTCCAAGTGCTTTCATCGCACTCGTGGCTTCTTCTTCGGTGTGAATACTAGATGAAGAGTCGCCGATGACTTCTGAATAAGTAATATCCGCGTCAAGTTTGTCATGCCTCGCGCAACCACACTCGTTGCACCAAAACGCATCCGTGAGATTCTCGTAATTTATGTTGCGACACTGTCGGCATTGGTACGCATTTTCTCTGCAATAACGGCAAATGCCATGCGCAGTATCTTGCACGTGTCGACTACAGCGCGGGCACGGAAGCATTGCCGAAGATTTCTCGTGAACGTCAACGTGGAACGAATCGACACGAATGGCAATCGCAGAGACGTCCTCAGGGATACTCAACGCGAGCAAACCTTCGGTTTGCCTGTTCTTGAACGAAATATTTCCGACGAATTGCCACGGTTCACTCGGTTGCTCCCACAAAATGGCTGATTTAAGAGAAGCGATGATGTTATTATCGGCGGCATTTGATGCAGTTGCACGATGTGATTGCCTACTCGACAGAGAGCCGCTCTCACTCGAATTCAAAATCGAGGATGAAGCAGACACAATGGATGGAACAACCCAAATGGAAACAGATTTCGGCCACCTTGACGATTTTCTCGTTTGCAAAGGCGTCAAGTTGATCGTAGCTTCCTTAACTCTGTAGGCTTCGCTGAATATTGTCAAAGATGCGTTCGCTGTGAACGCTCGCGTACCTTTCATCAGATGCAATGGAGTTTTACGGTATAGCGTAGACGCGTACGCGAGCGAAATATCGTCCGGATTTGGGTCCGTCTCGAGCCATTTAGCGTGCTTAGCAAAATCCTCATCGGTTTCAAGCAAGAGATTCACGGCATTCTCGTGCGATGAAATTCCCACCGGTTGTGGCAGCAAGTTAGCATCGTCGGCTGCAGCCGTAGTGATGCTCTTCACAACCACAGATTGCGACTGCGCTTCGAGTGCTTCTAATTTTGCGTACATTTCCCTTCTTGGATGCGTCCTCAACTTTTCGCTCGCTTTTCGCGCATTTTTGCAGAAGAGCTCGAGATTAGCCATCACGTCGGATTCGTTAGCGAAGATTGAGAAGTCTTTTTCGAGCGCATACGCAACAATTTGAGACACGCGCTCAATTCTTGCGCCATATGCAACATTCGATAGCGCCTTTGTCAAAGATTTCGCCATCTCAACCAAATAGATATTTTTTCCTTCGCTTTCTACGCGAACATTTTTCAGATTCTTCCAAAATGCTTGCAAACACGTCATCGACGCATCTCTGGCAGATTTCTTCGAAGAACCCAACAAAGTGGTTTCAATAATGCAATTGACAACAGCAGAGAGCTCTTTCTTAGTCGATTCAGCGCAATATTCAGCCGCAAACTCGAAAAGCAAACACGCGTGTTCGCGCTGGTCCACTCCAGAGAGCGGGAAAAGTGGCATTGCTTTCGCCACAGCTTTTACCGCAGCAACAATGACAGACGGCATCGATGCGAGCGAGAATGCGAACGCCTCTGGAGTTCGAGAAAGCACCTCAAACAATCTTTTAAGAGGGACTGAAACCAAGCGTGTCATGCCGTTTACGTTCTCAATCGTCCCACCGTTGTTGATGGAATTCTTGAGAGAAGATGTAAGGCACTCACACGCGAAAACAATTATTCCAGCATCTTTAATCGCTTGAAACTTCTCGTTCTGCACATCAACAGTTCTCGAGAGACTGTCCACTACCAATTCAAATTCTGTAAAACGCGCAACGCTACGAGCATCGCAATCGACAATATCGAGACGTAAGCTCTCAGAAATAGCATAACTCTGGACGATGAACTTCGTCCAACTTTGGATAACTGCAGTGGAGTTTAAAGCATCTAACGTTTCCGTGCCTGCAAAATGATCGCCGTCCATATCAAAGCTTGTGGACTCAGATTCGCTTTTGTTCACCGCGTCTCTTGCATACCTGGCTTGCAACAGCGCACATTGCAAAGCCCAAATCAACTTGTCCCGTTGCTCTGAACGCTTTCTTATTTTTTCCTTTGCTTCGCTCAAGCAGTCTGTAGTTTGCGAGGCAATCGGCACATTCATTTTGTTGTCATATTTATCGAGAGAATCGTTTCGTCCGAGCTCGGCAATTTTACCCAAAAGAGATTCCACGACACGTTTCGTCCATTCTAAGACATCACGCGCCCCATTCTTCCCATCCGGATACGCCAGCGCCACATCCTTCCCGCTTGAAGCCATAGCTGCAGATGCCGAAAGTGCAAGTATGCGACAGTCGCGATCCGAGACGTAGTTATCTTTTCCCATCGTCCCAGGCTTCGATAAAATAGATGGCACGACGATACCTTTCAAAAGCAACTTCGCGACTAACATGGATGCATCCGAGTCACTCTTTAAGAGTGTACGCAAGAACATAGCGTGTGCAGGAGAAACAATATTGACTTCCATTGCGTACGGTTTCGGCGGCTTTGGATCCTTTCCGACGCGAGATGAAAAACCACCTTCCCCGGCCTTAGCGCCTAAAAGCGCGCTTAACCCCTTCGTAGCCGATGTACGCGTAGGATCGCAGATGTCTTCAACAATGGCACTAATTAGCTTTTTATTCGACTCAGTGATTGCAACGAAAGTTTTCTTCTGGTTTAACAGTGCTCTACTTCCTTCATTTGATGTAGGAGGATTGCGTCGCTGAACAATTCTCGTGAGAGGATGTGTTGTGCGATGCCCTTGTTCGAGTAAGGCGCCTGTAATACCTCCACGATCGCGGCACTCCGAGCATAAATCGACGTCATCGCAGACTTCACAGTGCCATCGAATGTCATCAATGGACTTGTCGCACATGTCACACCTGTACCCACCGCTTACCATGTTGTTTGCGAGAAAGTTCGAAAGAATCCCCCCTCCGCTCGGTGCATGCTCTGACGTCGCGAATCCACTGGAAGGACTGCCAGATAGGAGCGTCGGTCGGCGCAGGCGAGAGGTATTGTCATTCGAGGACGTAGTAGAAGCATTCGCATCATCGCTAAAAGAGACTGGGAATACCGGTTGTCTCAGGGAATCATTACCGTCAATGCCATTCGATATTTCGCGATCAAAGAAAAAGTCCACGTTAGGCACCCGTGGTGCGAAACTATCGAGCATTGCTAATGCCACCGACTTCGAGAAGTTCTCATCCGCCGATTTCAAGCATGCAATGGCAATGTCAGCAGTTTTTTGCGCAAGCTTTGCAGAAGGCGGATTGTTAGCAAATCCTTCGCAAGATGCAATCAACGCCCGGATCAAAGGAGGCACAAACTCTTCGCAATCGAATGCGCCGTGAGAATCCCTAACGACACGAGGCGTCAAACACAAACCTAATCTTAACGCTTCCAGAGTTTGTTTGTGGAAGTGATCTTCGCACGTTTGCATAGTTACCGGACGACGTACAAAAGGACGACCAATATATCTGCATGCACGCGCGAAGCTTTCGATATCGGATTCTGGTAAAGCCCAATTGGCTTCGCGACGCCATTCGAAATTTTTTTGAATCATGCGAAACGTGGACAATGCTATGCTGACGGCGCAAAAGTCCTTCGTGATAACATCTTCAGGATTTTTCGCTAAAATCGCCTTGAACGCGCTACGTTTGGTCTTGGGTGACGGGTGCCAACCTTCAGCGGCAAATACGCGCAAGGCGGCAGAATAGCTATGAAGCTTTGAGAACGACAATCGCCTTGGAACCTTCACTGGTGTCGTGGATGCGCTACTCGCCGCGGCTTGCTCGAGTCGCGTGTAAACCGTGATTGCAGCAAAAGTCTCGTCGAGTACGTTTGGAAATCCAACCGCGGACAATTTTCTCGTCGTCGTTGAAGAAGATTCCGATATATTATCGGTGATATGCTTTATGTGACGAGTTGCACGAGCAACCCTAGATCGAACATGTAATAAAGATCGCTCACGTAAAGCAATTGCGCGTGTTTTCATCGATTGTTCGATGTGCGCTTTTGGAGAAGAATATGCCACAACGCGTGCGATTTTAAAACATGAACCGCGAGGTACATTTGTAGACGGATGAAAGAGTAAAGTCAACACCCCGTTCTTTTCCGAGCACGACTTGGCCTCTTTCGACGTCAGCGGAATATCGAACCATCTCGTGGTAGTATTTCCCATCATTCCAGAAGCTCCATCTGAACTCACAGTGTTCCTGGCAGAGTTGCCACTTGTATGTTCGCTATCAGTGAGAGAAACTTTTCTTCCATCCTTAAATATTTCAACACTTTTTGGTACGCATTCAGTGTATTCTGCAGAACTTCCGTAATTCAATTGAACTCGTATCCCGGCGAAGCTTTGGAGCTGAGGATCACGCGCAGCTGGAGGATATGAAAGACATAACGCCGCAACAGCGCTTGCACGTGCCGATTGGATCTGTGCATTCAAATCCTCTTTTATCAAGGATTCCTTGACAGAGGAGACTGAATCTTCATCGTTACCCTTCACAGCATGGAATTCTCCGTAAATAGAACACTTTTCAGTAACGTCAGAACAGTCTTCGAAGAACAAAACATCACCCGAGTCGTGAGTCGAAGAAAATGAAGGCGACTCTTGAGAACATCGTTTCTCTTCGCCGTCCTCGCATCCTTCTTCTCTTTGCTGCTCATTTCCTCTGTCCTCGCCGTAAAAATAGATGCGCAAAGAACCGTCTTCTAACAAGAGGCACAACATCTTTCTCCGGTTATCGGCATAGTTTTCATCCCAATCGGGTTGATAACCTGCAAATCCACGCAAAGTAGAAGATTCAGGTGTGCTCTCAAAAGAATTTGTATTTAGCAAAGTTTGCGTATCCACGGCTTCAAAGTTACTCTCGTTTTGAAGCGTCAAGACTCTTGTAGACATATCGCGGCGAGACACGGCAATAAACGAAAGCGATGGTACTTCCGGATCTGCCCCGATTGATCGTTCATGAAAAGCGCGCTGAAAAGCACAATCGCCGATATACGCCAGACCTTTATTCGTATCCGTTTTTCCGTGGGTGGATAACTGTTTACTCGAACCAGTTGCATAACTTTGCGCCGAAGATGGTTGGCTATATTGCGCTGACGAAGGTTGGCTTTCAAAACCAGATCCGGTCTCGGTGGTCGAAGTCGCTGATAATGGACTCAGCATCATCTCTTCAATGCAATCGTCGTCTCGAATAACTTTCGGTGCTCTTAATTTGAACGAATCCGGATAGTTTTGATCGCGCTCTATCGCTGTAATTACAGTATCTCCAGACTCGTAGGATACGATCAAAATATCGTGCATTTGAGAGTAATGGAGTGAAACACCATTCTTCCCATGCGGAGAGAAAGAAAGAGTTGGAGAATCGGGTTCACCAAACTTAACATTTCTACGTGTTAATTCTGGAAAAGAGTCCGTCGAAATCAAAGTATTCTCGGAGAGTGAGATGAAGGTTGTATCTCCCACGAGCGACAGGCAGTGCAATTCACCATTGTCGAGCAATCCCACAAAAATCAACTTTTCATCCGCACCATCAGTTTCAATAAAGAAAGCACAATCCACAAAGTTTCGTCCAATTGGTGGCGTAATTGATGTTGCTGGGGCGTCCGGGTCAACCAACGCGTTCTTACCTCCGCAATAGTAGAGTTTTGCATAGTCGCGAGAGCACAAGACCAAAGTTCCTGCACATCCTGGAACCCATTTAGCAGATAACAATACGCCAAACTCTTGGTCTTCCTCAAAAATACCTTCAATCGCAATGCGATTGGTTACTTCAGCAGTTTCTGAAAGCGCGAAAACATGTGCATCGCATATTCCACTCACCACCAATTTTGAAGGATCGCTCGGATTGAAACAAACATTAAACACTTCAAATGTCGCCTTCGCTCGCAACAAAGCTTCGCACTTATCCGTGAAACGGTCTGAATTATACAGCTCATCTGCGGATAGTATTGAAACCTTGTCACCTTCACCAATCGCGAGTAACCCAGACGTCGATGCAGATACACAACTCTTGCGAGGTAGCGGGAAAACTTGAGATATTGCCTGTGTCTGAGCAGCAAAATCCTCCTTCGGTTTCACATCAAACGTTCCCGGCTTCATAGCTTTGCTGAAGTTCATAAAGGTCTTCTTTTTCTTGCTTAACATATTTAGATCCTTTGCAGAATTGCTCGCCGACGCTCCCACGTAATCCTCGCCTTCAGATGAATCGTCGTCGCTTTCATTATTGCCGAGTTTATCAACGCAATTGTTCGCAACACGTTCAAGAACGTCGCTCACTCTCGCAGATTTCAAAGCGGAACCAAGTTTTGCAGAAAGTTCTCTAGGTAACGACCACGTAGCGATGAGTTTCTTCTCAATCGGAGAGGTTTCCAAGGCGGCAACAGATTCATCTTCGAGCTCGGAATCCGAGTCTGGGTGAACAATTTCCGAGGGCTTTCCAACAACTTCAGCTTTCCATTCATCCTTGGTCAGCTTTGCTTGACTGACGGTGGTACATCCACATGGACGAAATATACCGTCGCTTTTGGATTGACCAGCACCGCAGTCGCACGAAAATTTGCTTTCTCGAGAATATGCGAGACGATGTCCCTTGTGACAGGTCACCGCGCACGTTGAGCAGCAACCCCGGTTACCGACGAGATTACAATCATAACAGTAATACCAATGTTGGCGCTGGTAATCGCGTTGGGATATATAGGTGCATTTTGCAGCGGAACTCGAAGATGTTTGGCCATCCTTCGCATCTCCAGTGGAAAGAACATCAACGCCTCTCCCTTGCGGTGAAGTTATTGGGGCGCTAGTCCTCCCTGTATATTGTGAATCGCCACCAGCAGCGCGTCTGTTACCAAACGCGACACGAGCCTCATTCAACAGACTCGAAAATGCAGCCTCGATTGTAAGTTCTCGTCTCGCACTTGCTTCGGTGGGAGCCACACCACCGTCTGAGTCTTCCACATTTGCTTGATGTAACAGCTGCTCGATTATTGGATTCGATAAAGCCAGTAATTCTTGCTCAAACAATTCGTGCTCAATTTCACCGTCTCTCGCAATTTGATCTTCAATCGTCTCGTATTCCATGTCTTCTGCGATGTTGTCAGAAGCAGGAGTAAGAGATACGGAGTCACTCGGCTCTGGTGTACCAGTATCAGAATCAAATTCGCCATGTGTGTCTCTCGGCGTACTCGTGATAAATCGACGCAAGGAAGCTTCGTTAGACATGATGCGAGAAGCGTCTTTGCCAGCTTTTACGACGAGTCTAAGTAACTTAGCAAAACTTTCGAGCGAAGAAGTTTCTCGGCCTTTATGTGCCTCACCGCGTTGTTTAAACGCAGGTGAAAATATACCACTTTCTGCTCCAGATTTGAACTCGTTGTCGTCGTCTTCTTCTAAATAAAAGGATCTTAACGAATCAATAACTGCCTCTGCTGCATATTCAACATACCGCGTATCCTTCTTCGATAAAGTATCATTTGATGACGGTGGGGATTTAGATGGAGAACTCTTGACTGCACCATCTTCAATCAAATATCGCTTCAATATGTAAGCTGCTGAATCGAATCGACCCTTCTCGATGACGCCTGGCATGTTTCTAAGTGCTCTCGAGACAAGATCGTCTTCGTCTTCTAAAGATATTTCCAAAGCATCCACCAACAATCGAGCTGACTTTTTCACTTTCACATTATCAAGAAGCATTGTGATACTCTCCACAGTCTTCAATTCCTCGATATCCGCGAGTACTTTTCTTATTTCAACTGGCATGACTTTCGAAATTGTTGCGATGCTTTCGCAAATGGAAGACATCACCTCCGGCGTGTAGTACTCTTTCGTTTCATCAGAGAAAGATCCGAAAATATCGCACGTCGCACGCATGAACATTAATATGTTCGGGTGTCTTCGCGCAGCAAGACGAGTATCGGTTTCCCGACTCTTTTCTGCAACAATTAACGTCGCGCGTTTGACTCGAGTAATTACCGCTGAGACGATAGATTCCGGAATCCTATCCTCTTTTAGAGGATGTTTTTCTGCACTCGACGTAGCATCTTTGGCGATGTTACTCAAGGCTATTGGTAATGTTTCTGGTAACGCTTCGTGAAATACCCGCGATACGTAGAGATCTATTCTTTCAAGCTCCGTTAACGAGTTTGGTCTCGCGGCGTCCGCAGCAGTCAATGCGATTTTCGATAGCCCATTAAGCATTGGAGCTCTGGAAAGTTTCTCCATAACTTCAGACAATTTTGAGCGCGCTGCGAGCGTTTCAGGATCTGAGGAGCGCTTCAAAGACACCATAGCTGTTGATTTTACAGGCGAGGATGTATCTGCTACTCCCTCCTTCAAAAGCGCGTCAATCTCGCCTTGCTTCTTGCATAACGCCACAACCGTTACACAGATCCTCTCCAAAAGTAACGCCATGCAATTCATGTCCGTAATTTCATCCAAAAAGTATCGCTCAACATTTACGTTTAACCCGCAATTCTTTCCACGCGCGCCAACATTTTTTGCCGTTTCTGTTTTAAACTTTTCCCAGCTTTCTTCATTGATAGAGACGAAAAACGCATCGTTATTGTATCGTTCAAAGATATCTTTCGGAAAATATGTTTCGAAGCTGTGTTCAGCGCTCGATTTTGGAAGGTTGGCATGCGCTACCACGTCACAGAACTTTTCAACCGCACTCGACGATGATGTTGATGATTCGCTTTCGTGTTGAGCGTTATGATACTCGTTTATGGCGTCTTCGCGACGGGCAATGAGTGTTTCACAAGCACGAGCTAAATCCGTCCAAACTACAACATTGGGTACGACTACGTTCGTCTCAACACTTCGAGTCAACGCAACGAGCGCTTCGTCAAATCCAGCTAAAACGAGTGGGTTCCTAGCGTTTCTGTCCTTATTCAAATCAACCGAGGTTCCTTGCAAAAGAGACGAACCCAAGGCAAAAATCTTCAAGACGTCAATTTTGTTTGAAGGATCTTCCGTGCTATTCATCACCGCGACAAGTGAAGATGCCGAAGATGATGAAACTGCCAAATCACGGGTGTGATGTAGTAAAGTCATACCACCACGACTGCGTGGTATATTGCTTCCAATTGACTGCTGTTGTTGTTGACTATTCGATGATTCAAGTGTTGGTTCTTCAAAAATCTTTTCGTCCTCGTTGATAGATTTGAGGGAACCCGACGACGTTTCTCTTTCCACGAAATGACCACCTATTTGCGATTTATAAATTCTCGCAGCATCGTAGGGCAATAAAAATGTCAATCGTCCTAATGCTCGTTTCAGTTTATTCGACAATTTCCGATTGAATTTCCTATTTTGCGCTAAATTATCTTCGTCCGCGAGAATGGCGCACATTTGGTGCGCGCCGAGATTTGCAAGATCGCTTGCGAATTTGATCTTTGTTCTCGAGGCCTGTAAAGCTTCGACGCGTTCGACATCGCCTAGTTGCGCTTTCCACGGAAACCAAAAGAATTTGTCCTCGGAGAGAACGAGCTTTTCCGTACCGATTGCGAGGTTTTCAAACGATTCGAGAAGAAAATACGGCGGATTATCAAAGAAACGCACCAAATGTGCGAGCGTCGAAGCGACGCGATACGCAGCTGCAATTGATTTTAAACTCTTCATTTTGTTTCTGCCACGGCGTTCATAGTAATCGTTGCGCACAAAGCATACATTTAAAGCGCTCGCGCGGCGCTTTACTACTGGCAATGCGTGCCATGCGAGTAATCCGAAAGTAAGTTTCGCATTTGCGGCTTCGAAGAAATCTTCCAAATCGTATTCGTCGTCATCGACGTCTTCCAACGAACTACTAAACTCTGCGCAATCATCATTCGCGCCACATCGAGTTGGATCGTAATGGACCGAAAGGCCAAAGACAAATTCGCTCGATTTAAAAATGCCTTCCAACGCGTGCTCGGCTGCAAGACGTTCTTGTTCGTTGTCATTCGTCTCCTCCGAGGTGGTGTCAGTAGCTTCTGAGATGATGCGCGCGAGCCAACCACAGGCAATTCGAAAAAGCCTCTTGGAGACTTTTTGAGAGCCAAAGATTGCACGGTCGATGATACATTTTCGCAGAGACATTGGCAAGTCACCATTGATAGAGCTAGTGTCAGTGGTAGTACTTCCAAACGTCAGCTCGAATGGACTCGCGCCGGTCGGCATGCCAATGATACTTGTTGCCATGTCTACAATCGCAGAAACATCCGGACTCATGACAACGTCATCCTTGCACGATTCCTCGTATCGTCGCATTGTCTCATCGAAAATAGTTAAGATGACGTTCAAACGCGTATTCGTTATCGTTTCTCGATTTGGCGCCAACATTGCGACAGATTTTGCCAAGCGCGCTCGAATTGAATCGCTGCGAGTTACATCCGCGTGTGCGCGTGAAAGCGTATTCAACGCAATGTCAAATATACCCAAGAGCTGCATTTCACTAATAGTGGCAGACATTGCCCCGGTACATTTCGTAACAAACGATTCGAAAGCATCACCAAGAGCTACGAGCGCAGGAAATTCCTCCTGCGTGACGCCTCCCTTCAAAAGGGAATCGATAGCACTCAAAAGAACGTTCGAACAACGATCCAATTTATAATTGTTCGTCGTCGTCGTTGTGACCGTAGGATCGTCGCTATCGTTGTCTTCATCGTCGCTCGTGTTCTTAGTGGAAACGAGAAGTACGCGAGAGAGTGCTTTTTCACGGTACGATTCGTGAGAGTTCGTTTTCGGAGAATGCGTATTTTTCTTCTCTGCTTTAGCAGAAGCGACACTCTTAGCTTTGTTGGTACTCATTCTCGTCTTTTGTAAACCAACAAATGATCCGAGCACTTTTTGTCTGTTGTCGGAATCTCTTTTCGCGTCCTTCTTCTCCTTGGCGGCGTCGGATTGTTCGAGCCGTTTCCTTTCGGCTTCTTCGTTTGCCATGGCCATAGCCTCTTGGCGGATTTTATGGAGCGCTTTCTCGGATTCTTTCTGTGCGTTTGCAATGGCTTCTCTTTCCTTCACCGCACGGTCATAGTCCCGGGACTCGCGCTGTCGCTGATGTTGCTCTCCAATCGTAGAAGCAGTAGCGGAAGAAGAAGGAGGATTAGACATCGTCATCGCTTCATCTTCTCCCATCTTTGCCGCTGTCGAAGCTGAAACTAACGCCACATATTCCGCCAAGCGTATTTTTGAGTCGCGAATAATCTGTACCGCCCATGTCTGCGCGTACTCACGGGCATCCAACGTCGCGCGAAGCAAGTTCGCTGCTCTCTTCAACGCCTCGAAATCAACATTATCAAACTGCGTCGCCATTTCCTCCTCTTGGTCGATGCCGCCGCCGCTAGTTTGACTCGTCGCGCTTAAACTCGCACTTCTTCTTATTATCAAACTATCACACTTACTACCGCTCTCATCCGTGATCACCTCAATCGCTTTCATTGCGAATCGACTCGCGCTTTCCATAAAAAATATCACCGACTCCGGGTCATCTTTCAACAACGTCTTGAGTACGTGCGGCTTACTAAACACCGTCGCCGCGCTCACCTCACACACGTTCAATGCCACCAAAAATTCCTTCTTTCGAGTTATCGATATCACGTCTGGATGAATCGCGGGTAACACCAAGGTCTCTAAAACGTAGTTCGAGAGGCAATACGTCGCGTTCTTCGTGTTCAAGTCGGTTTCCAAGAGGGTGTTCGTTAAACTGGACACTTCGGTCCAAAATTCTGGGATTATGTGTTGTTGGCAGGACCCGCGTTCGGTTTCTTCGCGCGCACTTTTTGCGGCGTTCGTGGAGACGTTCGCGTCTTCGCCCATCCTTTTCGCGACGCGGCGCGCGCTCGTTCCCTCCTCGCGCTCGCGCTTTTCTTCGATTTCTTTTCTTCGAGAGAATGTGGACCAAAAGATCTCTCTCTCTCTCTCTCTCTCTTTAATCACGTTTCTTCTTCTTCTTCTTCTTCTTTCGGGAAAATAAAAGTCCCGAGATCTCTCGACGCTTTGCCGTTCGCGCGCGACACCACCTCAAAGCCAACGTCTCGCGATCGCCCGTCCAACAACCCTCTTTTCTTCTTGCACAAAAAGAAGCACGACGTACAAAGGAGAGAGTTTGGCGGGACTTTTTAGAGGCTTTTATCTCCTTCTTCAACGAACTCTCGTTTTCTATTTTTTTTCTCCAAAACCCTAAACTCTACAAAAGACGAAAAAAAAAGAGGGAAATGGGATGGATGGATCTTTTTTGTCTCGACATCAAAAAAAAAGAGGTGTCGAAAACAAGTTGTTGGTGTTGGTGTTGGTGTTGGTGTTGTTCGCTTTGGAAGAAGAACGACGACGACGCGACGGAGGGCGCGAAAAAAGAGCGGAGAAATCGAAACCGGGAAGAGACGGGGACGCGGAAGCGGAGAAGAACGCGTCCTTCGCGTGGTCGCGTGGGCGGCGTTTTTTCGAGAGAGGAAAGGAAAGGATTCGCGCTTTTGTTTTTTATTTTTTCGTCGTCCCCGAATTTTCCCTCTCTTCTATCAACAACGCGCATTGTGTGTTGTTGCGAGAGACCATTGCACGCACTTTGCCTCTTTGGGAAGAGCATCGTCGTCGTCGTCGTCGGTGGGTCCCGGGGGGGAGAAAGACGTTAAGAGAGGCGGGCGAACGCGATGAGCGCCGTGGCACCGAGTGGCCGCGACGAAGCGACGGCGACGATGGGCATCGCGGCGGATGCCATGGGGCCTCGGACGGGGGCATCATCATCATCATCTGCGCCAAAGAAACAATCGAATCCAATTTTCGCGAACGAGGAGGAGAAAAAACGCATGGTCGCGCAAGCGTTGAAACGAAAACGAGACGCGATGAAGAAGAGCAACAAACCGACGAAAGGGAACGCGAACAAGTCGAACGGAGGGAATAACGGGGGCATTTCCGGAGATCCACCGAAATTAAAACCACCCACAATTTCCTCGCTCACTACGAACGAAATATTCGGGTGCGAGAAGTGCTGTTTCGACAGGGAAGGGTGCTTCGAGTGTCTCAAAGGCCCGCCGGTGAGCACGAGATACGAACCAGGAAAAGGCATCGAGTGGTTGGAAGATATTCCGCCGTGTCCACAGTATTTTCCGACTGAAGAGGAGTGGAATAACGGAGACCCGTTGGAATATATAAATAAGATACGACCGGAGGCGGAGAAATTTGGGTTGGCGAATATCGTGCCTCCGAAGAGTTGGCAGCCGGAGTTCTGTTTGCCGAATAAGGATTTCATGCGGTTTCGAACGAGGATTCAAGCCATAAATGAATTGCAGAACAGACCGGCTGGGTTAGGGAAAAGAGCAAGGATGAAAGAGGCTGGTGGCGAGAAAGTGGCGACGGCGAATAGTGGGAGAATGACGTCAGCGGCACCGACTGCTGCTCCTCCTGTTCCTCCTGCCTCCGCTCCGAGTGGACGCATGGGCGGCGGCGGCGGCGGCGGCGCGACCGCGACAACGACAACGACGAGCGGTAAAAACCAACCATCGCTATCAAAAATTAAATATCAAGAGCAAAAACAACAAAGAGACGAATACGTAAAGAAAGAAGTAGAAAAAATAACCAAACAGTACGGTTTCCAAAGTGGTGCGAGGCACACGATGGAAACGATGAAGAGGTATTCCGATTATTTCAAGTCGAGATATTTCTCGGATGCGAAAACTGGGAACCCGGTAAAAGATATTTCCATCCCAGAAATGGAACGAGAGTTCTGGAGAATCATAGAAAATAGCGAGGGGAGAAACATAGAAGTAATTTACGGTGCGGATATAGCCACGATTGAAACAGGGTCGGGCATGCCCACTACTGACCACAAAGATGAGGAGCAGAAAAAGTTTGCCAACAATCCGTGGAACGTGACAAAAATGCCATACAACCCGAGCTCGTGCTTATCGCACGTAGAGCGAACGACAGGAATTACCGTACCTTGGTTGTATTTTGGTATGACGTTATCCACGTTTTGTTGGCACGTCGAAGACCATCATTTTTATAGCGTCAATTACCACCATTTCGGCGACCCGAAGGTGTGGTATTGCATCCCGGCGGAGTATTCGCAACAGTTTGAACGGTTGATGCGAACGCGTTTACCGCACTTGTTCGAGGCACAACCGGATTTGTTGCACTCGTTGGTGACTATCTTATCGCCTAAAGAAATCAAAGCTGCCGGGATTCCGGTATACCGAGTCCAACAGAACGCTCGGAGTTACATCATTACGTTTCCGTACTCCTATCACGCGGGATTCAACACGGGGTACAACTGTGCCGAGGCGGTCAATTTTGCCCCGGTAGATTGGTTACCGTTTGGTGCGTTTGCCACGGAACGGTACGTGGGAGATAAGAGATATCAATCTGTCGCACACGACCAGTTGTTATTGACTCTTACGAACGGGTGCGACCGTGTGCCAGGATGGAAAGAAACCGTCAAGAAAGAAATGGAGAAGAGAGTGAAAATCGAAGAAGAGAGGAGAGAAAAAGCGAAACCGATGTGCGGTGAAATCGTTAAAATGGAAGATTTTTGTGACTTTAACGAGTTGGATTGTTGCCTTTGCTTAGGTGATTTGAACTGGGCGGGAGTCGTGTGCGAGTGCACGTTTCGTAAAGGTCGCGGTTTGATTTATTGTTTGCGATGCGTCGATAAAGGATGCAAATGCGAAAAGGATACGCGAAAAATGGTTGTGAGGCAAACGATCGAGGAGCTGAAAGAGCTTGTGAAAACGAAATGCGCTCCTTGTCAGTGAGTTTTTCGTTCTTGTACTTTATTATTTGTACTACATGTAGTTATTAATTGTTCATTTACGAGTATATCATTATTTTGCGACGAATTTTATCTTCTTCATTCGCGTCACATCTTGATGGCTAGCTATTATTAGTTCTTCTCTCTACCAACCGTCGGCTTTCGGCGTTCCTTCCAAATTTTCTTTTAATTGTTTTAAGCTCCCGTTATCGTATTCGAGCAACTCCTCGCCAGTTTGCACCGAGAGCAACGACATTGGATTTCTCGCGATGTACATTTCAAAGTCTTTGACGGAAGTCCCAAGTTTGTCTTTCAACGCCAAACAGTTCTTCCCCGGATTTTTTATCTCGAAAATATACGCGTGGTCGCTCAAAATCGCATCCCAATTCAATTTTGGACACGCCTCTCGCAACTGTTTTACTTTCCTCTCCATCTCATCAATCTCTTCCAGCAAAATCGACGGTCTGTTCGTAATCATCGTTGGTAAATCGGCTCCTGGAAACACCTCTTTCAACCCGACTAACGATTTGTACACGTCCGGTATACTCGCGCTTATTCGCACCAAATCCGCCGTCTTCATGACACCAACTTTCTTCTTTAATCCTGGAATCAACGTAAACAACTGGCCGACTCTGTCTTCGACTTGCTTTTCACTCAACCCTAACTCTTCGCTTATGATCGTAATCGAAAACCGCAACTTCCCGTCGGCGTCCCATCCCGGTTGGTCTACGATGTTCTTTCCCGAGTTGGCTTCTTCGTTCTCGATGTCCCCTAACTCGTTCGTTATGTGTTCTTTTCGTTTGGAGTGGTAGACGTTCACCGACCACGGATTGTTCGCCTTGGACGACAGCGCTTCGATGGCTCTGTCGTTGCTGTATTCTCCCGAGTCTCCCTCGTTCCGCGACGTCGTCGTCGTCGCTTTCGTGAAAGAATCTCTATCATCCGAAGAAGAAGAAGGAAAAAAACACGGCGAGCATCGCTTCCTCCTTCGAACACCACCACCAAAACCACCGCCGCCGCCGCCGCCGCCCGAAGAGAGAAAAAGAATCCTCGTCGAAAAACATCCCCCAGCCCGCGGATACGTTTTCGTCGTCATCATCGAGCTCGTCGTCGTCGTCGTCATCTTTCAACACAGCGATATGCGATGATGATGATGATGATGATGATGATGG
>MDSZ01168992.1_pt1 | contig 34134 bp, 36 predicted proteins | sample 811201 | NCBI WGS metagenome assembly MDSZ01 (sample SAMN05326647, study PRJNA326480) | marine metagenome | isolation source: seawater | place: Indian Ocean: North | collected 2010
TCAATTGGCTTGATTTATGCACTGAAAAAAATTTTTAAAAAATTAACTATTAATTATTAAAATTCACTTAGCTTTACTTTACTTTTATTATTTTATTCTTAGTTTTAATTTGGAACATAAACAAATCTACCATTTAAAAGCTGTTAATAAATTGTTTAAAAATAAGTTTATAATCATGTAGAATAAGATCATGAGTAAAAACTTAATGATATGGGCAATAATTCCTGCAAGGTCAGGTTCAAAAGGTTTAAAAAATAAAAATATTAAACTGTTCTTAAACAAACCATTAATTGTTCATTCAATAAAATTTGCAAAAAAATTAAGTTTTATTAGCAAAATTTTTTTATCAACTGACTCTAGTTTTTATAGAATAATTGGAAAAAAAAATGGGGCAGATGTACCTTTTTTAAGGTCAAAGAAAGCATCAAATTCAAGCTCAATGGAAGAGGATGTACTTGAAGATATTCGTTTAAAATTGTTAAAAACAAATCAAAAATTGCCTGATTATATACTTTGGTTAAGGCCAACACATCCTTTAAGAGATATAAAAATTTTTAATGAGGCTTTTTTAAAATTTAAAAAATATAGAGAAAGTGTTTGCATTGTATCAAAAACAGATCCAAGAATATTTTTGTCAAAAAAAAATCGACTAATTGCTTTAAATTCAAATTTTAAAAACAAATCAATGGTAAGACGACAAGATTGCAGTCCTGCATATAAAATTTTCCATGGAGAATTTTTTAAATTTCCGAAAAAATATAATAAAAAATTTTTAGGTAGAAATATCAGATATGTAGTTCAAAATAATTTATGTGATATTGATATTGATACATTAGATGATTTAATTTTTTATGAAAAGCTAATAAAGCACAATAAAAAAAAATATGAAAGATTTTTACACACAGTTTAAAATAACGGTAGATAAATCTCTTAAAAAAGTAAGCTATCAAAAAATTAAAAAAGACTCTTCTATGTTAACAAAAAATGATCTAATTGTTCAAAATAGAATTATTTTGTTAATTAAGAAATTTTTTCCTGAAGTAAAACAGTTTATTTGCGAAGAAAAATTCAATGTTAAAAATTTTAAAAAAATAAATTTTAAAGAACCATTTGCAATAATTGATCCGATTGATGGAACAGAAAATTTTTTTGCAGAAAATGGAATGTTTGGAACTTTAGTTTCAATTAATTTAAAATCTTCAAAAAAAGTTGATATTATATATTTACCATCAAAGAATGTCTTAATCACGAGAGAGAATCTATTTAAGTTTGTTAAAAAACCCAAAAAAAAAAAATAATATATCTATGCTATCAACTAAGTGTCTAAATAGCAACTTCAAGGGATCTAAGTATAGAATTTATGGGAGTTCTGCATATTCTTTTTATAAATTTATTAAGGGTGAAGCTAATGAATTTATTTATTGTAAAGGTGCAAAGATTTGGGATTATTTCACTGGCTTAAGATTGGCAAAATTGATTGATTGTAAATTACAAATTAGTAATAAAAATTGGATGATCAAACCAAATTACAAAATTAATTATAGATTAAAATGGAACTAAACTCACTTAAAAAAAAATTAATTAAATCAATTAATATGAAAAAAAAAATTTTCATTTTAGGGAGGGGATTTAGTACTTCTTTATTTTTAAAAAATATAAAAAAATATAAAAAAAATATAATAATTGGTTTTAATACAGATGAAATAATTGAAGATCTTGATTTTTATTTTACTAATAAAAAAAAAGTAAATAGAAAAATCCCTAAAAGTAAATTGTATGAAATAGAGAAAATTTTAAAATATTTTAATAATAAATATAAAATTTACAGAATTGGATCTATAAAATATTCAATTGAATCCATCTTATATCTGATAAATGATTGCATTAAAAATATCATTATTAAAAAACCAATCGAGATAGTTTTCGTTGGGTTTGACTTTAGGACTTCTCTTCCTCATGGGGATTATAAAATAAAAAAAAGAAAAAATATAACTCAAAGTCATATTAATATTTCTGGACAGAGAGATCTTTTTTTTAAAAGAAAAAACTTTTTTGAAAACTTCAAGATTTATCATGCTGGCTTTGATCTTCACTCTGACTTTGATCCGAGAGAAAATTTATTAAAGACAAAATTAATTGAGAAAGAATTTCATACAAAAATAGTGGCTGAAATCACAACAAACCACCATGGTGAAACAAAAAATTTATTAGAGTTGATTCATGGTGCGAAGAAAGCTGGTGCAGATTTTGTAAAATTTCAAATGAGAGATGTAGAGACTTTTTATCCTAAAAAAATTTTAAATAAAAAGTATGAGTCACCTTATGGTTCAAATTTTAGAGACTACAGAAACCAATTAGAGTTAAACGATGATCAAATTAAATTAATTATTAAAGAATGTAAAAAAATTAAAATAAAACCCTTTTTTTCTATTTTAGATATCAAAAGTTTTCAAAAGTTGAAAAAATATAAATTTAATTTATATAAAATTCCGTCAACGATTTCTGAAGATAAAAAATTTTTAAATTATATAAAAAGAAATTATAGAGGAGAGCTAGTCGTTTCAACCGGAATGACAAAAAAAAATTACTTATTACAATGCGCCAAATTATTTAAAAATAATAAAAAACTTTATTTGATGCATTGTGTGTCATCATACCCAACTGCATCAACTGATACTAATATTAGTGTAATTAATTATATAAAGAATTTATCATTAAAATATAAAAATGTTGTACCCGGATATTCATCTCATGATTTAACAGACGCTGCCTCAGCTCTTGCAATAGCTTCTGGTGCAAAAATTTTAGAAAAACATATTAAAGTTAGCTCAAAAAAATGGGCACATTTTGATGAAACAGCTTTAGATGTGAATTATGAATTTCCTTCCTGGGTAAAATATATGCGTAGTACTGAAAAATTATTAGGTAATCAAGATAAAAAAATTTATGATAGTGAACATCATAAATATTTTTTTAAAAAAACTAAATGAGAAATAAATTTGTTTTAGACAAGTTTGTTGCAAAACTAGTAGGCTATAAAAGTTATAATGTTGAAGGCAAGTTAGATCTAAATACAATTGAAAAGCTTAAAAAACCTTATTTTATTACTATTAAAAGTAACACAAAAAAAATTTTTTCAAAAAAAATAAATAAATTTAAAATATTTCTAATTTCAAAAATGGTTACTTATGAGAGGTCATTTTCTTCAAAAAAAAATAGTTATTTAGATTGTCGGGAGGCAAAAAAATCAGATATTATTCAACTAAAAAAAATTTGTTTAGAAAAATCATCTCAATCTAGATTTTTTAAAGATAAAATGTTACCTGTGAAGTTTCGTAATTCATTCAGATATAAGTGGTTACTAAATTTTTTTAAAAAACAAAGAGGAGATTTGTTACTAGTGGCATATAAAAATATGAAGATATTTGGATTTATTTTAATTTTAAAAAAAAAATTTGGATTGCAAATAGATTTAATTGTTACAAGTAAAAAATATCAAAAACGTAAAGTTGGTACCTCACTTATTAATTATACTATAAAAAATTATTTAATGAAAAATCAAGTTATAAGAGCTGGCACACAAGTTGACAATTTTCAAGCAAACTCTCTTTATAAAAAATTAGGATTTAAAAAAATTAATAAAGTTCAATATATCTATCACGTTCATTCAACATGAAAAATAAAAGAAACAAAATTTTAATCAAAGAAGTTATCGATGACTATAATGGTAAAATTGGTAAACGTTCGGAAGAACTAAATTTTTTAAAACAATTTTCAAAGTCAAAAATTTATGTGTCAAAAAAAACAGGTTGTGTTTATCATTCTCCAGACATAAATACAAAAAGTAGTCTTTTAATATGGTCAAATAAAATTTTTTCAAAAAAAATCTTTACAGATAATTTAAAATACACTTCCAATAATCCAATAATGAAATCTAGACATTATTACTCAGCGATTTTTGTTAACAATTATTTTAATCAAAGAAAAAATATAAAATTTTGTGATTATGGTGCTGGAGAAGGAAATTTTGGATTAGAGCTATTAAAAATAAATAATAATATTCATTATCATTTTACTGAATTTAGCAAAAAACTACACAAGCAAACTGTAAAAAAATTACAAAAAATTTCAAAAAAAAATATTTTTGGATATTGTGGTAGCATAGAAACATCAAATTCAGATAGTAATTTTAAAAGATTTGATGCAGCTTCTTTACTGTGGACGTTGTGTAATTGTGTTAAACCTCTTCAGGTTCTTGAAACAATTCATAAGTCTTTAAAAAAAGATGGAATTTTATTAATTTCAGAAAGTTCTAGAATATTGGTTCCTTTTAAAAAACCAATTTATAATTTTTTTGTAAAAAAACATCATACACAAAATACACATCCTTGGTTTTTTTCCTATAATTCTTTATCAAATTTATTAGAAGTTTCAGGATTTAAGATTATAAAAAAAAATAGATACTATGATGAAAATGATCTAGTAATTATAGCAAAAAAAGTGGAGAAAAATTCACATTATCCAAATATTAAAGTTGATAAATTTGCAGATATTATAAATTTTTTTAAAGAATGGAAAAAACATACAAATTTTTTAAAAAATAAAATTTTATAAAATAATGAATCTTAATTATTACAAAAAAAAAATAAGAGATAAAATCTTAAACAAAAAATTAGTTATAGGTGTTATAGGTCTCGGATATGTTGGGTTGCCACTTTCAATTTTGTTTGCAAAAAAAAAATTTAAAATTTTAGGATTTGATACAAATAAAGAAAAGATACGCCTTCTTAATTCTGGTAGATCATATATAGATAGAATCACAAATAAAGATATTAAAATATTAAATAGAAAAGGTGAGTTTTTTAATAATTTTAAAAATATTAACAAGTGCAATGTATTGATAATTTGCGTCCCTACACCGCTTAAAAGCAATAATATTCCAGATCTTTCTTATATAAAAAAAACGATTTCATCGATTAAAGAAAAATTAGAAAAAGGCCAAGTATTAATTTTAGAAAGTACAAGTTATCCTGGAACTACAAGAGAAGAAGTTGTTAAAAAATTAAATAAAAAGTTTTTACCAGGTCAAAATTTCTTTATAGGTTTTTCATCAGAGAGAATAAATCCGGGTTTTAATGAAAACACAATTTTTAAAGTGCCCAAAGTAGTTAGTGGATATTCTAGTGATTGTCTGGAGATAATATCAAGTTTTTATAAATTAGCTTTTAAAGAGGTTGTTAAATCAAAAAGTTTAGAAATAGCAGAATTTTCAAAATTGCTAGAAAATATTTATAGAGCAGTGAATATAGGATTTATAAACGAGATGAAATTTGTTGCAGATAAAATGAAATTAGACATATATGAAGTTTTAAAAGTAGCTAGTACAAAACCATTTGGATTTAGACCTTTTGCTCCTGGTCCAGGTGTAGGCGGACATTGCATACCTATTGATCCGCATTATCTTTATTGGAGTGCAAAAAGAAAAGGAGTAAGAGCTAACTTCATAAAATTATCAGCTGAAACAAATATTTCAGTTATAAATTTCATTAAAAAAAAGATATCTAATATTCTTTTAGAGAAAAATATAAAAAAAAAATCATCAAAAATTTTAATTCTTGGTATGACTTACAAAAAAGATGTAGATGATTTGAGAGAATCTGCATCAGTAAATTTAGTAAAACTATTATTAAAAGATAAATATAAAAATATTCAATACTCTGATCCATACATTAAGGGACCAATATCAATTAAAAATTTTAAGTTTAATAAAAAAAGTATAAAGTTAAACTCAAATAATATAAAAAAATTTGATATTATAGTTTTGATGACAGATCATGATAATTTTAATTATAAAATGATATATAAAAATTCAAAAATAATTGTTGATTGCAGAGGAAGATTTTCTCTAGATCATAAGGTTTATAGAGCCTAATTTGTTAGCTATAATTCAGGCAAGATGTAGTTCTAAAAGATTTAGAAATAAAGTATTAGCAAAAATTTATGGTAAGCCATTAATATATCATGTTATTTCAAGAGTTAAAAAGTCAAAAAAAATTTCAAAAATAATAGTTTCTACCTCAAAAAATAAATCTGATGACAATTTAGTAAAATATTTAAAAAAAATTAAAGTTAAATTTGATAGAGGAGAATTAAAAAATGTTGCTAAAAGACTGTTGAATACATCAGAAAAAAATAAACAAAATTTTTTTTTAAGAGTGAGTGGTGACAGTCCATTAATTGATCCTAAAATAATTGATAAAGTAATCTCGCTACATAAAAAGTATAAAAGATATGACTTAATAACAAATGTTTTTCCCAGAACATTTCCAAAAGGACAATCGGTAGAAATAATATCTAATAATATTTTAAAAGAAAATATTAAAAGAATGAGTAAATTTGAAAAAGAGCATGTAACATTGTATTTTTATAGAAATTCACAAAAGTTTCTAATAAAAAATTTTATATTTAAAAAAAAATTAAAATTAATAAAAACTGCTATAGATAATAAAAAAGATTTGATGAATATTCTTAAAAAAATTGAAAAAAAAAAATTTAAATTGTACAAAATTTTACAATGATGATTAAAGCTGCAGTAATTGGGTCTGGAATAGGTTTAAAGCATTATCTAGCGATAAATAATTATAGGAATTCAGTAGTAAAGATTATTTGTGAAAAAAATTTAAAACAAATAAAAAAATTAAAAAAAAAAATTAAGGATGTCAAAATAACTTCGAATGAACAAAAAATTTTTGATGATAAAGAAATAAATTTAGTATCAATTGCAAGTTACGACGATCATCACTTTTCTCAATTGATAAAATGTATAAAACACAACAAAAATATAATTGTCGAAAAACCAATGTGTTTATCTATTCAACAATTAAAAAAAATAAAAAAATTACTGAAAAAAAAACCTAAAATTAAAATTGTTTCAAATTTAGTTTTAAGAACAAATTCACTATTTATTAAACTTAAAAAAGAAATTGATTATGATAATTTATTTTATATCGAGGCTGACTATATTTGGGGACGTAAAGAAAAACTTTTTCAATGGAGGTCTAAAATAAAAAACTATTCAATAACACTTGGTGCAGCAATTCATATGATAGATTTAGTCATTTGGTTATTAAAAAGAAAGCCTTTATATGTTACTACATTTGGTAATAAAAATTCCACCAAATATACAAATTTTAAAAAAGAAAGTTTTATGCTTTATGTATTTGAATTTCCAAATAATTTAATAGTAAAAATTTCAGCGAATGCTACAGGTATTTATGAACATTTTCATGAAATAAAATTATTTGATAAAAACAAAACACTTGTTCATAATTACCTTGGCACTTATAAGTTTCAAAAAGAAAAAAGAATAACAAAATTTAAATCAATTAAACCTGAATATCCTGATAAAAAAAATAGAAAAAAATTGATACAAAATTTTATAGATCTGTTAATTAATAAAAAAACAAAGCCTTTAATTTCTTTACAAGAACAAATAGATCTTATGAGTGTTTGTTTTGCTTGTGATAAGTCATTAAAATTAAAAAAAAGATTAAAAATTCAATACATATGAACGAAATAAAGTTTAATAAAACTAATATTTCTGATGCTGATATTAATGTTGTCAGCAAGATAATTAAAAGTGGATGGTTAACTCACGGTAAATACACTCAAGAATTTGAAAATAAATTTAAAAAATTTACAAAATCAAAATATGCAATTTCTGTATCTAGTTGTACGGCTGGCTTGCACTTATCATGTTTAGCATCTGGTTTTAAAAAAGGTGATGAGGTAATAGTACCTGCACAAACTCATACAGCTACAGCTCATGCTGTTGAGTATACTGGTGCAAAAGCAGTTTTTTCAGACGTAGAAAATTTGACAGGCAATATAACCCTAAAGCAAATTAAAAATAAAGTAACATCAAAAACAAAAGGAGTAATCGTGGTTCATATGGCTGGTTACCCTTGTGAAATTGATAAAATTTCAAATTTTTGTAAAAAAAAGCAATTAATATTACTAGAAGATTGTGCTCATGCAATTGGTACAAAGTTTAAAAAAAAACATGCTGGTAATTTTGGTGTTTCAGGTAGTTTTTCATTTTATCCTACTAAGCAGATTACAACTGGTGAAGGAGGAATGGTTGTTACTAATGATAAAAGAATTTTTGAGAAAATAAAAAAATTAAAAGCATTTGGCATCGATAAAGATATTAAAGATAGAAAAAAACAAGGGGATTATGATGTAAAATCCTTAGGTTTTAATTATAGAATGACAGATTTTCAAGCAGCTTTAGGCCTTTATCAAATTATCAGATATAAAAAAAATCTTAAACAAAGACATCTAATCGCAAAAAGATACATTAAAAATTTTAAAAAAATAAAAAATTTAACACATATGCCTTATTCTAAAGACTGTTCATTTTTTATATTTCAAATATTCTGTAAAAATAGAGATTATATTTTAAAAGAGTTAAAAAATAAAAAAATAGGTGTTAGTGTTCATTATTTAAATGCTTTACCAAAAATGAGTTATTACAAAAAAAAATATAATTTAAATAAAAGCAGCTTTTTAAATGCAGATAATTATGGACTTACAAATATTTCGTTACCCATATATCCAAAATTAAAATTAGCTGAAGTAGATAAAATTTGTAAAACAATTATAGATTTAATTTAATATGATGAAAAAAAAAATTCTTTTAGTTGGTGGTTGTGGTTTTATAGGTCATAATTTAGCATTACATTTAAAAAAATCAGGTTTTTTTGTTACTATTTTGGATAGTTTGTCTATAAATAATGTTTTGTCATTTACAGATAGTGATATTAAAAATAAAAAATTATACACATCTATTTTAAATAGTAGAATTGAATTATTAAATCAGAATAAAATTGATCTAATCGTTCAAGATGCAAGAGATTATCACGCAATCTCTAAACTTTATACAGATATTAATCCTGATATTGTTATTCATCTTGCTGCTGTCTCACACGCAAATAAATCAAATAAAGATCCACACACAACTTTTGATCACAGTTTTAGGACATTAGAAAATACCCTTGATTTTGCAAAAAATAGAAAAATACATGTAATTTATTTATCTTCTAGTATGGTTTATGGAAATTTTGAATCTCAAGAAGTCAATGAGGAGGCAACTTGTAAGCCAATTGGTATATATGGAACTTTAAAATATTCTGGGGAGCTTTTGGTAAAAGCCTATAATCATATTTTTGATTTACCATATACTATTATAAGACCCTCAGCTCTGTACGGAGAAAGGTGTGTCAGTAGAAGAGTAGGACAAATATTTATTGAAAATGCAATACAAGGACAAGATATCACAATAAACGGTAGTGGAAATGAAAAATTAGATTTTACATATATTGAGGACTTGGTACATGGAATTACACTTTGTTGTCAAAAAGATAATGCAAAAAATCAAACTTTTAATTTAACTTTCGGTAGTTCAAAAAAAATCAATCAACTAATTGATATCTTAAAAACTGAATTTCCAAAAATTAATATTAACTACAAGGAAAAAGACAAGTTTATGCCTGAGAGAGGGACGCTAGATGTATCAAAAGCAAAAAAAATTATTGGATACACACCAAAAAATCCAATTGAGGTTGGCTATGTAAAATATATATCTTGGTATAAAAAATTTTGGGAAAATATAAATTAAAATTAAATTTAATTTGATGAAGAAAAAAAATTTTAATCCAAAAAAAAAAAGTTTTTATTATTGCAGAAATTGGTAACAATCATGAGGGAAATTTTCAAATAGCCAAAAAGCTAATTAATCTGGCTGCAAAAGCTGGTGCAGATGCAGTAAAATTTCAAACTTTTAAAACTGAAGAATTTTTACGAATTGAGGATTATAAAAGATTTAAACAATTAAAAAAATTTGAATTTTCTTACAAACAATTTAAAGAATTAAAAAATTTATCTCATAAAAAAAATATTAAATTTATTTCTACACCTTTAGATATTCAAAGCTCTATTTTTTTAAATAAACATGCAGATATTATTAAGATAGCTTCTAGCGATAATAATTTTTTTCCTCTTATAGATAAAGTTTTAAAATCAAAAAAACCAATAATTATTTCAACAGGTATTACAAACATGTCGCAAATTAAACAACTATTAAAACATATAGAAAAAAAAATAGGAAAAAGAGCTTGCGAAAAAAGAATTTATCTATTGCATTGTGTGACCAGTTATCCTGTAGAAAACCATTATGCAAATTTAAATTCTATAAAATATTTAATTAAAAAAACGAAACAAATAATTGGTTATTCTGATCATACGATTGGAAATGAGGCTTCTATTGCGGCTGTAGCAATGGGTGCAAGAATTATTGAAAAACATTTTACAATAGATAAAAATTTTTCAAAGTTTAGAGATCATGCCTTATCTGCGGATTATATTGATTTAAAAAAGTTAGTTTCATCTATAAGAAAAGTTGAGGAACAAATTGGAAAATTTAGTAAAGAAGTGCAATTTCCAGAAAAAAAAATAATAAAAAAAGTTAGAAGATCCGCATATGCAAAAAAAAATATATATAGTTTGGAAAAGATAAATTTAGACAATACAATTTTTTTAAGACCATCTGTTTCAAAAAATTTTATGCACATTAAAAAAATATTTGGCAAAAGGATAAATAAAATAATTTATAAAAATAAAATTATTAAATAGATATAATTGTATATGTGTGGAGTTAGTGGATATATAAGTACCAAAAATTTAATTGCTGATGGAGGCATTGAAAGAACTTTAAAATTGATGAATAGGCGTGGACCGGACGCAAAAAATTTTTATAGACTGTCTGAAAATTTAAAAGAATTAGCACTTCTGCACACCAGATTAAATATAATAGATCTTAATAATAGAGCTAATCAGCCCTTTTTTGATGAACACTTTGTAATAATTTTCAACGGAGAAATATACAATTATTTAGAATTAAGAACTGAATTAGAAAAAAAAAATTATAAATTTAAAACTAGTTCAGATACGGAAGTTTTGATTAAAAGTTTCCAAGAATATGGAGAAAAATGTGTAGACCATTTTGTTGGAATGTGGGCATTCGCAATATGGGATAATAAAAAAAAAAAACTTTTTTTATCTAGAGACCCATTTGGCGAAAAACCATTATACTACTATTTAAATGATGAAGGTTTTTTCTTTGGGTCTGAGATTAAATTTGTAAGGTCACTTTGTAAAAAAAAATTTGAAATTAATAAAAATCAAATAAAAAAAAATTTATTTTTAGGTTATAAATCTTTAAACAAAAAAAATGAGACTTTTTACAAAGATATTTTTTTGTTAGAAAATAGTACTAATATATCAGTTAATTATGATTTAAAGATAGAAAAAACTAGATATTGGAAACCAAAATTAAATATTAATAAATCTATGAGTCAGCTGGAAGCTGCTGACGGAGTTAAAAGTCATTTAATAAAAAGCATTGAATTAAGGATGCGCTCAGATGTCCCTATTGCTTATTGTTTAAGTGGAGGTATTGATTCATCTTTATTGGTTTCACACGCAAAAAAAACACTAAATAAAGATATCTCTACATTTTCTATAATTGATCAAGATCCCAGGTATAATGAAATGGAAAATATAAAAATTATAGTTGATGATTTAAATTGTAAAAATCATTTAATTCATATTAATAAAAAAAAAGATGAATTTTTTCATAGATTAAATGAATTAACCAAATATCATGATGGCCCAATAGCAACTTTATCTTACTATCTCCATTCCTTTCTAAGTGAGAATATATCAAAACAAAATTATAAGGTAGCCATATCAGGTACTGGTGCTGATGAATTGTTCACTGGATACTTTGATCATTTTTTGCTTTATTTTCAAACCGTCAATGGTACAGATTTTCTTAGTGAAAACCTTAAATTTTGGGAAAAGTTTGTACTACCAAAAATAAGAAATCCATTTCTTAAAAATTATAAATTTTATATTGATAATCCTGAAAATAGAGACCTAGTTTATGAAAAAAATTTTAAAATTTTAGATTACTCAAAAGAAAATTTTACTGAAAATTTTGAAGAAGTAGATTTTTGTGACGAGCTATTAAGAAAAAGAATGATGAATGAGTTGTTTAACGAAGTAGTTCCAGTTATTCTGAAACATGATGATTTAAATTCTATGTACTATTCAATTGAAAACAGAAGTCCTTATTTAGATAGAGATCTATTTAATTTTGCTATGACTATTCCACCAAATTTACTTATCTCAGAAGGTTTTCAAAAAAAACCCCTTAGAGACTCTGGTAAAGGTGTACTATGTGATCCCATTCGAATTACAAGACAAAAAAAAGGATTTAATGGTTCTATAAACTCAGTTGTAGATCTAAATGATAAGGAAATATTAAGTTATATCTTTGACAAAAAATCATCAATATCTGAGTATATTAACTTAAGTAAAGTGGAAAAAGATATAAATAGTGAAACTAACCCAAACCATATGTCTAAATTAATCTTTTCAATAATTAGTACAAAGATATTTTTAGAAAATTTAAATTAAAATGAAACTAGGTGTAATTGATTTAGATACAGGAAACCTTACCTCACTTTTATCTGCACTTAACAGGTTAAATATTAAATTTATAATTTGTAAAAATAATTTAGATTTTGAAAATGTTGATAAAATAATTATTCCAGGCGTAGGTGCATTTAAAGATTTTATGAATAAGATCAAATTAAAGAAAATAGATAAAATAATTTCAAATAAAATAAGAAATAATTGTTCAATTTTAGGAGTTTGTATTGGTTTTCAAGTTTTATTTGAAGGTAGCAATGAACATGGTGAATGCCATGGATTAAAATTACTCAAAGGAAATTTTGTAAATTTTAAAGACCAAAATAAAAAAATTAACGTGCCACATGTAGGTTGGAATGAGTGCAATATTACAAACAAGAACAAACTTTTTAACAATATAGATAATAATTCAGATTTTTATTTTACTCATTCTTATTTTTTAAAAAATTATAATAATAATGACGTAATTTCTAAAACTATATACGACTTTGAATTTGTCTCATCAATTAATTATAAAAATATTTATGGCGTTCAATTTCATCCAGAAAAAAGTCAATCAAATGGTTTAAAAATATTAAAGAATTTTTACGAGAGTTGTTAGTTGTTAAAAAAAAGATTAATTATAACCCTTACATTTTTAGACGGAGTTTTGTTTAGAACAAAAAATTTTAAACCAGATTATAGATATACAAAAAATTTTATTGATCTTTGGAGCATAGATGAATTAATTTTAATCGACATATCTGAAAAAAAATTTTCTGATACTTTTCTAAATCTCATAAAATATTTTTCAAAAAATTGTTTTGTTCCTATCTCAGTAGGTGGAGGAATAGAAACAATTATTAATGCTGATACTTATTTTAAATATGGTGCAGACAAGATTGTGCTTGGATCAAATTCAATAAACAAATCAAATTTGATAAAGGAAATTTCAAAAAAATACGGAAATCAATCAATTATTCAATCTGTTGATTGTAAAAAGAAACCACTAACTGATGAATACACTGTTGTTGCAAAAAGTGGAAAATTTGATTTATCGATTGATCCCGTAAAGTTTTCTTTAGAAATGTTATCTCAGGGTGCAGGAGAAATTATGATTAACAATATTGACAATGATGGTAGTTTATTGGGATATGATATTAAACTAATTGAATTAATATCGTCTAAAATAAAGTCTCCAATTTTAGCTTTAGGTGGTGCAGGGAACTGGAAACATATTTTAGAATTATTTCAAACCACAGACATCTCAGCTGCTTGTACTCAAAATATTTTTCATTTTACGGAGGAAAGTATATTATCAGCAAAAAATTTTTTGAGAAAAAGCAATATTAATGTAAGAAATTAAATAATGATAAATTTTTGCAAAACATGTTTAATGCCCGATACAAGGCCACGAATAGTATTTGATAATCATGGAATATGTAATGCATGTTTGCATAGTAAAAAAAAAGTTCAAATTGATTGGAAGAGAAGAAAACAAGAATTTAGTGATTTAATTGAAGAAATTAAAATAAATTCAAAAAAAAATAATTCAGCTTATGATTGTATAGTCCCTTGGTCTGGAGGTAAAGACTCAACTTCCATTGCTTTAAAACTTAAATTTGAATACGATTTAAATCCTCTATTAGTAACATTCTCTCCATTAATGGTTAATGAGTGCGGTAGTTTTAATCGTAATGAGCTTTCAAAGATGGGTTTTGATTCAATTTTTTTAAATCCAAATAAATATGTTGCAAGAAAATTATCTAAAAGGTTTTTTATTGAAAGGGGAAACCCAAAAGTAGCTTGGGACGCTGGTGTAAATGCGGGGCCAATACAGGTTGCTTTAAATTTTAAAATACCAACTGTTTTTTATGCAGAACACGGAGAAAGTGAATATGGGGGGTTAGTTTTAAACGAGGAAAGTGAAAAAAAAAGAGATATTAGAGAGGTTATAGAACATCAAATAGGCGATTTCCCAGAAAATTGGGTTAATGATGAAATTCAATTAAAAGATTTGTCTCCATATATTTATCCAAATGAAGAAGAAATAAATAATAATAATCTTACAGCTTACTATTTTAGTTACTTTTTTAAATGGAGCATGCTTGAAAATTATGAATACGTCAAAGAAAAAATGCCTACTTTTAAAACAAATCCAAACGGTCGTACTAAAGGTACATTTACAAATTTTGATAGCTTAGATGATAAAATTGACTGCTTATATTATTATATGCAATACATTAAATTTGGTTTTGGAAGAGCGACAAGAGACTCGTGTCGAATGATTCAGAACAATCAAATGACGAGAGAAAAAGCAATAGAATTTGCAAGAAAATATGATAATGAATTTCCGGAAGATGATTTCCAAGAAGTTTTAAGTTATCTAGATATAAGTAATGACCAATTTGAAGAAATTGTAAATAAACATAGAAATCAAGAAATATGGAAGAGTGGTATAAATAACAAATGGGAGCTGATAAACTCAATATGATAAAAAATTCAAAAAAATCAAAAATTGATAAGTATGGACTATGCCTTAATGAGTATGAGAATAATTTTAATAATGCTAAGGTTTATTTTGATAGAGCTACTGGCAAAAAACCTGAAATGGAAGTTTCTAAGGCAATAGCTAATCAGTTAAAACATATTATTGTTAAGAATGATCATCTTTTAGATGTTGGATGTGCTTGTGGACACTATTATAGATCAATAAAAAAAAGAGTTAAAAAAAATTTTTATTATACTGGAACAGATCCATATAAAATATTTCTTGATAAAGCTAATATTGCTTGGAAAAATGATAAAAATACAAAATTTGTTAAAGGAAACATATACAAATTACCTTTTAAAAAAAATCAATTTGATATTACTATCTGTAGCAATGTTTTTATTCATTTAAACAAAGTACACAAACCATTAAAAGAGTTAATAAGAGTTACAAAAAAAACAATTATTTTAAGAACCGTTCTTTATGACGTCTCATATAAAATACAATTGGTGTATAATAAAAATTGGTGGAAAAACACAAATGTTAAAGCAAAAGATGAATTTGATAAAGATGGAAATCCAAGGGCATATTCATATTTTAACATTTTATCAAAAGACTTTTTAAAGGATAAGATTAAAGAAATATATCCAAAAGCTAAAATAACATTAATTAAAGATAGTTTTTTTAGTAAGAAAAGAATAAACAAAAGTATTAAAAATGAAAAAAGACCTCTTGCAACTAGAATAATTGGTAATGAGCAATTTTCAGGATGTCTTATGCAGCCTCACTATTTTGTTATAATTAATAAATAAATAAGTTAATAAATGCTTAAAAATTATAGTTTTCTTTCTATAAAAAGTTTCATTAGGTATTTTATACATAATAAAAAAATTTTTAAAAATACGCATAAAAACTCATCGACAGAAATATTGTTAGAATACAACGCTTTGTGTGACTCTCATATAGTTTATTCGTATTTAAGTAATTATTTATCTGATAAATATAAAGCACAAATAATATCATATGACGCAAAATTTAATGAAAATTTTTTAAGAAATTTTTTTCTATTTATAAAAAAATATTTTTTTTTTTCATACCATAGTATTTATAAGTCTTTTGGAGTTAAAAGTCATGTTACGCCAAAAAAATTAAATCTTAAAAAAAATAAAATAAAAATAAATAAGATTTATAAAAGTTTAAAAAAAAAAGATGATATATTTAAAATTAAAATTAAAAATATTAATTTTGGCGATTTACTATACGATGGATTTTTAAGAAAATACAATTTTTCAACTATTGATATAAAATCTAATGTTTTTAAGAAATATTTATTTGAATTTATAGATTTATTTTATTTTTGGTTAAATTATTTTGAAAGAAAAAATGTTAGAGCAATCATACTGAGTCATACTGTTTATGAGTTTGGAATACCATTAAGAATAGCCACTCATAAAAAATGCAAAGTTTATTCCGCAGGGTCTTATTTAATATTCAATCATAGTAAGAAAAATCAATCAATTCAAGACATGAAGTATTATGCAAAAGATTTTGAAAAATTTTCTAATAGCAAAAAAAATTTTTTTATAAATATGGCAGAGAAGGTATTAAATTTAAAATTTGCTGGTAAAAAAACAATTGAAAATAAAGTAAGTAACTTACCTGCAGATAAGTTATTTCATAAAGAAAAAAATAAAAAGAATGTTTTAAATAATAATAAAAAAAAGAAAATTTTAATTGCGGCACACCATTTTTCTGATGCACCAAATGGCTATGGTAAATTTTTATTTAACGATTTTTATGATTGGGTAGATTTTTTAGGAAAAAAATCTATTAATTCGAAATATGATTGGTATATAAAATTTCATCCAATGGAATTTGAAGAAAATAATAAAACAATAAGTTATTTTCAAAAAAAATATAAAAATATTAATTTAATAAAAAAAAATGTTTCTCATAGTGATTTAATTAATAGTGGTATAGATCTTGTGTTAACAGTTTATGGAACCATAGCCTTAGAGTATGCTTATTTTAAAATTCCTGTTATTAACGCTTCGCCATTAAATCCACATTGTGCATATAATTTTAATTATCATGCAAAAAGTATCAGTGACTATAATTTTGCGATAGATAATTTTGATAAAATTAAAATAAATTATGACAAAAAAAAAATATACGAATATTTTTTTATGCGCTATTTAAATAGTTTCTATTTATTTGATGATGAGATTAAAAATAATAATTCATTAATCAATTATCAAAGTCCAAATGTGTATGATAAATGGTTAAGTAATTTTGAGAAAAAGAAAGATAAAAATTTAAAAGAAAAAATACATAAATTTGTTGAGTCTGGTAAATTTAGATGCGAAAAATATAGTTAATTAATTATAAATCAATATAACAGAATTATTTATTATGATTTTATGAATTAATAGTAATATAAATTCCTAACATATTTAAAAATTAAACTGTAATACAATTTAAATGATATCTAACTTGTTATTTAAAATTATAAATAAATTTTTTAAAATAAATGAGATAAAGGAAGAGCAAAAAAATCTCAAAATTTTACTTGGTCATAGCGTGTTAGAAAAAAGAAAATTTGATAGCACAAATATTAATGATTATGAGCTTAAAATTTTTTCACAATTCGGAGAAGATGGCATTATTGATTATTTAATCAAGCGATTAGAAATAAAAAATAAGTATTTTATAGAATTTGGAGTTGAGGATTACGATGAAGCAAATACTAGATTTTTACTCGAAGGTAAAAATTGGATAGGTGAAATTTATGAAGCAAATAAAAATTTTGTAGAAAAAATTAAAAGTCAAAATTATTTTTGGAAGTTTAATTTATCACTAAAGAATGTTTTTGTGACCAAAAACAACATTAACGAACTTGCAAAAAATTTTATTTCTAGATTTTCAATTAAAAATATTGGTTTGATTAGCATAGATGTCGATGGAATGGATTATTGGATATGGGAAGAGCTGAAAGTAATTAATCCAGACATTGTTGTTATAGAGTATAATTCAAGATTAGGAAGTAATGATTCGCTTGTTGTTCCCTATGAAGATAAATTTGAAAGGAAAAAAAAACATCATTCTACCATTTATTTTGGAGCATCATTGAATGCACTTTATAAGTTGGGTCTGAAAAAAGGTTATTTATTAGCTGGCACTAATAGTAATGGATCAAATGCTTTTTTTGTAAAAGAGGAAATTGCAAAACAAAATAATTTAAAAACATTTACTCCATATGAATGTTTTAATATTAATACTTTTAATGAATTAAGGGATGAGAAAGGAAAATTATTAGAGCGAAATAAAGAAATAGAAAATGAGATATTGCAAAAGATGAAATTTATAAAAGTATAAAGTAATGAAAATATCGTATAGTTTTCATATTTTTTATCTTCAAAAATATGGTGGAATATCTAACTATTTTGCAAATTTAGGAAAAAATTTAATCAAACAAGGAATTGATATTCAATTTAATTGCCCAATACATAAAAATAATAATTTAAAATATATTCCAAAAAAATTTGTAAATGGTTTTAAAATACCTTTTCCATATCCAATTAATTTTTTTATTGAAAAGATAAATTATTCTATCATTAAAAAGCAATACAAATATTCTTTACCTGATATAGTTCATAATACTTATTTTAATAAAAAATTAAGAAAAAACGAAAATTTTAAAAATATCTTAAATTTCTGGGATATGACTCATGAACTTTTCGATAAAAAAAACAATTTTATTAATTTAAAAAAAAAAAATTTACATGAATGTGATGCAATTATTTGTCCCTCAAGAACTGTTAAAGAAGATCTCATAGAATACTATAAAATTGAAGAAAATAAAATTTTTGTAACTTACTTTTCATCTGATTTTGAAAAGCAATATTCAGAAAATAAAAAATTAAATGATTATATATTATATGTTGGTAGTCGTTCAAATTATAAGAATTTCGAAAATTTTATTAAATCTTTTTCTTTATCTGATAAGCTGAAAAAAAATTACAAATTATTAATTTTTGGTGGTGAAAATCAAAATGTATTTGGAAAAAAAATTTTAGATAAATATGGAATTAGTAAAGAATTATTTAAATTTGTAAGAGGATCTAATGAAGAACTTAAAAATATCTATAAGAATGTAAGATTATTTGTATACCCATCTCATTACGAAGGTTTTGGAATACCTTTGATTGAAGCTATGAGATCAGGTTGTCCAATCATTTCCAGTTCAGGAGGAGCATTAAAAGAAATAGGCGGGGATGGTCTAAATTATTTTCATCCAAATGATACTGAAGAATTAAAACATTTAATGGAAGATTTAATATTTGATGATTATAAAATAAAAAAGACTATTGAATATGGTTATAATAGATCTGAAAAATTTTCGTGGAAAAATTGTGCATCTGAAACAAGAGAGATTTATAAATCATTATTATAAAATTATATTAGTTTATCTCTAAGTCTAAATGTATCTTTCTCGTAATCTTTACCACCCCTAAGACCTTTACTAAAAGCAATCATTTTTCCAGAATTTGACAAACATTTGAATGCATGTGCATTGAAAGGTTTATGCTCTATATAATTATTTTTATTTAATAAGTTTGACTTTATTTTTGATTTAGGACCATTTTTTTTGTTAGTAATTTTTTTTTCTTTAAATAAAAATTTTCCATCTAGTATAAAAGAGTATTGAAAACTTTTTTTATGATAATGATTACCTCTTATACTATTTTTATTAAATGAGACTATCGTACAATGATTTATATTTTTTTTTACAAAAATATCTAAGATGAAACCTCTTTTATCTTTGTAATTAATTTTTAATTTTTTTATCATTTTTTTTTATTTCTTTTATAATTTTTTCGAGAGATGTATATTGAACGTTATAATTTATCAATATTTTTTCCTTGAGATATTTACTTATATTCCATGGCAATATAATTATTGCATCTAATTTATGTTTTTCTCTCTCTGATAAAATAGGTATACCGCTACCTGGTGTATATTTACCAATTTTATGCAAGGATTTTTCTAAAATAAAGCTAATATCCTTATAATTTAGATTACAATAATTTATAAGAGTATTACCTTTAGTAGCAGCTCCAAAACCTGCAATAACCTTACCTTCTTTTTTGTATGTATTGATAAAATTTATTAATTTTTTTCTTATTAACTTTATTTTTTTATCAAAATTATTTATTGATTTAAGACTTTTCTTTTTAATGTTGAATAATCTTTTTTTATCAAATTTTTTATTAGAGATATATACCCTTAATGATCCTGACATATAATCAAGATTTTCAAATTTAATTATTCTCAAATCCATTTTTTTTAATATTTTGATTATGGAATTTTTAGAATAATAATTTCTGTGCTCATGGTAAATTGTATCAAAACATATATTATCTAAAAGTTTGTCTAAGTCAGGAAATTCTAAAATTATAATAGCATTTTTTTTTAATAAACGTTTACATCCAGATAGAAAATTATATGGATTATCAATATGATTGAATACATTAGCAGCATAAATTAAATCAAATGTTCCGTATTTTTTTTTCAAAAGAAGAGATTTTTTTTCATCAAAAAAACTATTTTCGATATTTTTTAAACCATTTTTTTTTGCTAATTCACACATATATTTAGATGGATCTATTCCTACAATATTTATATCTTTTTTATTTTTAAAATTTTTTAAAAATGTTCCATCATTTGATGCAACCTCGAGTAAATTCACATCCTTTTTTTTTATTATTTTTTTATGAATTTTTTTTGCTATATTTTTAAAGTGGTTTATTGCTATAGGAGAATTTCCAGAGGTATAAGAATAATCAAATTTTGTGTACCTATCTTTAGCAGTAATTTTATAAACTGCAGACAAATGATGGCATGAACAGTATCCAACTATAAGTGGGTATTTTTTTACTCCAAGTGCACCTCTTTTATTCTTGAGAAATGTATCTGCGCAGGGATGTTTTCCAAGGTCTATTTTTTTTATAAAATATTTACCACAAACATTACAAGTTTTTTTCATTTTTATAATTTTTATAATATCTTCTTATAATATTTTTTGATCTTTCATGTGAATAAATGTTTGGTATTTTATTATTAATAATGTTTTTATTTTTATTAACACCTTTAAATTTTATCTTAAAATCTTTACTTTTAATTTTAAATATTTCGAAGAATATTTTCAAAATTTCTTTTACTTTTATTGTGTTTTTATTACCATAATTAAGTATAAAATTTTGGTCCCTTTTACTTTTAAATATTATATTATCAACTAATTTTTTTGCAGAACTATATCCTCTTTCATCATCTTGGTGGCCATTAAAATAAATTGTTTTTTTTTTATTTATTAACATTTTTTTTAAAAGTAAGTTATGAAAATGATCTGACAAATTTTTATTTGGTTTGCCAATTATATTAAATGGTCGCCAAATTTGTGTAGTAAAATTATTTTTAGATTTTAAAATATTTTCACACTTCAATTTAATCTCGCCTATTGGATGTTTATTTATATAAACACTTGAAGATGATAAATATATGAACTTTTTACACCTAATGTTTTCTACAATATTTTTTAACCATTTAATTTCTCTTCTAACTTTTTTTTTATTTTTAATATTTTTTGATAAATAATAAGGACTTGCTAAAAAAAATATATTATTAACCTGTTTAGGAAATTTTTTAAAGTCTGGTTTATCTAAATTACTTTTGATCCATTTATAGTTTTTTTCAATTTTTTTTTGTGATGTGCATATTGTTTTTTTAACATTTAATTTTTTAATTAATTCTTTTCCTATTACTCCTGAACAGCCAAAAACTAAGTTCTCAATTTTAAAATTTTTATTCATTTTTTTTAAAATTTTAATTTACTATTTACTTTTTAATATCTAAAAATGATAGCAAATTAGAGATTAATAAAAATAAGTATAGATTTTTTAATTTTTTTGATATTTTGATAAGTCTATTTAAGTCAAAATTTGTTTTGTATATTACAAAAATTATTAAAATAAAATTTTAATATATAAGTAAAATATAATCTACAATATGCTATAAATGATGAAATTTATTAATTTTATACTTATTAAAAATTTTTATTGTAATAGTAAGGTATCAAAAAAAACATTATTTAACTTATGGTTTTAAAAAATCTTTCTAACTATTTAAATAAGGTTTTTTTTATCATGAATAAATTTGGTAAAAAAAAAATTATTTTTCTAGCAATATTAATTTTATTAAGTATGTTTTTAGAGGTATTTTCCATAAGTTTAATTATACCTGTAATGGGTGTTATTGAGGATGGTGATTTTTTAAAAAATATTTTTCAACAATCTAGTTTCATAAAAAATTTAAGCCATATAAATCAGATTTATTTAATTATTTCTGTGCTATGTATTACTTTTATTTTAAAAACTTTATTTATTATCTTTTTAAATTACTACCAGAATAAATATACAACTGATTTACAGGCAAAAATATCAGGGTTGTTGATGTCTCAATATTTATATATGCCTTATAAAAAATATTTTCAGAGAAATACATCGGAATTGCTAAGAAATATTAAGGATGAGTGCAATGCCTTAATATTTGGTGTAATTGCCCCATTATTAAATTTGTCAATAGAACTATTAATAATTTCTGGAATAACAATTTTGTTAGTATATCAAATTGGACTAATTTCATTTATGGTTGTAATTCCATTATTATTATTTGCTTTAGTTTACATAAGATCTACAAAGAAAACTATTAAGGAACTTGGAAACAAGAGATTTTTGTATGATGAAAAAATAATAAAAAATGCTAATGAATTATTTTACACTATAAGAGATATTAAAATATATTTTTTACAAAATATTTTTTTAAAAAAATTTTCTAATACACTAAATAAATTTGCCGATGTAATTAAAAAATTTTTAACTTTTCAGATTTTACCAAGATTAAGTTTTGAACTTTTATTAATTTTTTTGATTTCAGTTTTACTTGTTGTTTTTTCTTTTCAAGGATTAAATTTCTCTAAAGTAATAACAAGCCTAGCCTTAATTGCAGCTGCATCATTTAGAATTATTCCATCTATAAACAGAGTCGTAACAGCACAACAAACTTTAAGATATAATATTCCTTCTGTTGAAGAAATTTATAAAGAAATTAAATTAAACCATGCTAAATATAAAAATAGTAAGTTATCCAAAATACGATTTAATAAACAAATAAAACTAATAAATATAAATTTTTCTTATAACCCAAATAAAAAGATTTTGAATAATTTAAACCTAATAATAAATACAAAAGACAAAATTGGGATAATTGGTGACACAGGTTTGGGCAAAAGTACTATTATTGACATTATTTCTGGATTAATTAGTCCAGATAGTGGAGAAATATTAGTCGACGATAAAACCACAAATTTTGAAAAAAAATATTGGGGGGATGAAATTGGTTATGTTTCTCAACACACCACACTTGTAGATGATACAGTTAAACAAAATATTATTTTTGGAAGGAATGAAAGTTTAAATAAAAGAGTTATAAATAAAGTTTTGAAAGAAGTCGATCTGTCTAATTTTGTAAATAAACTACCAAATAAAGTTTATACTATTATTGGTGATAAGGGTATTAAACTTTCAGGTGGACAAAAGCAGAGATTAGGTTTAGCAAGAGCTTTATTAAAAAATCCTAAACTTTTAATTTTAGACGAAGCTTTTTCAGCATTAGATGCAAAAACAGAAAAAAATATATTAAATAAGATTAATAAAAATTATAAAAATATTACAATAATAAATATTGCACACAAAGGAGAGTCGTTAAAATTTTGTAATAAAATATTTGTTTTAAAAAGTGGAAAATTAAGTTTTTTTAAAAAGAAAAATCACTAGATTTAATTTTTTTTAGAAGTAAATATTAAATAATTAAAAATGATTACTATTAAAAGTCCATTGAGAATTACATTCGGAGGAGGTGGTACTGATTTACCATCTTTTTACAACAGAAATGGTGGTTTTTTAATTTCTGCATCAATAAACAAATATATTTACATTAATTTATACAGACCTTTTAAAAACTATATATTTTTAAAATATTCTAATCATGAAAAGGTAAAAAATATTAGGGATATAAAGCATCCAATAGTGAAAAAAGTTTTTCAGAGATATTTTTCTGATCAAAAAAAAATAGAATTACAAGTTGCAGCTGACGTGCCTGCCGGAACAGGTTTAGGTTCTTCTGGAGCATTTACAGCAGGACTGATCAAAGCAGTGTATTCATTCCAAAATCGCTCTATAGGTCATTATGAATTAGCGGAAAAAGCGTGTCAAATTGAAATGAATGATCTTAAAAGAAATGTTGGAAAACAGGATCAATTTAGTTCTGTTTATGGTGGAATTAATTCTTATGAATTTTTCAAAAATAAAGTTGTTGTAAAACCCTTAAAAATTTCTAATTCAAAAATAGAAACATTAGAAGATAATTTATGTCTTTTTTTCACAAAGTTTTCTAGAAGTGCTGATATGATTTTGAAAGAACAAAATTCAAAAACAAAGAAAAATGATAAATTAATAATAGATAATTTAAAATTTAATAAAGATCTCGGATACAGGAGTAAAAAAATTTTAGAGGTAGGAAGATTAGATGAATTTGCAGAAATATTAAATGAACAATGGAATTGTAAGTTGGAGAGGTCCCCTGAAACAATAAATTCTCGTATAAAATTTTTATACGAATTAGGTCTAAAAAACGGTGCATCAGGGGGAAAACTAGTTGGAGCAGGTGGCGGAGGATTTTTACTTTTTTATGCAAATGATAAAAAAAAGTTAGTAAAAGCAATGGCTAAAGAGAAAATTGAAGAATTAAGATTTAATTTTGATTTTAATGGTATAACAAGAATAGTTTAAAATATGGAAAAATTTATTAAAAACTTTTTAAAAGAGTCCTCAAAAATATCTTTAAATCTGGACTCAAAAAAAATATCAAATGTAGTAAGAAAAATAAAACAATGTAAAAAAAACAAAGGTAGAATTTTTTTTTTAGGTGTGGGAGGAAGTGCTGCAAATGCATCTCATGCAGTAAATGATTTTAGAAAAATTATTGGAATAGAAGCATACTCACCTACAGATAATGTTTCTGAATTAACAGCTAGAACTAATGATGAGGGTTGGTCTTCAGTTTTTTCTGAATGGTTACTTACAAGCAATCTAAATAAAAGAGATATTATATTTATATTTTCAGTTGGAGGAGGTGATTTAAAAAAAAATATTAGTACAAATTTGGTAAATGCAATAAAACTTGCTAAAAAAAAGAAATCTACTGTTTTATCGATTGTTGGAAAAGTAGATGGTTTTGCCGCAAAAAATTCTGATGTATCAATTATAATTCCAGTTAAAAGTAAAAAACTTTTGACACCTTTCGCAGAGGCTTATCAGGCAGTAATATGGCACTTATTGGTTTCTCATCCTGAATTGAAAAAAAATGAAACTATGTGGGAGAGTGTTATTGAAAAAAAATAAAGCTTTTTTTTTTGATCGAGACGGTATTTTAAATAAATCAATAATAAAAAATCATAAACCATATTCACCAAGATTTCCTGGTGAGCTTAATTTGAATAGAGGCCTTTTAAGTTTTATAAAAAAACTAAAAAAGAGAGGATTCTTGATCATAGTGGTTTCAAATCAGCCAGATATTAAAAATGGTAAATTATCAAGCTATTCATTAAATCTGATGAATTCTATAATAAAAAAGTTTTTTCTTGTAGATGAAATTTATATTTGCACTCATGGAAAAAATGATAATTGTGAATGTAGAAAGCCTAAGCCTGGAATGTTAATTGAAGCATCAAAAAAGTGGAACATAGAATTAAGCAGAAGTTATCTTGTAGGTGATAGATGTAAAGATATTGAAGCTGGAAAAAGTATGAATTGCACAACAATTTTTATTGACTATAATTATGATGAACCAAAACCAAAAAATTGTAATTATATTTTTTTTGGTATTTCAAAAATGATAAAATCAATAGAAAAAATTATATGAAAAATAATATGTATAAAAAAGTTAAAATTTTTGCTGATGGTGCAAATTATGATGAAATGATAAAATTAAGCAAAATTTCTTTTGTAAAAGGCTTAACTACAAACCCTTCATTAATGAGAAAAAATAAAATTAAAAATTATGAAATTTTTGCAAAAAAAATATTAAAAAAAATAAAAAAAAAACCTATATCCTTTGAAGTTTTTTCTGACAATTTGGATGAAATGAAAAAACAGGCTGAAATTATAAATTCTTGGGGCAAAAATGTTTATGTAAAAATTCCTATCACAAATACAAAAAAAAAATCTACAGCTAGCCTAATAAAGGTCTTAAGTAACAAAAATATTAAACTTAATATAACCGCTATAATGACTATAAATCAGGTTAAAGAAGTTTTGAAAAACTTAAATCCTAAAACCAAATCTTATATTTCTATTTTTGCAGGTAGAATAGCAGACACAGGTAGAGATCCTATGCCGGTTATGAAAGAAGCACTAAAACTAATGAAAAAAAATAAAAAAAGTGAACTTATTTGGGCAAGCACAAGGGAAGTATATAATATATTACAAGCATCTAAAATTAAATGTCATATTATTACAGTCACCACTGATATAATTAAAAAGAAAGCTTTACATAATTATAATCTAACAAAGTACTCACTTGATACAGTAAAAGCATTTAGAAAAGATGCTTTAGAATCAAATTATAAAATATAATTATACATGCTTAAAGACCTACAAGCAGTTATTCTTGCTGGAGGAAGAGGAACTAGGCTAGGTTCTTTGGGGGACAAGATACCTAAAGCAATGGTAAATATCAATGGTTTGCCTTTTATTGAATTATTAATTCAACAATTAAAAGTTAATGGTATTAAAAAATTTTTATTATTAACTGGGTATAAAAAAAAACAATTAATTGACTATTATAAAAAAAATTCAGAAATATTTATAATTAATGGAAATAATAATTGGCAAACATTAACAAGAATAAAAAAAGCAAAAAAATTTATAAAAGGTGATTATTTTTTGCTAATGTATTGTGATAACTTTCTTATTAATTTTAACTTAAAAAAATTTTTTTTATTAAAAAAAAAATATAAATCAAATATATATTTTTCAGTTGTAAAAAAAAAAAATGGACAAAAAAGCACAATTTCGCTTCTAGGTAATAAATTATTTTATAAAAATAATTTTAAATCTAAGTATGTTGAAGCAGGATATATGTTGATAAAGAGGCAATTTTTCTTTCAAAATTTAAATAAATTTAGAGGCAATCAACTTTCTGATTATTTAAAATTTTTGTCAAAAAAAAATACTTTTGTTGGTAAAAATTATGGTGATAAATTTTTATGTATAGAGAATAAAAAACTTATCTTAGAAACTAAAAAATTTTTTAAAAAAAAATGAAAACTCCAATTTTATTAATGGTATACATAAAACCACAAACAACTCTTAAAGTTATAAAAAGACTAAGAGAAGTTAAGGCGCCTAAGATTTACGTATCAATAAATATTCCATTAAAAAATAAAAAGTCTGAAATTAAAAAAAATAAAGAAGTAATTGATCTGATTAAGACAATAAATTGGAATTGTAAAATAATTTTAAAAAAAAGAAAAAGCCACGTCGATGCTTATACTTCATATAAGGAAGCAATTAATTGGTTTTTTAAAAATGAAAAAGAAGGAATAATTTTAGAGGATGATACTTTGCCAAATAAGTCTTTTTTTTATTTTTGTGAAAGAATGCTAAAAATTTATAGAAATAATAAAAAAATTTCACAAATATGTGGATCATCATTCGTTAATAAAATAAAAAGTAGAAACAAATATTCTTTCAGTAATTATACTTTATGCTGGGGCTACGCTACTTGGAGAAGATCAATCAAGGACTATGATGAGAAAATGTTAGAATGGCCTAGATTAAAAAAAGAAAATTATCTTTTAAAAATTGTAAAAGATAAAAAATTTGTTGATTATTGGTCAGATATTTTTGATATACAATATTCAAAAACATTTAAAGCTTGGGATTACATGTGGCTTTACTCAAATTGGAAAAAAAAAAAATTAAGTGTCATTCCACACAGGCATTTAATAAAAAATATAGGTTTTGTAAAAGAGGCTACTCATACAAAAATGAAATACAAAGATTGGTATAATGATTTAGAAACCAAAGAATTTGAAAAACTCATTTTCAAAAAACAGCCTCTAAAATTAGATAAAAAATATGATTTATGGTTGAGCAAGAATGTATTTAAAATAAATTTAATTTTTTTAAAAAAAAAATTATCAATTTTAAAAAAATTTTACTCTAAATTTGTATAGATAGTTTTTTAAAATCAATTTAAATCTAAACCATAATTTATTTAAATTTAAATTTATGTAAAATAAATTTTTAATTGAATTTTCATAATATAATCTTTTCCATTCTTTGTTATCATAACTTATATAAATTAAATTTTTAGAAAGTATATTTGTTGAATTTTTAGATAAATTAGAATTTATTCTTGGGTCATATTTGGGAAAACAAAAATCAATTTTATTAATATCTTCTAGATAAAAATTGTTAATTAAGTATTTATTCGCAAAATTTAATTTTTCTTTTGAAAAATCTTGGGAGTGTTCTAATTTTAATTTTAGATAATTTCTTATTGATTTATAATATATAAATTGCTCAGCGGTATATCTTAAGTCCCAATTGCAACCAATAATATTTTGTTTTTTTTTTTGGATTTTTTTTATAAAAATTTATATCATCTTTTGAAATTTTTGATGTCCATATTTTTTTAAGATCTCTTGTTAATCCATAATTAAACCAATCATTAAAATTAAAAAGAATTTTGCTCATTTTCTGATTAAAGGATCCTAGTGATGAAATTACTATCCTTTCATCAAAAATTTTAAAAGCATCAGATCTCTCGAATAATTTGTGATTAACTGATAAAATTTTATTAGATTCAAAGTAGCAATCAGATCTTATTTTTAGGGTATATTTTGTATTTATTTTATTTAAAGCATTTTCTACAGAAATAATTTGTCTTAGGATATTTGATCCAATAGTAGATGATCCTACGTGTTCATCTTTAATAAACCCAGGGTCTTTATTAAAAATAATTTCTTCATTATCTAATTTGAATTTATTTTCGTTCTCCCATGTAGATATTAATATATTTGCGTTTGGAAAAACTTTTTTTAAAATTTCTAAATTCTTATTAGAATTATAATTTTCAAATTCAAAAAAAGGGCCTTGAACTAAAATTGTTAAATCATTCATATAAATTATAGAATTATTAATTTTTTAAATATTGTATAAAATTATTTAAATCTTCAGGAGTACCTAAACCATGCATTTCATCCACAGGTTCAATGAATATTTTTTTTTTATCTTTTATTGCCTCATTAAATACAGGGCAGACATAAAATTCATTATTAACTCTTATATTTTTTTTAATCATATTTTCTGCGTATTTTACATATTCAGAACCTCTTCTCCAAAAATATACTCCGACAGTTGCATTTTTTGATATGACTTTTTTTTCAGCTACCTCTAAGACTAAATTGTTAGAATCACATTTAGCATAAGACCACTTAGGATGTATTGCATTAAAAGTTAGTATTGCTCCATCATATTTTTTTGAATTAAATTTATATAGAGATTTTGAGCTATTCCATTTTATAAATTGATCTGAGTTTGCAATAATTAGAGGTTTATTGTTATTAATATATTTTTTCGCAAGTAATGTTGTACATGCGGCACCTTCAGTTACTTCGTCTAATTCAATTACTTTACAGTTTGGTTTTAATATTTTTAATACACTTTTTATATTAAATTTTTTTTGATGTTCTTTTTGAACTATAAATATGTAGTTTGCATTTATTTTAAGACTATCTACAACCCATTGTATCATGGGTTTATTTTGAATTTCTATAATTGGCTTAGGAAAAATGTATCCTGCATCTAAAAATCTTTTTCCAGCACCAGCCATTGGAATTAATATATTCATATCCTTATCATCCCATTTATTCATTATTACATCCAAAACTTTATTTGATTTAACTTTAATATTTTTGTTAATATTATCTATATTAACATCATTCAAGCTTTTTACAGGCATTAAGTTACACCCCGAATCCTGAGCTGAGACTCTCCCATAATGTGAATCTTCAATAATAAGAGTTTCTTTTGGTTTTAGTCCTAGCTCTATCAAACATTTTAAATAAATCTCTGGATGGGGCTTAGGATTTTTCACATTTTCATTTGATATTAAATAATCACAAAATTTTCTTATTTTAAGTTTTTTTGTACAAAGACTGAGTGTTTCATTTACTGCATTTGTAGCAATTGCTAATTTATATTTTTTACTAAGTTTAAAAAAAAGGTTGTATGTTTTTAAATTAAATTTCAATTTTTTTTTTAATAATTCAAGTGTAAATTTTTGTTTATATTCTGCTATTTTTTTATTTTGAGATTTTTTTAATATTTTTTTTGATTTAAAATTTCTAATTTTTTAGAAGTTGGCAAACCATCATATATATTGACGTGATCATTATAACTCACCACTTCTTTTGCGTTACATTTCTTTAAAGCCTTATTTAATGCTAAAAAATGAAGGTCTTTCGTATCCACCAAAACACCATCCAGATCAAATATTATTCCTTTAATCATTTATTTAATTTTTTTTTATACTTAACTATATAATCAGAACAAATTCCAAAACATTCAAACTTTTTATATGATGCTTTTTCAGGTAATACACAGATACTTTTTTTGAATAATTGTTTTCCAGGATAAGTCCAAAAAAAACCTTTACTGGTAATTGTTACATCATCTTCTTGATGCCAAAAAAAATGTGATTTAATTTTATTTAATTTGTTTAATGCATTTAAATCTTTTGCATGACACCATAATTTTTTATTTACTAAAAATTTAGCATCAATTTTGTATTGAGGAAAATCATGACCTAAATAAAAAAAATTGTTTTTAACTCTAACATCTACCTCCACATTAAATCCCATTTTAATAGCGTTTAAAATATATTTAGGATGATTTTCATACGCTTTATTCGGTCCATATAAATTTCCTCTATGCGATATAAATTTCATTTTAAGCTGTTAAAATTCATTTTAATTTGTTTCGTAAATAAATCATACTTAATTTTCAAAAAAGTGATCAGCAGACAATGTTTTTTTAATTTGTTCAAATCTATTTATTTTGGTGTTTATAGCCATATTATCTTTAATATATTGATCATATTTTTTAAAATTTTTATTAAAATGATTTGATAATTTTTTTTTATTTATATTAATTATTTTATTATCAAGATTAATTGTTGGAAATGGAATATATTTTAAATATACATTGTTTCTGTAATTCCAAAAAGGTCCCATAGTTTTTGATTGTAGAGACAAAATTTTTTTTTTTAATATAATTGCTTTCATAACGCTGCTCGAATTATGAAAAATTACAATTTCACTTTTTTTGATATAATAATCTGATTTTCCTTTAACCACCTTATACTTAAATTTTTTTTTATAAAATTTAACATCACTTCTAGGATGCAAACAAATTACTATTTTTTTTTTGAAAATTTTTTTAAAAATGTTGAAAAAATAATTTAGTCTTGTGTAGTATTTTTCTTTGTTTATTTCAGATATACGTCCATCTCTTAAAATTCTATCAGGATGATTAAGTGGAGTTTCTAAAAATGTAATATATTTTTTTTCACATAACTTATTATCTTTTTTTAAATCATCAAAATGCTGTGAATTAATTCTTACAATTTTTTTATAAAAATTTAATTTAATTAAAGGAAATAATTTATTTAATTTATAAGAAAATCCAAATTTAATTCTTTTTATATTTATTTTTGATGACTCAAACAAAATTTCTATTTGTGAAAAAAAGTTAAATAAAATTAGTAATCTAAATAAAAAGTAAAATATGTAATGTCTAAATATAATATTAAAAAAATTTTTTGAAGAATTTTTATTTACAATCTTGTTATCTGCATCGTACCCTAAATCACTGATTATAATTTGTTTTAGTTTAAGTCTATTTATTAAAAAATGTATTTTATAAAATTTAAAACTCATATCTGAAAAATTTATTAAAAACCCTTTTTTTTTAGATAAAATATAATTTTCTAATTCTTTTATATTTTTTGGATAAAAAAATTTTTTATTAAGAGGAAACCTTTTTTTTTTAAAAATTATTTTAGATAAATCTACATAGTAAATATTGAAATTTAACTTTTTAAAATTTTTTAGTATCTTTTCAACATTAGAATTTTTTTTTACAAAAATTCCATAATCAAAAACAAATATGTTCATATGATAAAATCTATTATTTAATTTTATGTTAATTTCTATCAGATTTAATTCAAACTAAAATAGTTTTGAATTTAAAAATTTAAAAAATTTAGTTTAACTTGATAAATTTTTTTTTTAAATTATTATTATTTTAATAATCAAATACTTATTTTTCATATTATTTAATTAATGTATCAATATACAATAATAACAGTTTCACTTAATACAAAAAAAAAATTTTTAAAAACAATAAATTCAATAAAAAAACAAACATTTAAAAATTATGAAGTAATTATTGTAGATGGTAACAGTGAAGACGGAACTGTGAAAGAAATTAAAAAAATTAAGTCAAAAAATATAAAATATATTATTGAAAAAGATAAGGGAATTTATGATGGGATGAACAAGGGGATAATCAATTCAAAAGGTAAATGGATTATTTTTTTAAATTCAGGAGACACATTTTTCAGTAAGAATACTTTGAAATACATAGATAAAAAAAAAATAAATGATCAAGATATATTGTTTGGAGATACTTTTATAAAAAATAAATATTTTAGATATCGTTCCTTTGCAAAACAGTTTGATAAAGAAACAATTTTAATGCCCTTTTGTCATCAATCTGTTTTAGTAAAACGATCTTACTTATTAAGGAATAAATTTTCCCCTAAATATAAAATTGCATCAGATTTTGATTTTTTTCTTAAAAGTTTTTTGAGAAATAAATCATTTTATAATTTAAATATGATTGTTTCACAAATTGAGTCTGGAGGAATTTCTGATAAAAAAAGAAATAAAGTTTTTGATGAAAATATAGAAATAGTTAAGAAATATAAATTAAATTTTCTAATAATTTTAAATTTATACATTTATAAATTTTTAGATTTTATTAAAGTTTTTTTAAAAATAATTTTACCAGAGAAAATAAATCATATTATACTTAGAGTGAAATATAATAAATGATCTATATTGCTTTATTGTTTGTAAATTTATTAATTATATTTTTTTTTAAAAATATTGAAAAAAAAATTAATATTTTTGATTTTCCTTCAGATAAAAAGATACATACAAAAGAAACCTCGTTAATAGGAGGTATTATTTTTTTATTTAATATAAGTTTATATATTTTATATTTAATTTTATTTAAATTTCAGTCTTTCGAAAATGTTTTTGGATTTTCCTCTATATTTTCAAACATTATTTTTATAATAACTTTAATTATATTATTTTTGTTAGGAACTATTGATGATAAAAAAAACATATCAGCTAATTTAAGAATTATCATTTTAATTATTTTAGTTAGTATCAACTTAATTTTTATTAGTGATATTAATATTTATAATGTGAGATTAAGTTTCCTTGATACTTTTTCTTTACATAATTTTTCTTTTTTTTGGACACTAATTTGTTTTTTACTTTTTATAAATGCTTTTAACTTTTTTGATGGAATAAACTTACAGATTTCATGTTTTATTTTTGCAATATGTACATTTTTTTTTATTAAAAATATTTTTGTTGACCTTTTTTTAGTAATTTTAATTTCTAATATATTTTTTTTATACCTTAACTATAAATCTAAAACTTTTTTAGGTAATGGTGGTTCATTTTTTTTACCATTTATGTTTGGTGCCCTCTTTATTAGTGCTTATAATAATGAGCCAAATATTACATCTGATGAAATAGTAATACTTATGTTAATTCCAGGATTAGATTTATTAAGATTATTTTTTCAAAGAATTATTAATAAAAGAAATCCTTTAAAAGGAGACAA
>MDSZ01025305.1_pt1 | contig 34130 bp, 30 predicted proteins | sample 811201 | NCBI WGS metagenome assembly MDSZ01 (sample SAMN05326647, study PRJNA326480) | marine metagenome | isolation source: seawater | place: Indian Ocean: North | collected 2010
AACAGTAACTTGTTCTATTTTAGAATCTTAGGTTTCATCATTTTGTTTTTGGCATCAATTTTAGCTTGCTTTGGAGTAAAATCTTTTGCTGAAACTCGTAACAAACATATATTTGATAGTAATATTATCTTGTTAATCACGGCTACTGTTGGAACTTTGTGTTATTATAGAAACTGGATAATTACTCCATCGTATAATATGTATAATATTATTGGTGCATTATTATTTCTTAGTGGAATTTGTCTCTTAAAAAAAAATTATAGTATTATTAAAAATCTAAAATTTTATTTATTAATTTCGTTAGGTTTTATAATATGTTTTATTAGCAAACCCTCTACATCAATATTCTTATCCATTTTTTTTATTTTTTGGAACTTTTTATATTATAAAAAGGAATTAATAATTAATACTTTTGTAGTTTTTTTAATTACATCATCTATATTTCTTTTGTATATCCTCTACTCTTTTCAAAACTTTAATTTTTTTTTATATGATCTTCATTTAGGTTATGATCTTATTAAAACATTTGATCCAAGATATAATATATTCCAATTACTTATTTTTTCTATTAAAGTTATTGTAAGAGACTTAATAATATTTTGGTATTTTTATATTTTTCAAATTTTTTTGAATTTTTTTCTAAGAAAAAATAAAAATTTTAAAATATTAGCTTTAATATTACCTTTAATAATTCTTATTATTTCAAATAATTTGAATATATTTCTCCTTTCTTTAATTTTGAATTTTTTCTTTTTTAATAATAAGCTAATTGAAAAAGAAAATTTTTTTATCCTTTTTATTATTACATTAATTTTTTTTATTTCCTTTGGTACCAATACAAATATTGTAAAACATGTTCAGCACTCTGCAATTTTATACTTCATTTTAATATCTTACTTATTGAGCACTTCAAATATTGGAAAAAAAATTCAAAACAATTTCTTAGTTTTATTTTTATTTTTTCATTTATTAATTAATTTGTATTCTAATATATTTAAACCAATGAGATACGATGAAAATATTTTAAAACAAGTACATCCAATAAACCTTCCTAAATTAAACCATTCAATTTATGTTGATGACTTTACAAAGAGATATATGGAAAAGATTAGCACCATAAAAGAGCAAATTGATAATAGAAATAATATAAAATATTTAATTGATTATACTGGAAGAAGACCATCTTTAAATTTATTATTTGGATATAGTTTTATAACTAGACCTTGGTGGTCAGGCGGGTATATTGGTTCAGACAATTATATTAAGAAAATTTTAAAATTATCTAAAAAAAAAGATATTTTGAATTCTATAATTGTTTTAGAAAAAGATGCAAAAATGAGAAAACTAAATGTTGATAATTTTAAGTCAATAGATGTAGATTTTGATAATAGTTTTAAACTTTTGGACACAATAAGTCTAAAAAGCAAAGTATCTTCAAGAAAGTATGATCTCGAAATTTGGGTTCCCAAATAAATATGTATAAAGGGAACTCAGTCGAAATTATTTTACCAGCTTATAATGAGTCTCAAACTATAAAAGATTACATTAAAGACTTAGAAAAATTAAAGATTTTCGATAAAATCACTGCCATTGATAATAACTCTTCTGATAATACTAAAGAAGAAATTGAAAAAACATCTGCAAAATATTTGTTTGAAAAAAACCAAGGTTTTGGAGCTGCAGTAAAAAGGGGATTGGATAATATATCATGTGATTATGTAGTCATTAGCGAGCCCGATGGATCGTTTTCTGCAAAAGATGTTTATTTATTATTGGAACAAATCGAAAATTATGACGCTGTTTTCACCACTAGAACATATAGTGATATGAAGTTTTATTTGAGATTTGGTAATAAAATTTATGGATTATTAATATCTTTTTTATTTAGAGGTCCAATTTTGACAGATGCAGGTAGCTCTTTTAGAATTTTTAAAAAAAAAAAGTTAAAAGAAATAATTCCAAGATTGAAATCTGATGGTCCGGAACTACAAATGGAATTAACAACTAGTCTGATGATTAATAAGGCAAAAATAATTGAAACTAAAGTTAATTATAAAAAAAGAAAAGGAAAATCTAATTATACTGGCAATTTTTATGATTCATTTAAAGTATTAATAGTATTTACAAAAGTAATAATTTTAAAGTTTTTTAGGATTTTTTGAAATGTTTCTTTGCGTATTCATTAAAAATTTTTAAACCTAATTCTAGATTAATCTTAGGTTTAAAAGTAAATTCTTCTGTAAAGTTTTTAATTGATGGACACCTTCTTTTTGGTTCGTCACTAGGATAATTACTCGGGTAATCAATTCTCTTTAATTTTATTTTTTTCTTATCTGTAATTTTTAAAATTTTCTTTGCCAAAAATTCTGCATTAACTTCCTCTTTTGGATTTCCAATATTATATACAAACTTTTTTCCTTTAAAAATTACATGAAGAATCATGACAACTGCATCAAATATATGACAATAAGAACGAGTTTGTTTTCCATCTGAATATATAGTTATTTTTTTTCCATTTAAGCTCTGATAAAAAAATTTTGGGATTATTCTTTCATCATTGTATCTCATAAAATCACCATAAAAATTAAATGGTCTTATTATCTTTACATCTAAATTGAAATTATTCTTATATATGTATGAAAATGTTTCCCCCATTCTTTTACTTTCGTCATAACACGATCTATCACCAATAGAGGAAACATTTCCATTAAAATTTTCTTTTGTAGGTATAAAGCTTTTACTTGGATTACCATAAATTTCACTTGAGCTAAAATATATGAATTTACTTTTTTGTTTTTCTGAAATTTCTAATAATTCTCTTGATAATTCTGCGTTTAAGTAAATTGTTCTTAATGGATATTTTTTATAATACACAGGAGAGGGAATACCTGCTAAGTGAATGATGTAATCAAAATTTACATTAGGAATGTCTTGTTTTTTTAAATTAAATAAATCCTTTTTGAAATATTTGTAATTATTGTAAGAAAAATTATTGTTGTTTATGTCAATTCCATAAACAATATTTGAATTTTTTTTAAAAACTTTGCAGATAGCTTCTACTATATATCTTCCAATAAAACCATTAGATCCCGTTATTAATATTTTTTTTCTTTTAGGTAATATTTTATTAGGTAAATTTTTTATCAAAAAATTTTCAAAACTATTATTAATCATTTATATACCTTTACTTCGGGTAATATTTTTAAATATTTTGTTCCTTTTAATTGAGATTTCCATTTTTTGTATATTGTATCAAACAAGTGCCAAGCTAATATTATCATTATATCTGGTTTGTATTTTTTTAAAAATTTACTTGATATTATTGGTATAGTGGTCCCTGGTGCGTATTTGTTTAATTTTAGAGATGTTGGTTGTTCAGCTATAAACTCAATATTTTTTTTTATGGAACTAAAGTAATGTAAAAGTATTGATGCTCTCGCAGGAAAAGCTTTGGCTATAATTTTTTTACCTCTATTTTTTTCTAAAAAAGAGGCAATTTTTTTGTCTATCATTTCAATTTCATTTTTAAACTTGATGTAAGTTTTTTCCTTATCTAATCCCATTTTTATTTCATGGGATAATATTTTATTAATCCTGGAGCTTCTTTTAAATTTTGTTAATGAAAAATGTGCTTGAATATTGCCACCATATCTATCCGAAGTGTATGCATCAACGATATGAAAATCATAAAAACTCAGTAATTTAATTAAGCTAGTTAATGAATAAGTCCTTAAATGTTCATGATAAAAACTATCGAATTGTTTTTTTTTTACAATATCTGCTAGGTAATGATTTTCAATAATAAAAATACCATCTTTTTTTATTAATTTTTTTATTCCTTTTAAAAAATCTGTTAATTTATTTGTGTGAGCAAATACGTTAGTTGTTGTTATTAAATCTACTTTTCCAAAGTATTTAGTTGCTGCTTTTGCAGATTTTAAATTCATGAAATTTTGTACTACTTTTATTTTTCTCTTTTTTGCAAATCTGACTGTATCTGTTGGTTCAATACCTATAAGTTTTTTTACCTTATATTTTTTGAATTCATTAAGTAAGGATCCATCATTACACCCTATATCTGCAATTATGCTTTTAGAGTTTAATTTATATAAACTTACCAGTTTTGCAGACATTTCTGAAAAATTTTTTAAAACATCTTTTGTGATGCCTGGCCTATAATGATAATTCTTCTTATATAATTTTCTGTCATCAACAATAAAGTTATTCTGCACAAGTATGCATTTCTCACATAACCCTATTTGTATTGGAAAAAACTCTGTTTCATTATTTTTGTCATTGATGTTCGTTAATGCATCTGCCAATGGTTGATGACCTAGATTTAGTATATTTTTTATTCTTTTACTTTTACAAATTTGACAATAATTTATTAATCCGTGTTTTATATTGTGCATATTAGTTAATAGGTTTTCAATTAAACTTTGTTATATTTATATTTTTAAGAAATGTTAAGTACAATATTTATATTAAAAATATCTGTATTAAAATATGATAATTAAATTTTAGCCTTCAATATTCAAATTACAGGTTAAATTGCTTTTTTATCGCTGACCACGACATAGATCCAATTTTACCAAAACTTCCATGTTGCAGTGAAGTCAATTTTGCTAATTTATTATTACTATGGTTTAATACTTTATTTCCAAGCAACAACTGAACTTCAGCACATTTTTCAAAGTGATAATTTAAATGAAATATTTCATCGATACTTTCACCAATTAAAATAATACCATGATTTCTTAAGATAATTAATTTAGTGTCCTTTTTTATAATTTTCTTAAGTTTGATTCCTTCTTTATCATCAACAACCATTCCATTATATTTAAAATATTCAATTTTGTTGTGAAATCTCATGCTCGATTGATTAAGTTTCGTATTAAAACCATTTTTTAGACATGATATTGCTATTCCATTTACAGTATGTGTGTGGAGTATAGCTTTGGGTTTAGCTATGGAATTATGTAAATACTTATGAATATGAAATCCTGCTTTATTTACATGTTTATATTTTTTTGAATAATTATCTTTTAAGCTTACAAATACTAAATTATTTTGGTTTACCTGAGAAAATAAATATTTATGTTTATTTATATAATATCCCTTTTTATTTTGCGATAAAATTGAAGCATGGTTTGCTGTGAGGTCTCCAATACCCATTTTATTTAAAACATAAAATAAGTTACTTAATTCTCTTTTTTCAGACATTATTTAAAATTTTTCCTATCAATTTTTACAGTATTTTTTAATTTCTTTCCATTTAGATATCGTAAAAGATTATCTTTAAATATTTCAAATTGATCATCCCAATACTTACTATAGTAACCACCAATATGAGGCGTTATAACCATATTTTTTAACCTCTTAAATTTTTTGATAGATGTATTATCTAATTGCGCATCTAAATAAAAAAACTTGTTTTTATTTTTTTTTGCAAAATAATATAAATGTTCAATATTTATAGTCTCTTTTCTTCCGACTGATATAAAATTTTTTAGATTGATAGCGTTTAAGAAAAAATTATTATTGAGCAAATTCTTATTAATTAAATTGTTTGGTAAGATATTTATAATTGTATCATACTGTTTTAATTTTTTTTTTGTTTCTTTAATAGAAATAATATTCTTGTTTTTAAATTGTTTATTTCTAGACGAATAAATATCAATTTTAACATTAAATTGTTTTAATATTTGAATTACCTTTTTTGAAATATTTCCATAACCCAAAATTAATATATTCTCTTTTTTGTTATATATAATTCCCCTATAATTTTTTTCATAAGTAGTTCTGTCTGAAAAATTTTTTGTTAATAAAATTTGTTTTTTTGTATCAAGATAAAATTGTATCACAAGTTCAGCAACTGAATACGAATTTGTTTTTTTACTATTCGTAATTTTAATTTTTTTATCTTTTAAATTGTTATACGATAATTTGTCAGTACCTACGGATCCAAAATGTATCCAACTTAAGTTTTTATAAATGTCTAAATCTGTATCTTTAATTCGTGTACCCCAATATATATTTACTTTATTGATTGGTATATTTTTTTTATTAAATTCGTAGATATTTGCGATTTTTTTAATTTTTTTTTTTAATGAATTTGGCAACTTATAAATTGCTTTTCCGTATACAAAATCTGTTACTATATTAACTTTAGGCAAATCTAAATTTATTCTTTTCACTTATTTTGTTAATTTTTAATTTGTTATATTTATTTTCAACATTCGTTAAATAATTTTCTGTTTTTACTCTTGAATTTTTTATTTTTACTGAACTTATATAAAAATCATTAAGTTCGAACTTTGTTATTGGAAATTCAACCATATAAATTTCATTTTTAAAAAGTGAAGCTACTTCAATTGATGCGTTTAAATTTATGATACTTCCCCAGCAATGTAGAATAATCTTCTTTTTTATCTTATTTTTTCTTATAAAAAGAATTAATTTAATTAAATCTGAAATACTACAGTGGCTTACATCAACATTTAAAAATTTAATGTATCTTAGTTTTAATAACATCAAGTAATCATAATAAGCAGTAAAATTCTCACCATAAGAAACAAATATATTATTATATTTTGATAAAAATTTACTATCACCAATAGACTCAACTTCTACAGGTTCTTCCAACCAAAGAATCTTATTTTTATTAGCTAACTTTAAAAATTGGATCAATTTTTTTTTATTATTATTAGGTTTAAATGTATTGGCTATTAAATCAATTGCATAGTTGTCAGTATAATTTTTAATAGTTCGTATAATTTTTGAAAAATCTTTATTGAGATTTAACCTAATTTTTACTCTGTTAATATTTAAGGATTTTGCAAATTTAAAATCGTTTATTAAATTTTTTATTGAACTTTTTATAGAGCCTGCACTTGCATAGATTTCAACAAATTTTGATTTTTTAAATTTAGATTTTAGATAAATTTTATTTACAGTTTCAGCAAATGAACATACATCATTTTTTGATTTACAACTAATCAAAGCTATTTCCAAAGAAGATAAAATACTTTTTAATATTCCCTGGTTAAAGAAGAATTTATTGTCCTGAAGTTTTTTTAATTCAATAAAAGCTTCATCAATGTTTTTTCCAACAAAATAATTAGATAAATAATCAACATTAACTTGAAATAATTTAGGAGAATAAATACCTACTAAACTTTCTCCAAAGCCAAATTGTTTGTTATTTAATGTAATTTTTACAAGACTTATTAATTTTTTGTCAGTATACCCGTAGTACCTGCCATCTCCGAATTTACCTTGAATAATTTTTGACTTAATATTTACAATTTTGATTAGTTTTGTTTTGACCATCTGCCAGAATATACTTTTCTAATCTCAATTTCTTGTGGTATGAATTTTTCTTTCTTTACTAAATTAAATTTTTTGTATCTTTCTATAACGTTTTTTAATTCTAAAAATTTTTTTGGAAGAATTGCAAATTTATTATCTCTTCCAGGTAAAGAATTATCTATTGTAAAATGTTTTTCAATTAGACTTATTCCATAAGAAAGGCTAACAACGCTGCTCAATATATCATTTGTATGGTCAGAAAGACCCACATTCTTTGAAATTTCTTTTATTTTTGTTATCCTTCCTAAATTTGCTTGTTCATCATTACATGGATATGATGATACACAGTGCATTACAGTAACTTTATTTTTTTTTAAATAATTCAAACTTTTTTTAATTTCAGAAACTTTAGAGGCACCCGTTGACAAGTAAATATTATTAAATTTTTTAGATACAAATTTTAATAGTTTATCATTTCTATTTTCTGGTGAAGGTATTTTTATAGTATTACTTCTTAAATGATTTATAAGTTCATAATCATCGTGATTAAATAAACTTGTTAAAAATTTTATTTTATATTTTTTACAGATTTTATAAATTTTTGTATAATCTTCTTTTGATAATTCAGCCTTCTCATAAATTTGCCTTCTTCCGTCATTATCCCAAGGTCCAGACTTTAAATTCTTTACTCTCCAGGTTTGAAACTTAGCATAGTCAGCACCCGAATTTTTGGCTGCTTTAATCATTTTTTCTGCTAGACTTAAAGATCCCATATGATTCCAACCTATCTCTGCAATTAATTTAATATCTGTCATAATTATATTATTTAATATATATGAATACATACATATAATCATATTTAGATAATAACAATACTTAATGATTAATTTAGCTATAATACCAGCTCGATCTGGAAGTAAGGGGCTGAGAAATAAAAATATAAAAAAAATTAATAATAAAACATTAATTAAGATTGCATATGATGTTGCAAAGAAATCAAATATTTTTTCACATATCCTTGTAAGCACAGACTCTAAAATTTACAAATCAATTGTAGAAAAAAGCGGAATCAAAGTTGAAAGTTTGAGGTCAAAAAAGTTTTCAAAAGATAATACCACTGATTTAGAATTACTTAACTACGAAATAAATAAATTTGAAAAGAAAAAAAAGTTAAAAGTAAATTATATCTGTCTTTTGCAACCAACATCTCCACTTAGAAAGAAAAAAGATATTATCGATTGTTACAATCTGATTAGATTAAAAAAATTAGATGCAGTTTGGACAGTTTCTAAAATTGATAAAAAATTTAATCCAATTAAAATTTTAAGAATAAAAAGAAAAAAATTAGAATATTTTTCTTCAAAAGGATCTACCTTTACTAATAGACAATCATTAAAAGACTATTTTATTAGAAATGGAATTGCCTATTTTTTTTCTAGAAAATCTATAATGAAATATAAAAAAATATTGCCAAAAAAGTCTGGATTTATTGAGATAAAAAGACAGATATCGAATATAGATAGTATGAAAGATTTTGTAGAGGCTAAAAAATTTTTAGAAGGTGTAAAATAATGTGTGGTTTTTTTGTTGTAAAAATGAAAAAAAATACAACCGATGCGATTAATAAACAAAAATTTATAAATTGTACAAAAATGATGAGGCATAGAGGTCCAGATGATCTTAAGTTTTATTATGATAGAAATATTTATATTGGCTTTAATAGACTTAGTATAATTGACTTGAGTTATAAGGGGTCACAGCCTTTTCAAGATCAAAAAAGTAATCAAATTTTAGTTTTTAATGGCCATATAACAAATTCAGAATTACTGAAAAAAAATATTAATAAAAATAAAATTTTTAAAGGACATTCAGATACTGAAGTTCTTTATAAATTAATTGACTCACACCATAATAAAGTTTTGAACTTAATAGAAGGTATGTTCTCGTTTATAAGTTATGATAAAAAAAAAAATAATTTATTTATCGCAAGAGATCAATTTGGTATAAAACCTTTATATTATTTTGAGGACAAAAATTATTTTGTATTTAGTTCAGAAATAAAACCAATTTTAAAATTTACAAATAAAAACAAAATTAGCGACGACGCAGTAGTAAACTTTTTTTTTCATGGATCACAAGATCATGACGATAAAACTTTCTTTCAAGATATTAAATTATTTAAATCTGGTCATTATATGAATATAAATAATAACAAGATTTCAAATTATTCAGACTATTTTTCAATATTTGATAAAAAACAAAATTATGATGATAGCTCATTGGTACAAAACATTTACAATGAAAAGTTTTCAAATTTAATTACAAAATATCTTCATTCTGATACAAAATGTGCTTCATTTTTATCTTCAGGGGTAGATAGTAGTTATATTTCAAAACTTATATCTCAAAAAGTTGATTATAAAACGGAAACATTTACTTATGGTTTCAAAGGTTATTATAGTGAGGATAAATCAGCAAAAAAATTTGCTAAATTTTATAATTTAAAATCTAATGTTGAAACTTTATCACCCGAGGACGTTATAAATAATTTTGAAAAAGTTCTATACAAAACAGAGTCTCCAATTACATCCCTAAGGTTAATTGCTGTGGATAAGCTCTATGCATCAGTAAATAAATTAGGATATAAAGTAATTTTAGAAGGAACGGGAGGAGATGAGGCTCTAGGAGGATATAAATACAATTATTTATATTATTTAAAAGACAAGTTTAATTTAAACCAAAATAAAATTAGTAATTATATTATAAGTGAGTCACTAAAATCTAAAAATTTATCTCAAAAAGTATTATCAAATATATTAACATTGACCCATCAAGGTGGATCCACGACAGATGGAACGCCCTTTGTATACTCTGATCTTTTTAATTTTGACTTTTTAAACAATTCTATCGATGAAAAAAGTTATTTCACAAAAAATAAATCGTACTACAAATATTTAAATAATCTTCAAAAATCCCAATATAAAGATATTTACCATATTAAATTACCCAAAATTTTAAATTTTAGCGATAAAATAGCTATGAGTTATAGCGTTGAAACACGTTTCCCTTATTTAGATCCGGATTTCTTCAGGTTTTGTTTTAACCTTAAAAATAATCATAAATTTAAAAAAAATGAAAGCAGATGGCCAGCTAAACAATTTTTTGAAAATGAAGTTTCTAATTTTGTAAACTTTAAATCAAAGAAAACTATTGTAGACCCGCAATCACAATGGTTAAGAACTTCTTTGTATGAATTTTTATATGACAACTTAAATTCGAAAAATTTTAGAAATTTAAAATATTTTAATCAACAAAATATAATTAAACATATCGAAAATTTTAAAAAAAGAAATATACCTACTAGCTATAATATTTTTCAAATACTATCTTTCTTTTTATTTTTTAAAAAATTTAATAATTTGAGTAATGAATAATAAAATTAAATATGTATTAGTTACTGGGTCTGCAGGTTTTATAGGTTTTCATTTAACCTTAAAATTAATCAAGAAAGGCTTTCATGTAGTTGGTTTAGACAATTTGAACTCGTACTACAGTAAAAAACTTAAATTAGACCGACTTAATATACTAAAAAAAAACAAAAAAAATTTTAGATTTTTTAAAGTAGACTTAAAAAAAAAAAATGAAATTGATAAAATATTTAAAAAATATCAATTTGTAAAAATTTTTCACTTTGCTGCACAAGCTGGTGTTAGAAAATCGATTAAATACCCTGCAACTTATTTAAATAATAATATTATAGCTACGACAAATTTATTTGAGGTCATAAAGGATTATAAATTATGTCCAGTTATACTAGCTAGCTCCAGCAGTGTTTATGGAAATCAAAAAAATAATATTTTTTCAACAAATCTTAAGACCGATAGTCCAATACAAATGTATGCTGTTACAAAAAAATCAACAGAGTTAATAGGTTATTCTTATAATTTTCAGTATAATATTCCTGTAGCATGTTTAAGGTTTTTTACTGTATATGGGCCCTGGGGCAGGCCAGACATGGCATTATTTAATTTTACTAAAAAAATTTTAAACAAAAAAACTATAGAAGTTTATAATAATGGTAAACATTATAGAGATTTTACTTATATTGATGATATCATTTCTAAAACTTTGGCTGTATTAAAAAAAACAAGAGTTGAAAAAAAAAATAAGTTTAACGTTTACAATCTTGGAAATGGAAAACCGACACAGCTTTTAAAATTTGTAAATATAATTGAAAAAAATCTGAAACTTAAAGCTAAGATAAAATATTTACCAAAACAACAAGGTGACATGGTTGGAACACATGCTGATATGAAACTATTTCAAAAAATATTTGGTAAAATCAAAAGCACAAGTATCAATATAGGAATAAAAAAATTTATAATTTGGTATAAAAATTATTATAAAATTCATGAAGATAGATAATTTAAGGTATAATATAAAAAAAATTTTAAAAAAAATAAAACTTCTTAAAAATAATGATCCAAATTGGAATGATATTATTTCAAAACATAAAAAAACTTACAATGAATTAAAAGAAAAGGCTTCAAAAGGTCAAAAAATATTAATTTGTACCAGCACAGGTGGTCATTTATTGAGTTCTCATTTTGAGGCTTTGTTAGCTTTAACATTAACTAGATATGGTGCTAATGTGGAAATAATGCTTTGTGATAAAGTATTAACAGCTTGTCAAATGTCTACAACTCAATTTATAAGCGAAAAAAATTTAATAAGTAAGGGTCAAAGTAAAATTTGCAACTCTTGTTTGGATAGTGGTAGAGGAGCATTTGAAGATTTAGGACTTAAAATAAATTATTACTCAGATTTTATTAATAAAGACACATCAAAAAAAATTTCTAGTAAAATAAAAAACTTAACAATCAAAGAAATGCAAGAATATAAAGAAGATAACATTAGTATTGGTGAACATGCTTATGCTGGAGCTCTTCGATATTATGCAGTAGGAGAACTTAATAATGAGAGGCATGGAGAGACAATCTTAAGAAAGTATTTATATTCTGCAATCTTAACAAAAAATATTTTTGAGAATTATCTAGCTCAAAACAAAATTGATAAAATAATTTTAAATCATGCAATTTATGTTCCGCAGGGTATAATTTGCAATATTTCTAAAGAAAATAATATAAAAATTATAGTTTATACTAATGCGTACAGAAAAAATTCTTTTATATTTAGTTACGATGATACTTATCATAAAACTATGATAGAAGAGGATGTTGCTGATTGGGAAAATTTAGTATTAGACCAAAAAAAAGAAAAAATTATCATAGATTATTTGCTGTCAAGAAAGCACGGAACAAATGATATGTTCTACTATTTCAAAAATCCATCATTTGATATTAAGAAAAAATTAGTTGATAACGGAGTAGATATAAAAAAACCGATCTTAGGATTGCTTACAAATGTAATTTGGGATGCCCAGATAATTTATAAAAATAATATATATAATAATATGATTGATTGGCTTATTGATACTATAAGATATTTATCTAATAGAGATGATATCGAAGTTGTGGTAAGAGCCCATCCTGGTGAAATTTATGGTGATAGGCTCTCTAAACAGACAGTCAAAGAAACTATACTTAATAAATTAGAACAATTACCAGATAATTTGAAAATAATCGACTCATCGAGTGATATAAGTACATATTCCTTCGCTGAGTATTGCAATACACTTGTAATATATGCAACTAAAATGGGTATGGAGTTTTCTCCTTTTGGAAACAAAGTTATATGCGCTGGAGAGTCGTATATAAAAAATAAGAAAATTACTTATGATCCCAAGAGTATACATGAGTATTATGAACTTCTAAATAATTTTACAAATTTAAAAAAACCTTCAGAAGAAAATATAAATCGAGCAAAAAAGTATGCCTATCATTACTTTTTTAGGAGAACAATTCAAATAGACTCTTTAGACTCAAAAGTGAAGTCTTGGCCTCCATTTAAAATTTCTTTAAATTCGTTTGAAAATATTATTGAAGATAAAGACAATGGGTTAAAACAGCTATCTGAAAAAATTTTAAATAATAAAAAGTTTATTTTTGACATATAAAACTTTTTTTACTGATAAACATTATGACAAAAAAATTAATAGATTATTTTAAGAAATTTTACAAAAAAAAAGAATCCAGAAATTTAGTTTTGATAGAAAGGTTTGATTATATTCCATCTTTAGTAAATTATGCTTTATTATCTAATGTCCTGTCCGATATTCATGACGCAAAAATTATTTCTTATTATCCAAATAATACTAACTTCTTAAAATTGTTTTATCAAAAGTTTAAAGGAATATTAAAGAATAAAAATATAGATTATTTATATGAAAGTTTTGGATCGGTGGGTATAGTCAAACCAAAGATTAATAAAAACAAAAATCGTGAAATTAAATTTAAAAATAAACTTTCTGTTCAAAATTTTAAATTTAAAAATATATTGATTGGAGATTTAATGTATGATGAATATCTTCGGAGCAAAAGTAGAATAACAATCAATTTAAATGACATGGAATTTAAAAAACATGTTTCAAATACATTAAATTTATTCGATTTTTGGTACAATTATATTTTAAATAATCCAGTAAAAGCAATGGTCATTAGTCATTCCGTATATAATATGGGTATTGTAAGTAGGATTGCAATTAAATTCAATATTCCTGTATATTACACAGGTCCAAATGGACTTTATTATTTAAATAATAAATACTTAACGAGACATTCAAAAAATATATATAAAATTTATAAAAAAATTTTTAGAAGAATAGATACCAAACTAAAAACAAAATTATTAAAAATAGCAAAAAAAAACCTTAATGAAAGATTTTACGGAAAAAAAGATATTAAATTATTATTGGATAGAGAGACAACAAATAAATCATTTACAAAAAAAATTAAAAGAAAAAAAATATCTTTAAAAAAGACTCCCCAAAAAAAAATAAAAATTTTTGTAGCAGTTCATCAATTAAATGATGCTGTTCATGCATATGGAAATTGTATATTTCCTGATTTTTATGAGTGGTTAAATTGTTTAGGAAAAATTTCAGAAAAAGAAAATTTTGATTGGATATTAAAAATTCACCCAGCAGAGTTTAAAGAAAATCTTATTCATTTTGATTTTTTTAAAAAAAAATATCCAAAATTTAAATTTTTAAAATCTTCATTCTCTAATTCTGATATAATCGAGATAGAAAAACCAGATGTTGTTACAACAGTTTTTGGTTCTGGTGGACATGAATTTCCTTTATTTGGAATACCTGTTGTAAATGCTTCAAATAACGGACCACATATTGGGTACAATTTTAATTATAATTCAAAGAGTATATCAGAATATATAAACTTCATAAAAAAAGCTAAAACTTTAAGAGTTCAAAAGGCACAAGTAAAAAAAATATATGAATTTTATGTATTAAGATTTATGATGGAGTACACACCTATTGATAATCAAGATTATTACATAAAGAAGTATGAAGCAAAATTTATGGATAATTATGTAAAAATTTTTTTAGATCAAATAAATGAAATTAAACAAAATGAATTATATAATGAAGTTAAAAATTTTGTTAAATCCAAAAAGTTTAGAATTTATTATGATAAAACAGAAGAAAAAAATAAATATTTAAAAAATATGTAAAATGTTTGAAATACCTATTGTTGTCTTTTGTTATAAAAGATTAAATAAAACAAAATTATTATTAGATATCATAAAAACGATTGAACCAAGAAAAGTTTACTTAATACATGATGGACCAAAGAATTTAGATGATATTGAGAATTATAATGTTTTAAAATTAATAAAAGAAACAAACTTGAATGATAAGAAAATAATAACATCTAAAGTAAATCTTGGTTTAAAAAAAAGAATTGTATCAGGATTAAATCAAGTTTTTGAAAACGAAAATAAAGCAATAATATTAGAAGATGATTGTTTACCAGATAAAAGCTTTTTTTACTTTTGTGAAAAAATTTTAAATATATATGAAAAAGATAAAACATTGGCTGGCGTGACAGGAAATAATTTTCAAAAAGATAATTATATTAATGATCAATTCTATTTTTCAAAATTTAGTCATATATGGGGATGGGCAACATGGAAACACGTTTGGGATGATTTTGATTTAAAAATTAATTTCTGGAATGATTATAAATATAGCGATGATTGGAAAACTATACATAAAAATCAATATGAAAGAAATTATTGGACTGAAATATATGATAAAATTGTAAATGGTAATATTGAATCTTGGGCATATTCAAACCAATTGTGCAACTGGTATTTTAAACGTTTGACTGTAACTCCAAAATTTAATTTAGTTAAAAATATTGGGTTCGATAATTTTTCAACTAATACAAAAACTTCAGAAAAAAACTTAATAAAAGAAACACAGTCTTTGCAATTAGATAAAATAAAAAAAAAAAAAATAATTGTTTCAGAAAAGTTAGATGAATACGTTTTTAAAAATATATACTTAAGTAAAACAAATAGAATTAAATTTTTAATTGATAATTTAAAGAGAAGATTTATTAAAAAAATATGAAAAATTGCGTTTTAGGTATAAGTTGTTTTGGACATGACACTTCAGCATCAATAGTTGACGAAAAAGATGGTCAAGTAATATTTGCTTCTGCACAAGAAAGGTATTCCAATATTAAATTTGATGATAACATTCCATTATTTACAATTAATGAATGTATAAAAACTGCCCAAAAGTTTGATTACACCATCAAATACGCTGCAATTGCATCTGATCATAAATTATTCTTAGGAAATTATTTTTATAAAGAAATAAAAAAAGTACTTAATAAAGATGATATTACAAACGAATTTATAAACTTTCTTAAAACAAAAGCTATAAATTTTGGATATTATAATAAATTCCTTAAGAAAAACTTTGAAATAGATAATTATATCTCTAATAATTTTTCTCATGTCAATTATAATGATTTAAATAGAATTAAAGACCTCGTCTCATGGTATTTCAATTGGTCTGTTAAACACTTAAAAATAAAAAAAATTATTCAATCATTTATTAAAGATATTAAAATATATGAAATTGAACATCACCTTTGTCATGCTGCTAGCGCTTATTATAACTCTGGTTACAATAGCTCAAACATCGTTGTTTTTGATGGTCAAGGTGAAGACGCAACAGTGTCACTTTACAGTACAAAAGAAAATAATTTTTCTTTAATAGGAAGAACATATTGGCCCCATTCCATTGGAATACTATATCTAAAAGGAACAGAAGTGCTTGGTTATAGTCTTGGAGATGAGTACAAAGTTATGGGAATGTCAGCATATGGTAAAAATAGTTTAGATTATATATTTAACAAGTCATATAATATTGATGATCAAGGTAAATTAAAATTTATTTCAAATAAATTTATAAAATTTCAAGATATAGAAAACACCGCTCATAGCTGTATAAATTTTACTGAGGAAGTTAAGAAAATTTTACCAAAACAAATTAATAAAAATTTTAAACAAGTCCATTTTGATTTCGCTAAAACCTTACAAAACACCGTTGAAAAAATTGGTTATGATTTATCAGATTTTATTTATCAAAAAACTAAAATTAAAAATTTATGTTTATCTGGAGGTGTCGCTTTAAATGGATTAATGAATAATAAAATTTTAAATTCAAATAATTATGATGATGTTTTTGTTTATCCTGCATCTGGAGATGATGGAACCTCAGTTGGCGCAGCTCAATATATGATAAATAAAAATATCAAAATAAAATCAAAAAAAATTAAAACATGTTTTCTAGGTTTTTCAGAAGAAAATGCAAAAATAAAGGATAATTTTTTTTTTAAGAACAATTATTTAGAAAAAATTAATTGCACAGATATTGCAAAGTATATTGCAAATAAAATCCATGAAAACAATGTTGTAGCAGTTTTTAATAATAGATCTGAGTTTGGACCAAGGGCACTTGGAGCTAGATCTATAATAGCAAATCCTACGATAAAAAATATTGTTGAAACATTAAATACTAAAATAAAATTAAGAGAGCCTTTTAGGCCTTTCGCCCCCATATGTTTAAAACAGTATGTTTCTGAATATTTTAATATTAAAACCGAGAGTAATTTTATGCTATTTATATGTGACACTAAAGATCAAATGAAAAATCTTATTCCGGGAGTTGTTCATAATGATGGGACTGCAAGAGTACAATCAGTTGATGAAGAAAATAAAGTTTTTTATAAAATTCTTACTGAATTCCATAAAATATCTGGTGTACCAATTCTCATCAATACAAGTTTTAATATTGGTGGAGAAGCAATTGTTAATTCTATAGACGATGCAATAAATTCATACTTTCAGATGGATATAGACTTCATTTTGATAAATGACGAATTATATAAGAAAAATTTAAAAAAATTAGAAAATTTTAGGAAACCCAATATAAAGAAATTTATTGATAAAAGACAAAGTAATTTTAAAAATATAAACAAATTTGGCCAATTCAATATCACAAATTATAACCACAATTTTTTTATTAACTTGGGATCACAATTAAAACAATTAATAAAAGAAAAAATAAAAAAAAATTATATTTAATAATGCCCTTTAATATTAATAAGTTGTTTGACTTATTTACAAAAAAACAAAAAATTAATTTTTTTGTATTAATTATTTTGTCATTAATAAACATTTTTCTTGAGATTATATCTATAGGTTTATTAATTCCCTTGCTAAGTTCATTTACAGGAGACAAGTCCTTTTTTAAAGATTCTTTTGAAAAATTTGGAATAAATGTTGACTTTATAAATCAAGTAAGCTTTGAGCAAATTATCCTTATATTATTAGCAGTTTATATCTTAAAATTTGTTTTTTTACTTTTCTTTGCTTATTTTAAAAATAATTTTTTCTTTTCTTTTCAATTAGATTTAATAGACAGATTATTTTGTGAATATGTAAAAAGAAGTTATATTTTTCATGTATATAGTAATTCAGCAAAAATAATAAAAGATTTTTTAGAGGAGGTTCACCATGTCTCTATAGGTTTTATGGGCTCTATTTTATCTGTAATTATCGAGACATTATTAATAACTTCATTATTAACTTTTTTACTTTTTGTTCAAACTCAATACACAATCTTTGTTTTGATAATTACAGCAATAATATCTTTTTTAGTCTTCATTGTACTGAAAAATAAAATTTCTAGCCTTGGTTTAAAAAGGGAAAAATACAATTTAATAAATCTAAAAAATATTAATCAAGCATTAGGCGGTATTAAAGAAGTAAAAATTTTTAGAAAAGAAAATGAGGTAATCAATAACTTTAAAACAAATAGCCAAAATTTAAAAAATACAAATTGGTTCATAAGTTTTTACAATGAAACACCTAGAATATTCTTCGAATTAATATCACTTTGTTCATTTTTAATAATTTTATTTGCTTTTGTGAAACTTGACTTCTCCTTTGTGGAAATAATTTCTTATTTTGTTATTATTTTTGCAATTTTTATTAGGATAATGCCTTCTATAAACAAATTAATTGTTAGCTATGTAAATATTACAATTAACAAAAGAGCTACTGATGTTTTGCATAAAGAGCTTATCCAAAATGACAATAAATTGGAATTAAATTTAAATAATAATAATTCTAAAGAGATAAAGTTCAATAACGAAATTATTATTGATAATCTGTCATTTAAATATAGCTCAAATAACGAACAAGTATTAAACAAAATTAATTTAAATATTCGAAAAGGTGAAATTTTCGGAATTATAGGACAAACGGGAAGTGGAAAAAGCACACTAATAGATTTATTAATAGGACTACTTGACCCAACTAATGGTAAAATACTAGTTGATGGAATTGATATCAAAGAAAATAAATTAAATTGGTTCGAAAAAATTGGATACGTGCCTCAGAATATGTATTTAAATGACGATAGTATTAAAAAAAATATTGCATTCACTTACGATGAAAATAAGATTGATAATGAGAAGGTTATAGATTCAGCAAAAAAAGCTAAAATTACAGATCTAATTGATAATAGGGAAGATAAATTGGAAGCAAGAGTTGGAGAAAGAGGAAATTTATTATCCGGTGGACAGAAACAAAGATTAGGTTTGGCAAGAGCTCTTTATCAAAATACTTCAGATCTTCTTGTTTTAGATGAATTTACAAGTGCTTTAGATAAAGAAACCGAAGAAGAAATAATGCAGGAAATAATTAATTTTAGAAAAAATAAAACAATCATAATGTCGACACATAAACAAAATCTTTTAAACTATTGTGATAAAATTTATGATATTGAAAAAAATAAATTAATAAATAATTCATGAAAATTAATCAATTAAAAATAAGTGTTCTTATAAGAACTCATAATGAAGCTAGATGGATTAAACAGTGTATAACGAAATTGTATGAACAAACTGTTAAACCTGATGAAATTGTTGTTATTGATAACAAGAGTGAAGATGGCACACTTGATATATGTAAGAAATTTAAAAAGGTTAAAATATTTAAATATAATAAAAAATACTTACCCGGTAAAATGTTAAATTATGGCATAAGGAAATCAAAAAATAGTTATGTAGCAATCTTAAGTGCTCACTGCATACCATATAATAAGTTTTTTTTAGAAAAATTAGTCGAACCATTTTTTAAAGAAAAAAATATATTTGCATCTTACAGTAGACAAATTCCTTTAGAATCTAGTGATCCTATAACAATAAGAGATTTAATGATTACTTATGGTCCTGAGAGCAGGATTCAAAAAACCGATCCACAATTCAATAATGCCAGCAGTCTTATATCAAAAGATATATGGAAAAAAAATAATTTTGACGAAAATACTACAAATTTGGAGGATAGAATATGGGCATCAAAAATTTTAAAAAATAAAAAATTTATATATTACGCATCGAAGAGTATAGTCTATCACTATCATGGTTCTCATCACAATAATACTGAAACAAGACTAACAAATACTAACAAGGTAATTAAGGAAAATAAAAAAAATTTTAATCAATTATCAGGAAGACTTAATTATAGTTTGAAGTCTATATTGCCAATATTTATTTTAAGAGATTGTTCAAAAAAAAAAATGAAAGAGCATATAAAGAACTTTGCTAAACTAAAATTAAATAGATTAATTTTTTTAACTAATGAAAAATATAAAATATCCAACAATAATGTAAAATTTATTAAGAGAAAAAGAGAGGAATTTAAAAATCAAAATATTTATTTAGATGAAGTATTAAAAATTTATATGAAAGAAATTATAAGTTTTTTAGACAATGAGGAATATATTTTATTGTGCACAGATATTTACGATAATTATAGTATAAAAAATTTTAAAAAATTTATTAACGAAATAAATTTAAATTTTCCACAAGTTTTATTTTTTGCAAAAGAAACAAAAGAACCAATATTTATTGAAGAGGAGAAATCGATAAAAAAAATTAATTATTTTTTGAAAAAAGATAGATCAATGAACAATCCAGTGTTTATCGCAGATAGATCTAAAGGAATAATAATTCATTTATCCAATTTTTATAAAAATAGTATATTTGATGGCAAAATTTCTCTTTGTACTTAATTAATGAAAAAAAAAATATTTGGAATTATAATTGATACTGAAAGGCTTAATATTTACTCTGAAAACCTAAAATTTTACTTAAAAAATTATAGAGAAATTATACCTGCAAATGTTGAAATTTATTTGATTGATATATCAAATTTACACTTATTTAAGAAAAAAAAAATTGAAATAAACATAGATGAACTTGAAGCAAATTATTTTAAACCTAAAAATTTTAAAGAATTAAGAAATTTTGCAAATGAAAATTATATTATTGCAACAATTAAGATTAAAGAAACTCTTTCAAATCTTAGATTAAATATTTTAATAAATATGGTTTGTAAAAAAAAAGTAATAATAAATAATATGGGTTTTTTTGTTATGAGCAATGAAATTAAAAATTATACTTTTTTTGAGAAATTGAATTTTTTTTTCAATATTAAGTTTACATATTATATATATCGAATTTTATCTATATTTAACATTGTTATCAAAACAGATTTAATGATTACATCTAGTGGGTCCAATATAGAAAAATTTAATAAAGGTATAAGTAAAATTATAAAAGATAAGTTTAAAATAGATATTTCATATATAAAAAACTATTATAAAGTTAATAGTTATTTTGATGGTATTAAAAATAAAAAAGAACTAGATGATAAGTATATTGTTTTTTGTGATAGTGGCTTTGATCATGCAGATAGAATTGCAAGAGACGGAGAAATTAAACAATTAGATCGAGATAATTATTATAATAATTTGCACAAATTTTTGTTAGATTTAAAAAATAAATTTGATAAAGAAGTTATCTTCTGTCTACATCCTAAGGCGGAATACCCACATTCAAAAAATTTTGGCAAAATAAAAAAAGATTTTTTATTTAAAAAATATGAAACTGAAGAATATATTAAAAAATCATATATTTCTATCTTCATTTCATCTTTATCTTTGAACATAGCTGTATTACTAAAAAAAAATATTATAGTAATAAATTCTAAACTTCTCGGAAATTTTTATAAGTTAAGGAATGATGTTTTAAACAATGAAATTAAATTATTCCAAGTAAATATAGATAATGATGATTTTATGGATATTAAAAAAAATGAAATAATTAAGAAATTAAATAACTACCAAAAAAATTACGACAAATTTATAGAAAATAATATAATTTCAAATAAAGAAGAAAATTATATATATCAAATAAGAAATATACTTAATAATCAATACTTTGGTCAAAAAAATATATGAGTTTTATTTTAAAATACTTAAATAGACTTTTTGGAATTACAAAAATAAATAATGATATTAAAACGCTAAAATTATTATTAGGAAAAAATTTAGTGAGCGATATTAATGCCAAGAATAGTTTTAAGTTGAATGATAATGAATTTAAAATTTTTTCTCAATTTGGCGAAGATGGAATTATCCAATTTTTAATTAACAAAACTAAAACACAAAAAAAAAATTTTATTGAATTTGGAGTTGAGAATTATGAGGAAGCAAATACAAGATTTTTGTTAGAAAATAATAATTGGTCAGGTCTTGTGCTTGATAGTGATGAAAATCACATAAACTATATAAAAAAGCAAGATTATTATTGGAGATATAATTTAAGGGCAAAGAAATGTTTTATAACAAAAAATAACATAGATGAAGTTATAAAAAAAAGTAGTTTGTCAGATAGTTTAGGATTGTTATCAATAGATGTTGATGGAAATGATTATTGGATATGGGAAGCAATTAATTCATGTAATCCTGATATTGTTATAATAGAATATAATGCAAGATTTGGAGCAAAGAGATCAGTAACTATTCCTTATGAAGAAAAGTTTAATAGAAACATGAATAATAAAAGTAAAATCTGTTATGGAGCTTCGTTATCAGCTCTATTTAAGCTGGGCCAAAAAAAAGGTTATGATTTAGTTGGCACAAATCAAAATGGAAATAACGCTTTTTTTGTAAGAAAACAAATTGTAGTAGATAGAAATTTAGAAAAATTTACTCCTGAGGAGTGTTTTCATTATAATTCTTTCTCCGAAATTATTGATAAAAATGGCAACATTGTAAAAAATACAGAGTCTGAAAAAGAAATCCTAGACAAAATAGATTTAGTTGAAATTTAAATTTCAATGAAAAATAAAAAAATTTTAATTACAGGAAATAAAGGATTTATCGGTAATTCTATTTTAGAAAAATTTAGAAAAAGTAATAAAATTATTGGTATCAGCAAAAATAAATATTTAAAACTCAAAAAAAATACTTTTTTTAATATTAGTAAATCAGCTCTCGATAAAATACCTTTTATTCCAGATTACATATTCCATTGTGCAGGGACAAGTTCTGTATATAAATCAATGAAATATAAAAAAAAAGATTATAACGATAATTTTTTATCTACAAAATATCTTTTAGATTATTATAAAAATCAAAAAAAAAAACCTGTAATATTTATTTTTTCAAGTGCTGCCGTTTTTGGAAATAACAAAGTTAAATTAAGACCAATATCAAATTATGGAAAACATAAATTGTTAGCAGAAAAGTTAAGTATAAATTATTCAATAAAATTTAAAATGAAAATAATTATTTTAAGAATTTATTCGGTATATGGAGAAAAAAATAAAAAACAGTTATTTTGGGATGTCTGTAATAAGATAAAAAGAAAGGAAAATGTTTTTTTTGGAACTGGAGAGGAAGTCAGATCATGGTTACATATTGATGATTTAATATCAGCAATATTAAAAATTAAAAAAATAAATTACTTTCCGTTTATTATTGATATTGGCTCATTTGAAAAATTTAAAAATAAAGAAATAATTAAAATGTTTTATAAAGAATTTAAATCAAAATTATCCCCGCAATTTAATGGAGAACAACGAATTGGAGATCCAATAAAACAAATTTCAAATAATAATAAAATAAGAAAAATTGGTTGGCATCCAAAAATAAAAATTAACCAAGGTATAAAAAAATATGTTAAATGGTTCAAAAATAACTAAAGTAGCGTTTTTTTTTGAAAATACTGGATCTTGGGAAGGAGAAAAAAATTATCTAAATTCATTAATAAGTGCTTTAGACTTTTATAATAATAAAAATTTTCAATTTTTGATTTTTACATCAAAAAAAAACTATTTACACTATAAACGACAAAATTTTAAAAATATAAAAATTTACCAATCAAGTTTTTTTACAGAAAAAAATATTTTAAATACTATTAGAAAGATCTCATCTAGAATATTTAATATCTTTGATCCTATAATATATTTTTTTATAAAAAAATATAATATAGATATTATTTCTCATTATATTCCAAATTTTTATTGCAAAACAGTATGTTGGATGCCCGATTTTCAACATATGCATTTTCCTCAAAATTTTGATAATAAAGAATTGAATAGACGAGATAAACTTTATAATCATTTAATAAATCGCTCAACATTGCTGATATTAAGTAGCAACGATTCAATTAAGGATTTAAAAAAATTTACAAAAAAAAAAATAAAGTTTAAAAAATTAAATTTTGTTCCGAGAATAAATTTTGAAAATTTAAAAAAAATTAACCCAAAAAAAAATTATTCTTTAAAAAAAAAATATTTTATAGTTCCTAATCAATTCTGGAAACATAAAAATCATATTTTATTGATCAATACAGTTAAAATATTAGATAGAAAAAATATTGATTTTCAAATTGTTTTAACAGGAGATAAAAAATCACAGAAAAATAAAAACGTTTACTTGGAATTTAATAATTTGTTAAAAAAAAATAATTTAGAAAAATATTTTTGTTATTTGGGAAAAATTGCATATGATGAACTAATTAATTTGATATATAATTCACATGCACTAATTAATCCGTCGTTTTTTGAGGGTTGGAGCACAACAGTGGAAGAGGCAAAAATTTTTCAAAAAAATGTAATTTTATCAAATATTAGTGTGCATAAAGAACAAAATCCAAAAAATTCATTTTTTTTTAATCCTCACAGTGCAAAGCAATTATCGAAAATAATTTTTACAGTTTCAAATAGGAAAAATATCTTTGTTAATAAAAAAAAATTAAAACAAATGTATAATAGAAATAGATATGAGTTTGCTGAAAATTATATTAATATATTAAAAAAAATTTGAAAAATTAAAATGAAAAGTATTAAATTGTTATTTTCGGCTGAGAAATGTTTAGATAATTTACTTTTAAATGTTTTTGGCTTTCAAGTAATCAGATACTTATTAGCAAGATTTTTTTATACCATTAAACATAATTTTATTAAATCAAATGAATACCAAGAAGTTAAAAAAAAGGCTATTCACAAATTGAAAATTTTTTAAATGAAAAAGATTTTAAGAAAATAATTGATGAATATTCTATAGCAATAAATGATCAAAGATATGCTAAAAAGGTTTCTCAGCAAATTGATGGTACTATTGATGAAGGATTAGATTATATATCTATGCCCTTAAATGATAATATAAAGAATGTTTACCCAAATCTTTACAATTTGAAAAATAATCAAAAGGTTAAAAATTATTTTTATGAATGTGAGCAAAAAAATAATATTCAAATACATGCTAGATTAGAAAAAATTATAGTAAGGGATAAAACTAAATTAGATCCAAATAAGGATTATCATTTCGATACTTTTCATCATACTTTTAAAGCTTGGTTATTTTTAGGTAATGTTAGAAATGAGGATGGACCTTTTCACATTGTGCCTAATACACACAAGTTGAGTTTTGGTAGGCTTTTCTTTGAGTGGAAAATGTCAATTTTATATTCTTTAAAAAAAATTAATTCATCTTTTAGATCTGTTAAGAGAAAAGAAATATTAGATAACAAATCGAAATCTTTTAGGGTAAGTAAAAATACTTTTTTAATGGCTAATGTACACGCATTACATAGAAGAGGTGATGCTGAAAATAATACTGAAAGAGTTTCTATACAATTTTGGACTAGAGAAAACCCTTTTAAAATTTTTCTTTAGGCACACAATATAAAATTGTTTCAGATCGATGATATGTGTAATGATTTATATAAAAATTATAATCTGAGCAATAGTTCATTAACTTGTATGGTAACTCAACATATTGATAATTCATGTCTGTAATAGATTTGTCTAAATGATAAATAGATATTGCTAAATTTGGACGATATTTAGGAATAATTGTTTTAAGATCATCTACTAAATATTTTTCTAAACCTTCTATATCACTTTTTATTAAATTTATTTTCTCTAGTTTGTATTTATGTATAATTTTAAGAAGATCAGTAGGTTCACCACGTGTTTTATTATTATATACGTAATCATTTTTGTATAGATAATCGGTGCAGTAAATAATCTTTGTCTTTTTTAAATAATTTTTTGAAAAATATCTTACATATTCAGAAAGCATTTCTTCACCTGTTGGATCGATGTTTAATAGTATTTCTGGATTGTTTATTAAAAAAAAAGGAATTTCAAAACCATCATTTACACCAATATTTATAATTGCACCTGGTTTATTATATAAATCTATATAATCAAAATATTGATTATTTAGGTAAAATTGAAAGTACTTATGTTTCCAGGTTTTTGTTGGTTTTTCAAAAGCCACCATATTATAAATCCTTTTTGATCTATTATTTTTAAGTTTTTCTAAAACATAATTAAATTTTTTTTTAAATTCATCGCTTGATTTTGAATTAATGTATCTATTTGAATAGCCTTTTCCTAAAATTTTCCCATTATAAGTATTAAAACTTCTTTCAATCCGAAAAGGAAAAAGTTTATTTTTTGATCTATAGATAAATAAATTCAGATAACTCAAAATATAATTGATTGTCGACTTTATTTTTACTTTTGTATCAAATTTCAGCAAATATTTTTTAAAAAAAATATTTTTAAAATTAATTTTTTTATTACCAAGAATTGATGCATAATTATATAATCCTAAAAAGTTTGATGCTGCTCTATCGACAGAAAATACAAATAAATCAATTTTAATTTTACTTTTTTTATCTGTATAGATTTTAGGGTCTAATGTAAAAAAAAGTTTATTTTTTTCATTTATGTAATTTTCATCTTCAATTAGGTTTAATTTTATATTTAATTTTGAGAAAATAAATTTTAACTTCTCTTCATATTCAAAAAAAATAGATTTATTTTTTGAAATAATAAAATTATTTCTATCTATATTTTTGATTAGTTGTCTTAAATTTCTAATTATCATAATATGTCTTCAAAAATTTTTTTAAACAACTTATCAAATAAATTATGTCACTTCTTTTATGAGATGCAGAAATAAATATACAACCATTTCTAGGCAGATTAATTTTATTAATAATTAAAAAATTTCTTAAAAAATTTGAATTTTTATTTTGATAATCAAACTTTGATCTTTCAATTTTTCCAAATATTTCATTTGACGTAAAAATTGGTCTTAAGATCGATTCATATCTAATTATTTTAAATTCAATACCATTTTTTTTCGTATAATTATTTATTTCTTTTTCAATTTTCATAGACATTTTATTTATTCTATTATTAATTTTGTTATTCTTTTTTAAATAACGAAAAGTTTCTAATCCTGAGGTCATGGCAAGAGGATTTCCAGAAAATGTTCCACCAAAAAAAACTTTTTTTTCAAGTTTTTTTAATTTGTTGGATATTTTTTTTGAAATTAAAGTTATTCCTATAGGTAGACCAGCTCCAAAACATTTACCAAATGTTACTATATCGGGTTTTAAATTATATTTTTTATGGATAGCTAACTTAGCAACTCTCAAACCAGTTATAACTTCATCAAATACTATTAAAATACCATTTTTCTTTGCAAAATTATAAATACTCTTTAAATACTTTATGTTTTTTATATCTGGAAAACTTGCTTGAACACATTCTATTATAATCATGCATATTTTGTTTTTAAATTTTCTTAAAATTTTAAGAGATTTTTTTAAATCATTATGTGGTAAAATGTGAACGTTATTTAAGTTATCTTTATTTCCAGAGGAAAGAGACGTTTTTTTTCCATTAATCAGGTCAAACATGAAACTATCCAAAGACCCATGCCATGCACCGCTTACCATCGCAAAATCTTGCTTTTTGCTTATAGATTTACAGATCCTATAGGCTCTAGTGTTTGCTTCTGATCCAGAATTTGAGAAAACAACTTCATTAAAGTCATTAAAATATTTTAATAAAGCTTTGCTATAATTGTATTTAGGCAAATTATCATTTGAATAATTTAAACCATAATTTATTTGTTTTTTTAAAGTATTAATCTGCAATCTATTCGAATGACCTAAAATAAGAGCACCATTAGACATTGAAAAATCAATATATCTATTATTTTTTAAATCCCATAAATTATTATTTTTTGACTTTTTAAAAATTATATTTTTTTTTAATATCACTTAAATGCTCTTAGGTATTGCTTTGGTATAAATTTAGAATCTTCATTGTAAATTAAGTTTGGATTTGATATTAGCGATCTACCAATTGCAACTAAATCGGTTTTTTTTTTATTTATAATTTTTTTTCCATAATTTAAATCTTCTATTTTACCAGACACCCTAATATTAATTTTTGTAGATTTTTTTATTCTTTCTGCTAAATCTACATTATATCCTTTTTTTATCTTTAAATCTGTAATTGGGTAAATTCCTCCACTTGAAACACAAACATAATCTATTTTAAGTTTCTCAAGTTCTTTTATTAATTTAATACTTTCATCAATTTCAATTCCTCCTTTTACTCTGTCACTTCCTGTGATTCTTGCTCCAATTATCATACCTTTGCAGCGTGATTTAATTCCTTTTATTATTTGCAAAGGTAAATTCATCCTATTTTTTAAATTTCCTCCATAAGAATCATTTCTTTTATTAGCAACTGGAGATAAAAATTGATGCAAAAGATATCCGTGTGCCATATGCACTTCTACACAATCAAAACCAGCTTTTTTTGACAAAATAGCAGAATTAATAAAATCTTTTTTTATATTCTTAATTCCTTTTAAACTTAATTTTTTTGGTAATGGCCATTTTTTATCTCTTTTAATAGATGAAGGAGCATATGTTATCCATTTTTTCTTTCTTAGGGGCGTGTTATGTTTAATCCAAGGTATCTCCGAAGATCCTTTCCTTCCAGAGTGTGATAATTGTATTCCTATAGGTATATTTTTTAGTGATTTTAAATGATTTACAATTTTCTTAAAACTATTTAGTTGTTTATTATTTGAAAGCACTAAATCTTTATGAGTAATTCTCCCATTACTATTTATTGCAGTGCTTTCGAAGATTAGCATACTTACACCTGTAGATATAAGTTTAGTATAATGCATATAGTGCCATTCATTAGGCAGTCCATTGACTGCCGAATATTGACACATTGGAGAAGCAATTATTCTATTACTAAGATATCTATTTTTTAATTTAAATTTTTTTAAAATCATTTTTTTATCACAATAAAATTATTATGAGGATGAAATACTGCTTTTTTATAAGCCCAATACGTTTCTATAAATTTTTTATTTAATCCATATCCTAATTTTGGAAGATGTGGAATTGAGTCGTCGTCAATAAGACTCCTTAGAGGCGTCCCAAACCTTTGCCATTTACCTGGTTTTTTATTTTCTAGAAAGAGACAAGAATAAATTGCGATCTCTGGAGGTATTAATTTATATCCAAAATAATTAATCTTCTTGTGTATTATATCTAAATACGAGGGTTTATTCAATTTTAAATCATTTTTTAAATTAATTTCAACTACTCTGATTGGAAATTTATATCTTTTTTTAAATTTTACTTTTTTTAAAGTATTTTCTATCCAAGGACTAACAACATATTTTTTCTTTATTTTTTTTAGGAGAAATTTAGAGTTTTTAAATTCAAAAGAGTTTAATTCGATCAATTTTTTCATTTAATTATATTGTACTTTTTTGACCATTCGCTAGCATGTTTACTACCATAAACCTCTCCATCGGCATTGCATGTTTTGCAGGGATTTAAATCTCTATTGCCTTTAAGCAAATTTTTCCTATATCTGTTTAAAATATTACCATTCCATATTTCAATAAAAGATGTTTGCATTATATTGCCCATTGTATTTCTTCTCTGCCAATCTTGAGGACATAAAAAAATATCACCATTCCAATCTATTAAAACTTGATAGGATGGATAGAAACATTTTTTTTTTAAGTCTATTTCAGGTTGATTCCCAATTTTAATTGTTCCTGTTCTATTAGTTAGTTTAACTCCATAATCGATTTTATCCGAATACCACCTATCTCTTAGTATAACAAAATCTTCAGGAATTTTAGCATCTGAAATCATTTTTTTAAATTTATCTAACTGCTCTGGACCATCATAGAGACTAATTAACAATCTTGTTGCTTTACTTTTATATATATTTATTAATTTATCTTTTGATAATGTATCTCCGTTAGTAATTATTTCGACACCACCTATTGAACCTAAAGAATCTACAATATAGTCTAAATCTTTATGTAGCAAAGGTTCACCATATCCACACAAACAAAAAGCACCTTCAAAATTTATTTCTCTCAAATCTTTTACTAATTTATCAATTAATGGTCTCTCCATTTTTTGATAAGTATTTGGTGCAATTTCATCATTTGATTTTGGGCAAAAAGAGCAGCTTCTATTGCAAACATCTATTAAACTTAATTCAATCCAGCTTGGTATAGGAAGATCTTTAAAAAATTGTGGATCTCTATCTAGTATAGGTTTTTTTCTATTAATATTGTTTTGAATGGTTTCTTTTGGATCAAGCGGTGGTTTATTATGACCTATGTTGCTCATTTGGAATATCCTCTATCTTTTTTTATCTCTAACTTTAACTCATCATACTCCATCATCTTTTGTTTCATAAAATTAATCGTTAATGCTCTTTTCATTTTAAAACCAGAAGGTGTTAATGAGTAAAGATAGCTAAGTTTTTTTTGACTTTTCTTGAAATTATTAACTTTTATCAAACCTTTTTTTTTTAATTCATTTAAACAATAATTCAATTTTCCTAAGCTAAAGCCCAGATCTTCAGCAAGTTCTCTTTGAGAGGCTTCAGGTCTGTTAACTATTTTTCTAATAATTCTCAGTTGTTCTTCATCATTTTTCATTTTTATTTTTATACCGTTCAAATATTGAACAGTAAAGTAAAATTTTTAAGTTAAAATCTTAAATTAATTTAACAATTACTTGTAAATGTAATATTCTATATAATTTGGAACATATTTAGATATCGCAAGCGGCGAGCCTCCTGTATATCTATGGTTTTTAAACTCGATCGACTTATTAAAACTATGTTCATTGAGTTTTTCTATTAAATATGAAGTTAAATTGTAATTAATAATCATAATAGACTGAGAATTTTCTTTTATAGTTTTTAAATCAAAATCATTAAATTCATATATATTGCTGTATCTTGAATATCTAATTGGGCAGCTTGCTATTTTTACTTTTATTGAAGACATTAAACACAAAACATCTGCATGGCTACTGCCGTTTATAATTAGGGATACATTCTCTCTTTTTATTATATCCACTAATGAATCTTCATCAAATGAGTCTTTATAAAGTTTAGAGAAAGAAATAAAATTTAAGGTAAATATAATTGTAAATAAAATAATTGTTGAATATAAAATTTTATTTACGTATTTTATCAGGGTAAGTTTATCTAATAATCTCTCAAAACCAATAACAAAAAAAATTGAGGTTATAGGAGCAAATATTAATAAATGTCTTGTAGGTCCAAAAGCGGTAATATTTAGCATCACTAATATTACCCAATTTACTAAAATTAAAATAAACAAGAGTAAAAACCTACTATGATTTTTATTTGTAGACCTAAATGAAAATAGTAATCCAAAAACAAAAATAACGAATAGTGCTATTTGTAAAATAGTTGAATAAAAATTATTATCTAAAAAAAATGATATATTTTTTGAAATAATCAAATAAAAGTTCTTAGAAAAAAAAGCAATATAACTAAGAATATTTTGATCAATGGTCTTTATAGAGTATTCCCAATTTGCACCAGCTGTAGATGCAGTCATTCCATAATCTCCTAAATTTATAGACAACATGTGTATTAGTAGTGGAGTTACTAATACAGATAGTAAAAAACCAGTGAATATTAAATTAATATTTTTTAAACAAAAAAATTTCTTATAACCAATAAAGTTTATTATAAACTTAAAAATAAAAAAACTTGGTAATATAACTAAAGATATATAACTTAAGTAAGATGATAATGAAATAAGAATTGAAAAATAAAAATTTAATTTAAAATTAAATTTTTTTTCATCTAAAAAAGTTTTTTTACTATTATCATCACTTTCATTTAAAAATAAATATAATAGAAAAGTTATTGCAAATACAGCAGCACTATAATTATAACTTCTCTGGCTAATATAAATTAAAGGAAAAGAAAATATTATCAAAAAAGTAGCCAAATATGAAAAATCATTTTTAAAAATGAATCGTTGGCATATTTTAAAAGTAATAAAAATTGTTAGAAATGAAAAAAAAACTGAGGGTATTCTCCCATAGAATTTTAGTTGATTGTAATTTAATTTTTTATCAATTGTCCATCCAAATATAAAATACTGCAAAGGTGCAAAAGTAGAATGCTTGGACGGAGCCATATTAAAAATAACACTTGAAAAAGTATTTTGAAAAAAATTAATTAATCTATTCTCTTTATTTTCAAGATTTCTTAAAAATTTTTTTGATTTACTTTCATAAGTTGCTGAAGACTGATCATTAGCGAGGTCATATAGGTTGAGTTCATCATATTTAAGAAGTTGTGCTATTGGAAGTTGATCATCAGTCTCTGAAAGAAAAGATGATATATTTATAAATCTTGAGGCTAATGCGACAAATATAAGGATTAATATTATATTTAAATATTTTTTACTCATTAAGTTATTTTTTTTTTAAAACTATTCGTCTATTAAGAGCAAAAATTTCTGGAGAAACTTTAATTAAAAAGTCATCTAATTTATTTAGTAAATTTAAATTTGTCTCACTTAATTTTATATGAGGTGAATTAACAGAATTTCCACCACTATTTAAAAATATCAAAAACTCATTCAATTGATTTTTTACCACATAAAAATTTTGTTTCACAAATTTATTTTCAAAATTTTTTTTAAAAAGAATTCTTCCAGTAGCATTATTTTGCAACCAAAAGTTTTTTTGATTTGATTTACTTACATCTAGATCCCATCTTTCGTGATTAAAAATCTTTAAAAAAAATTTAAATACAAAAGATATCTCTGGTTCATTGATTAAAATAAATCCATTTTTTTTTAAATTATCTTTCATAATTCTGATAAGTTCCAAAGGATCTTTGCAGTGATGTAAGGAGTGATTTAATATAAATACATTTACTTTCTTTTTTAATTTCTTAGGCAATTTTAGGTTATTCATATCAAATTTATAATCAATGTTCTGATGCGTTTTTAAATCAGAGGTAATAATTTTTTTTCCTAAATATTTTTTTATGAAACCATTCCCACTACCTAATTCTATTACTGTTCTTTTTTTACTGATATATTTTTTCATCCAATTAAATCTTTTTTTTAATAAATAGTCTAAATTTTTATTTTTTTTTGTTAGTTTTTTGGCTGATTCATTTGGACTTAAAATTTTCATTGTAGAGAATATAAAATTTATCTATTAATCAGCATAGTTATATTTCAATATTTAAATGGAACAATATTTATTTCACACCAATCTCCAAATACCGATTCTAAGCTTAATAAATGGTCTAATATTATTATCAGGATTTTACTTTTTTGGTCAAATAATAATTACTAAAACAATTTTAAAAAAAGTATTAGAGAGATATTCTTTCATTGATTATCAAAATATATTGATAACTGTAATTATAATTTCTTTCTTTTTTTATCCCTTAATACTGTTTATTAAAAATTCTTTAGTACTTTTAAAAATAACTACATATTTATTATTTTTATTTGGAGCTTACTCAATCATATTAAATTCTAAAACTTTTTTTGAAAAATTAAAAGTTAATATAAATATTAATAAAATTAACTTTAAAAATCAAAATATCGAAATAATAATTTTATTTTTTTTAATAACAGGATATTTCCTTATAAGCATTGCACCTGTTACAAATGCAGACTCTCTAGATTATCATTTATACACAGGAAAATATATTTTAAATTATTCAGGTTATCCTAAATTTTTAACAAATTTCCATTCAACAAGACTCTCAGGATCTGGAGAAATATTTATTTCGATGGGCCT
>MDSZ01006074.1_pt1 | contig 34104 bp, 31 predicted proteins | sample 811201 | NCBI WGS metagenome assembly MDSZ01 (sample SAMN05326647, study PRJNA326480) | marine metagenome | isolation source: seawater | place: Indian Ocean: North | collected 2010
AATAGAAAATGTTATAAGAGAATTTAATCCTGATATTGTTGGGATATCAATTTTATTTTCAAACTTAAACGAGTCAGGACATACAATCGCAAGAATTGTAAAAAAAATTGATAAAAAAATATGGGTTTTTACTGGTGGAAATCATATAACTAATTCTCTAATTGATTATCAACATAATATAACTCATCCAGGAGATGACATACCACTTATAAAAGATCTTGAAGACCCAAATATTGATTTGGCTTTAGTAGGTGAAGGTGATTTCACAGTTGTAGATTTAGTAAATAAGATAATTAATAAACAAGATATTTCAAAAGTCCCTGGTCTACTAAGGCAAATTTCAAGAGGAAAATATTTTAATAATCCATCTGACAGATTATCTAACTTGGATAATTTGCCAATTCCAGCTAGACATTTGGTTAATATGGAGGGTTATTTTGATATAGGAGCATTTCACTCTGCAAAATCAAGGTCTAACAGAGTTTTAAATATTATGTGCTCACGTGGTTGCCCAGAAAAATGTACATTTTGTACAACACCTCAAATGTGGGGGTCAAATGTAAGATGGAGAAAAATGGACGATATAATGTTGGAAATCAAAAATGGAGTTAAAGAATTTGATATTGGTGAAATTCAATTTGAAGATGACACTATAACGGCTAGGAAAAAAAATTTAATTGAATTATGTAATGGACTTGAAAAAATTGGATTACCATGGTGCACACCTAATGGAATAAAAACTAATTATCATTTAGCTAATCAACCTGATATGTTTAAAGCGATGTATGAGTCTGGATGCTATCAGGTTACTTTAGCTTGTGAGAGTGGTGTCCAAAGAGTTTTGGATCATGTTGTTAATAAAAGATTAAAAGTTGATCAAATAAAACCAGCTATAGAAAACGCAAAAAAAGCAGGATTGCTAGTTCATACATTTTGGATACTTGGTTATCCGGGAGAGACCTTTGAGGAAATGAATCAGACTGTAGAATTTGCACTAAGCACTGGAGCTGACAGTTTCTCTTTTTCAATTTTAAGTCCACTACCAGGTACGCCTATTTACAGAAAAGTTGTTAAGGAAAATCTTTGGTGGGACGGTAAATCCTTAAATGATTTAATGTTCAGATCTTCTTTAGTAAAAGTCGATGGATTTGATGGTCCAAATCAATTTGAAAAATTTGTTAATGAAGCTAATCTTAAAGCAAATTTAATTTTGAAACAAAAAGATCCGAAAAGATTTGCATTCAAGTATGGAAAAGATGCAAATGAAAAATCTCTAATTAAGCAAACTTAATTAAATTGAAGAGACTTTATTAAACTATTATTTTTACTAAACTCTTTATCATTATAATACTTTTTTCTAGCATTCTTTATATGTTTAATTTTTGAACAATAAGTTGCATAAAATATCATCCTTGATCTTTTTGAATTATTATTCGATGATTTGTGTGCACAGTGCCAATCAAATATTAAGATATCACCCACATTTAGCTCTGCTGGGAAAAATTTAAATTTCTTAATAAATTTTTTTTTTATGTTTGGAGTAAATTTATCTAATTTTTTTGTAACTTCTAGCCAGTTATTTCCTAACTTCTTTAAATCCTTTTTTGATGATAAGTATAAACATCCATTGTCTTTATCTGTTCTTTCAAGTGGAATAACTACATTTGTAAAACTATTAGAATATATAGACCAACCTCGTTTTATTTTATTATTTTTGTCACGCCAATAAAAGTGTCCATCAATATGTGGTATATATCCCTTACCACCCGGATACTTAAAATTTAATTTATCTTTAAATAATACATTATTTTTTTTTGTTAATTTTTTTAAAAGACCGAATATTTTTTTAGAATTTACCAACTTTTTTACATCGCTCAATTGTTCAGATATTTTCTCTATTCTTCTCAGTTTTTGTTTTTTTTCAATTTTTTCAAAATAAGAGAAATTTTTTTCAAAAATTTTTTTTTTCTTATTTATTTTTATCCTTAAATTTTTTATCTGTCTTTGACTAAGAAAATTTTTTATAACAATAAAACCATTTAAGTTATAAAAAGCTCTTAACTCGTTATATTCAATCGATCTGAAGTACATTAAGTTGGATTATATTTTTTATATACTCTGTTAATGGTTTCAATTAAACCAGAGTATAATATTGTAGAAATCAATGTGTTAGTATAAAAAGGTATTGCGGCAATATAACAAATTAATAGTCCATTAATTGAATATCCGTATGATCCTAGACTCCACACACCAAAATTTGAAATTATATAAAAAATTAAAGAACCACATACAGCCCCTATAATTCTTGAGAAAATATTTTTTTGAAATAAATGTGAGGTTAAACCAATAAGAATAATACTTCCCCACGTGAAAACTAAAGTATTATGAAAACCTATAAATAAATCTGTTATCATAAAACAAATTAATAAAACAGAAATAAATCTTTTTCCTAAAAAGAGAGGAACATAAAAACTTAAAGCTATTAAACTTGTAAAATTTGGTGGATGAGGAATAAATCTACTTGCTGCTAAAACTATAAAAATTCCTAAAGAGATTTTTAAATAATTCATAAGTTAATAGTATATGAAAATCTTTGATTTTAAATTGTAAATATGACATTCAAAATCTACGTTTTAACCCAAAATTAAAACTTCTATCCATTTGAGTATAATCCAGAGCAGTTTGGTATTTTTTATCCGTAATATTGATTATATCAAAGTAAAGATCATAATTATTAGATAGTTTATAATTTATGGATAAATCATTTACCAAATAACTATCTAGCTCTGCATCAGCAAAAGATTGGGATCCATTTCTATTGGCATTTCCATTTCCATAATCTCTAGCTTTATCAGACCATTTTGTTCTTAATGTTAAGCCAAGATTTTTATAACTAGGGATTTTAACATTCGTACTTAAGTTTATTATATTTCTTGGCACTCTAACCATTTGCGAATTAATATTAGAATTGTTAGGATTATCCTGCTCTGCACCGTCATAAGTTTGTGTGTAAGTATAGTTAAAAACAAAATTTATCATATTATTAAATTTATAATTAGAAAATAATTCTAAACCTTGTGATTTAGTAGTGCTTATTGAGTTTTGAGTTGTAGAACCTGACCCAGCTGCAGTATTTCCTGACCATCCCTCTAATGCATCTTCGTACTGAATGTTAAAATAACTCAAATCTATAAAAAAATTTGAATTTATATTCTTTTCAATTCCAAAATCAAAACTACGACTATTTTCTGCTGAAACATAAGGTAACGCTGTTTTTGAACCACCATTATTAGCTGTATTCCACACATAAAGCATTTCATATAAAGATGGGAATCTATACCCTGTCCCATATGAAGATTTTAATTTAGTTTTTTTATCGTCAAAAACATAGGCTAATGTTGCTCTATGTGAGTCTTCATTTGAGCCACCACCAGCAAGTGAGTGCTCATCAAATCTTGCACCAAAAGTTGCATATATATTTTTCGTTAACCTACTCTGATAGTCAAAGTATTTAGACTCAACATACGCATTTGAATCAATCCTTCCACTCATATTTTTGTTATAGCCCATCTGATCATCTTCTCTTTCAAGTCCAAATACGATGCTGTTATCTAAATTGAAATTATAATTTCCCTGATAAAGAAGTGCATATCTATCTCCATAATAGTTATCTTGCATTGTGTTTTTGCTATTAGGGGCACTAGCATAAACTCTTTTTATATAAGTATTGGCTAGAGTAAATTTATTTGAAAATTTTTTCAAAGGCTTGTGAATTAAGTTAATATTAAAGGATCCTTCTAACCCATCTGCTTCCTCAGAGTGATCATAATTAGGTGAACAACCAAACAAATTTGACACACACGCTGCATCATATTGCAAATATGTTTCAGCAAATCTTACATTGCTTTTCAACTCAAATTTGTCTGAAAATTTTTTACTATAACTGGCTATCAATCCATTATTTCTATACCTGTCTTTTTCATCATTGTGCGTCATTTGAGATATTCCATCAGTTTGAAATCTTTGAATTCCTAAATAATATTTTGAATTATTATTACCGCCAGATAAGGATGCTGATATATTGTGTGTATCATGGGAACCAGCAATATACTGTATATCTTTACTAGAACCTGATTTTCCTTGTTTAGTAAAAACATGTATTGTTCCGCCAATAGCACCACTACCATAAATTGAACTCTGATTTCCCTTTAAAATTTCAACTCTTGACACTTGACTTGTTAAAATATTATTAAAATCAAAATCACCTGAAACACTAGATGGATCAGACATCTTAACTCCATCTATATAAACTGTAGAATATCTTTTTGGCATTCCTCTTAGCTGAATTGCTGAGGCTGTTCCATGTCCCCCGCTTTGAAAAAAGTTTGCACTTGTTAAAGTGGTGCTTAATACATCTCCAAGAAAATGTTCGGTAGAATTACTTAAAAATTTTTCATCCAGTATAGTTACTGAAGTTCCTACAGTTGATATGGATTGGGGCTTTTTGCTTGGTGCTGTAATAGTAATTATTGGAATTTCATCTGAATGAACATTTATTGAAAAAATTATGAATATTGTAAGTATCCTTAATTGCACAAGCAACTCCATTTATAACTAAACTTAACGTTTAGATCTTAATTTATGCCGTTGCTAATTCAATTAGTAGAACTAGACTTTTCCTGGCCTTAGTTCAACAGCGGACTGGACTGGGTGGCGCTCCGACTTTAACGGTTGCAGGCACAGCAAATGAATTACGCACTTATTTCCCACCATGCATTTCAGTCTAGCTTCTTTATAAATTATTATCATCTTTTTTCAAGTTAATGATGCTTATAATTATTGAAATAATTTAAGCTAAGTTATAAGGATACTTGATGAAGACAATTTTTATAACTGGAGGTGCAGGTTTTATAGGAAGCAGTGCAGCAGAATTTTTTGCAAAAAAACGATGGAATGTTTATATTTTGGACAACCTCTCAAGAAAAGGAACTAGAATAAATTTAAATAGGATTAAAGATAAAATTAAAAAATTTTATTTACAGGATATAAAAAATTATAAAGAGTTAAATCTTATATTAAGAAAAATAAAACCAGACGTCATTATACATGCTGCAGGACAAGTTGCTGTAACGAAATCAATAGTTTCACCACGTGAAGATTTTAATGATAATATTTTAGGGACCTTAAATTTGTTAGAGGTAATAAGAACTAATAAATTAAAATGTAAATTGATTTACACCTCTACTAATAAAGTCTATGGAAACCTAAGCTATATAAAACTCAGAAAAAATAAAGATAGATACTTTTTTAAAAATTTGAAAAAAGGTATAAATGAAGAATTCAATTTAGATTTTCATTCACCATATGGTTGTTCTAAAGGTTCAGCTGACCAATATATAAATGATTACTCAAGAATTTACAATATTGACGGATATGTGTTAAGACAGAGCTGTATATACGGAACAAATCAGTTTGGTATCGAAGATCAGGGTTGGGTCTCTTGGTTTATAATAGCTTCAATTTTAAAAAAAAAAATTTAAAGTTTATGGAGATGGTAAGCAGGTAAGAGATATACTCTACATTGATGACCTTAATAAACTTTATTATAAAATTGCATTAAATAAAAAGAAACTAAATACAGATAGAATTTTTAATGTTGGCGGTGGATATAAATTCTCTTTAAGTTTGTTGGAATTATTTAAGATCTTAAAAAAAGAGTATGGATTGAAATTGAAATATAGTTTTCAAGATGAAAGAAAGGGTGATCAAAAAATTTTTATTAGTGATAATTCTAAAGTAAATAAAATTTTTAATTGGTCTCCTAAAATAGATCCAATTAATGGAATAAAGATTTTAACCAATTGGGTTATCAAAAATAAAAAAAAAGTAAGTTCAATTGTATAAGTGTGAAAAAAGAAATTGCTTTTATAGATCATAATTTTCACAAAAAATCTAGAAGTGCTGATTTTTTAAGAAAAATTTATAAAAAAAAATACAAAATAAAAAACTTTTGGTGGTCATTGAAAGATCAGTACCAGCTTATAAATAAAATAGAAAATTATAATAACTTTTTTTTTTTTCAATCATTGTTACCATTAGACGATATGATTAGAATTAAAGATAAAAATGTTATATGGGCACCAATGTATGATAATCTTAATTTAAGCAGTAATTATTGGAGAAAAATTAAATATTTAAACATTAAAATATTATCTTTTTCAAAACCAGTAAAAAAACTCTCAAAAAAATATAATTGTGATCATGTTGATCTTAAATATGCATTGAATACTTCTGGAATAAAAAAAGTAAACAGAAAAAAAATAAAAATTTTTTTTTGGTATAGAAATAATTTTTATACTAAAGACTGGATCAAGCTTTTTAACAAAGATGATGTGGAGGAAATCATATATTTTAAATGCCCTGACCCCGGAAGGAAACCAGAAAAAATAAAAGATGATGATTTAAAAAACTTTAATTTCAAGATTATTGATAAAGATTTTTTACCTAAAAAGACATATTTAAATCTTATCAAAAATTGTGATGTTTTTATAAGTCCAAGAAAACAAGAAGGTATCGGTATGAGCTTCCTAGAAGCATTATCGATGGGCAAGTATATTGTTGCAAATAATGACTCAACAATGAATGAGTATATTAAAAACAGTAAAATTGGGTTTTTAGTGGATCAAAACACCAAAAAAAAAATAAATATCAGTGAAATTATAAAATCTAAAGCTTATAGAAAAATGAACGCAAGAAAAATATTTATCAAATGGAATAAAGATAAAAAAAAAATTCTTAAATTTTCTAACAAAGTATCATCGAACAAAAATAATAAATACCTTAAAAGAATTCTATTTTTTGACGATTACTTAAAAAAAATAAAATTCAAAATAAAAAATTAGTCTTGTACTTGAATTACTCCAATTTTTGGTTGAGCATCAGAGCTCTTCGATTTTTTTTTTCCTTCCAAAGATAAAATAAAAATATTATTTTTTTTGTTATAAACAATATCTCTTATTCTTTTACCAATAAATATCTTTTCCATAGAAATAACTTTATTGTTGTTCTCACTTAATATTGCACGATATATTGATCTGCCATTTAAAGAGGTAATTAGATAATTATTTGACCAAAATTTTGAAAAATCATTTGGTACTTTAATTATTTGATTTATTCCTATTGACGGGACAAAAGCATATATAGGTTCAATAAAATTTTCTTTTGTATGATTTTTCTTATAAAAAAAATTTTTTTTTGAAATTTCTTTATCATAAAATTCCTCAAAATAATAAGGTTCCCCATAAGAAACTATAGGCCAGCCATAATTACCATTAAATTTAATGTTGTTAATTTCGTCGCCTCCTCTGGGTCCATGTTCAGCCGCTAATATTGTATTTCCCTCAACATATAGTCCTTGCGGAGTTCTATGACCCATTGAAAATATTTTAGATTTTTTATTTTCAAAATCTATAAATAATATTTTCCCAAATGATGAATTTATGTCTTGAGCTCTTTTTCCTTCTAGCTCTGTATCTGTTGTAACAAGAATTCCCTCAATTCCTTTATGATTAAAGTAATTTATTCTTCCAGCATCGAACTCTGAGCTACAATCCTCTGATTTAAAAAAATTTTCAAATTTTAAACTTTCATCAATATTAGAGACATCGATATTTATTTTAGTGCAATCATCTGAAAAATCACTGTAAGAAATGAAAATTTTATTTTTATGAACATATAAATCTCTAATTGATCCAAGTCCATTCTCATATCTAAAATTTGTATCTATTTTTTTAAAGTCTATTTTTTTATTTTGGTATAAGCTTTCTCTTTCTATATAAAAAAAATTTCCACCAGAATCAGCTAAAATTACTTTATCCTCATAGTTTTCTAAAAAAAATTGTACTGATCCTGGATTCCATTTGGATATGGATAATGCTAAGTCCAAGTCACTTAGATCCTTTTCGTAAAAGTTTAAATCTATGTAATGCGTGTCTGGTAATATGTTTTGATTATAATTCATTTTTCCATATAATTTATATTTTTGGAATAATTTTGCTTCACCCTTACCAAAAAAAATCTCTCTGATAGATTGTTTTTGCTCCTCGTTCAGTCTTTGAACGACATAAGACCTAATAGTATCTAAATTTAAAATTATGATTATTAAAACTATTAGTATTGTTGTTATAAAAAAAAATAATTTTTTCACTAGATTAAATTAGAAATTTTTGATTTGTTAATTTTATTTATATTTTTTAAGTCAATGACTTCACAATCTTTTATCTCATTTAATTTATTTTGTCCCGATAAAAAATTTAGCTTTCCAGCTTTAGTTCTACTTTCTCTAATATTAGAATCAGTGTAGAAATTTAAATCTTTGATTTTTATGTTTGGAAAATAAATATCTTTTTTGTAATCATTATTTATAAAAAATGCATTATTTTTTAATGAATTAGAACCTACAAAATAATATCCTTTACGTTTCATCAAATTTATTAAAAGTTTTAGTGATGCTCCATAACATAGGTGTGAATAATGATAATCTGATCTTTTAAAATCTCTTATATTTGGAACAGTAATTTCTAAATTAGGGCCAAAAGTTGAATTATATTCTAAAATAAAAATCTTACTTATTTTTGAGTTTATTTTATCAGCAATCCAATAATCTATACCATCTATATCCAAACTGAAAATATCTATTTCAAAGTTACAATTATTTTTTAACACATAATTTATATTTTCACTTTCAATTTTCTCTTGGCAAACATTTAAATCACCCTTCCATAAAGAAATATTTTTTTTTACTTTGTTTTCTAAGTCGTCCATTACATCGATGATAGTTCCTTTAGAGTTTTTGATCTCATATAAAAATCTTGTATTAGCCTCTGAGTAATCTCCTACTCCAATTTCAACAAAATTGGGGTTTTCTATATTTAATGATTTTCTTAAAAAGTTAATAATTCCATCTTCGCCATTTTGAGAAAATATTTTACATTCTGTTTCTTCAAGATAAATTACAGACTCATATTTTAATTCTTGTGATATGATAGTTTGAATACCATTTTGAATTTTTATAAAATTTGTTAGTTTGTTATTAATATTAAGTCTTAAAATTAAAAAATTGAACAGTTTGAGTAAATAATAATTGAATGTTTTTATCATTTGTGTTTATTTTTTTTTATAATTATAAACAAAAATTAGCAATAAATTTATTAGACATATTTTAAAATAATGTTCATTTATTCAAATTTATTGAATCTGTTTAACATTATATTTTTAAATCTAATTTTTTTATATAAAAAAATTATTCTTAAAAAAAAGTTAGTTGTTTTCTATCATCCGAAACAAAGACAAACAAAAGAAAATACTTTTTTTATTAAAGACTGTTTTAATAGTAAACAATATAAAAAAGTTGATTATGTTTTTTTACATCAAGATATTTTTTTAAAAGAAAAAAATCATTACTTTATTAAAGAAAGAACATTAAATTTATTATTCTCTATAAATATTTTTTTATCTAATTATATTTGCGACAAATTTCCAAAAAATTGTGTAAAAATTTATATACATCACAATTTGTACGACGATCCATGGGTTGATAAAAGTAAAGAGAGAAATACCTGTATGAGACTTAAGGAGTATAACTATATTTTTGTTGCCACGAAAGAAGCACTGTTAGCAACTAATAAAATGTTTAAAAAAAATTTTTTGACTCCTCCTAAGGTAGTAGAAGTTGGTTATATAAAGTTAGATTATTTGCTAAATAAGGTGAGGAAAAAGAAAAAAGATTCGATTATCATCGCTCCAACAGGAATGAAAACTTTTTCAAAGTATAATTTTTTGAAAGATATAGATCAATTGATTATTAAAATTTTGAATAAGACAAAATATAATATTATTGTTAGACCACATCCTCGAGATAGACAAAATAAGTTTTATTTGAATTTAAGAAAAAAATTCAAAAATGAGAACAAAGTAAGTTTTGATTTAAGTTCAAATTATTTAAACACTTATGAGAAGGCAAAAATCATGATTACAGATATTTCGGGAACTGCTTATACTTTTTCATTCTTAACACTTTCACCTGTTATATTTTGCGAAAAACACAAAAATACTTTAATAGACAAATTTGGAAATTTAATTTTTTTTAAAAATCGAGAAAAAATTGGAAAAATTAACTATAATATAAATAATATTGACAAAAGTATATTTTTTGTTGAAAAACGTGCTCAAGAAATCGAGCAAAATATATCTATTTTAAGAAAGAAAATTAAATTTTTAAAAAAATCAAAATCAACTATAAATAATTTGATTATTAAAATATTAAAAAGTTACCATTAATACAAATCAACGAAAAAAGAGTTTTTGTAAATTGTTTCCATATAACCAACTTTTGGGATTATAATTTATCTTTTATTTGAGTAAAAAGTTCATTAGCTAATTTTTTTGGTAATGTTCCAAAGTTATTATTAAGAATAATATCAGGCTTTTTAGGGAACTCAGCTTTTAAATTTTTTCCTACAATTTTATTTTTTTTATCTTTATATATTTTTTTTTTCCAACTGAAATGATATGTTTTATATCGGTTTTAATATAAATCTCTAAGTAATTTTTAATTGAGGATCTATTAAATTTTCTTAATTTATGAAACATACCAACGCCTGCAAAAATTACATTTATATTTTGGTTTGTTATGAATTTAAATAATTTAGTAAATATAAAACCATTATTTAATCTTCCTTTGAGAGTATAATTATGAAAATTAAAAATATTTCTTAAATCATCGCCATTGAAAATAACTGTTGGACCATATCTTTTAATAATTTTTGGCTTAATCAACCTTGCAATAGTTGATTTTCCAGATCCTGATAAACCAGTTATCCAAAATAAAATTCCTTTAGATTTAATTAATTTTTTTTTCATTTATTGTGGAAAATCATTAGTATCAAATCTTGGTAATTCATAAGCTTTATAATTTTTTAATGGTACGGATGCCACTTTTGTTGATAAACCAATAAGACAATTGTTTTTTCTTAGAATTTTGAGAGTGTCTTGATTATAATTCCCATATGGATAACACATTGTAAATTCATTAATTATTACATTATTTTTTTTCCAAAATTTAACAGAATTAGTTATTTCTTTAATCTGTTCCTCTTTTTTTAATCTCCCTAGCCAGTAATGATTATAACCATGAAGGCCTATTTCATTACCAGCTTTTAACAATTCCTTAATTTGAGACAGATTCATATATAACCTTTTAGCAAAAGATTTGGTATCATTTGATACGTATTTTTTGAAGAGTTGGTCACAAATTTTTTTTCGAATATTTAAAGGTAATAAAGACTGTAAGAGTTGTTTTATATACATTGTCGTATTATCATCATACCTATTCTTAAATTTTATTTTTTTTAAAATTGTTTTAAAATCTAAAAAATTATCTTCCTTATAAAAATTATACTTCTTCTCAATAAATTTTAGAATCTCAACTTTTTTTTTGCACTTAGCCAAAATAAAATGTATTTTATTTACATCTAATACATCATTTTGTTTTGTTGTAATTACAGGAGGAAAGAAAGAAGCGTTTATTTTAAAATCATTTAAAATGGGATAAACATATTTATAATGATCATAATAACCATCATCAAAAGTTAGCCAGCAATCATTTTTTTTAAAATTTTTTTTCGTTTTTATAATTTCATGTATTTCGAACGGATTTAAAATATTATATTTTGATTTTAAATACTTTATTTGAGATATAAATTTTTTGATATCTAAACCATTGATTCCTTTATTTTTTAAATTTTTAAAATCTCTAACATAATGATACATTATAATTTTCATAGTTTATCTTTATGATAATAGTTTGAAATTTCTCTGGAATACCCAGTATAATATTTGAAATATTTTACAAAAGGATACTTTGTATTTAATTCTCTTTCAATATCATAGCTAAATTCATAACTTGAAATTAAAGCCTCAGTATTTTTAAAAAAATTTTTATTGATCTTTTTTAATACTTTAAAGGGTAATTTTTTTTTCTTTTTGTTATTAATATCGTCATTGAAATTCTTATAAGGAAAAAATCCAACTATATTTAAGTGTTTAAATTGTTTAATTTTTTTTATCAAAAATGAAGTTTGATCGTACGTACCAAAAAGAATTACTTTTTTATTTTCTTTTTTCCATCTCATAATCTGTTTTAATAGATCCTCATAAGGCTTATCAATTGTACTCCAGTAAGCAATTTTTTCTTGTTGTCTAAAATATTTTTTTTTATCTATTTTATTAGATTTTTTTGTTAACATTCGAAGCGCCTTTTTTTCATTTAATATTATTTTTTTTGATCTATCGTTAACGATTTTATATTTTATTGATCTATTTATAATTTTTGAATTTATAGTACGATTTCCCAATACTAAATAATCTATGTTACTATTAAGCATTCCTATTATTGCATCCTCTGGTGTTTCCACAATCGGCTCTCCTGCATCATTAAATGATGTATTTAAGATGCAGCCAACACCAGTAATTTGTTTAAATTTTTTTATCAAATTATAAAAAATCTTATTTTGATATTTATTTACTGTTTGAACTCTTGCTGTACCGTCAACATGAGTTACTGATGGAATAAGCTTTGGATTTAAAACTTTAGCAACCAATAACATATAAGGGCTTGGGTTTTTTAATCTAAAAAATTTTTTATAATCCTGCTCTAATACAGCTGGAGCAAATGGTCTAAAACTTTCCCTATGTTTAACTTTATTATTAACAATATCTTGCATTTTTGGGTTTCTGCTATCTGCTAAAATTGATCTATTCCCAAGTGCTCTTGGTCCATACTCACTACCATTTTGAAACCATCCAATTATTTTTCCATTAGATATATATTTAGCTATTTTTTCTAAATTAGTTTTTTCACTTTCTATTTTATATTTTCTTAAGACTGTTTCGATTTCTTTGTCATTATATGTAATACCAGTATATGCATTTTTTAGTTCATAAATTTTTCTAGTTTTTTTTATCTTAAATTTTGGATGGTTGTATAGTGCCCAAACACACAATCCAAAAGGTATACCAGCATCTGAACAAGCAGGGTAAACAAATATATTTTTAAATTTTGTATTATCAAAAAGTTTTTGATTCGCCACTGAGTTTAGTGCAACCCCACCAGCTAAACAAATATTTTTCGAATTAACTTTTTTTTCTATTTCTTTACCTAAATGAATTAAACATTTTTCAGTTTCATTCTGTAAATCAAATGCTATTTGACTCCATTTACCCTTTAAAATGTTTTCTGTTTTTGATCTTTTTGGAAGTTTAATATTTAATTTTTTTATCTTTTTTCCACCAGAAAGACTTACTATATCAGAAAAAGGTGCCCGCCTTAATATGCTAGAGTAATCAGTAACAATGCCATCATATTTAACTTTGGAAAAATCTAGTATGGATTTAGAATTCCCACCAAATGGTGCTAGTCCCATTGTTTTTCCTTCACCACCAGTTCCAAGATTTAAACAGTCTTTTGTCACTACGTTATATAAAATTCCTATACCCCTTCCTTTATACTTATCAATTAATCTTATTTTATTATTCTTTCCCTCATAAAAGCTGTTTGTCTCAAGATCGGTACCATTTCCATCAACAATAAGAATCGCAGAATTTTTAAATCCAGATGTATAATAAACACTTGCTGCGTGAGCTAAGTGATGATTAATTTGAACAATTTTATCTTCCGATAAATCTAAAATTTTTTTTAAATAATCAAATTCTTTAACATTATAAGATGGACCTGATCTATGCCACACAGGCTCTCTAATTATATCTGACACAACAAGATCAACTTCGTCTAAGGATTTTATATTAAAATAATCCATACAATATTTTATTGAGTGTAATGGAAAAGTGTAGGGATGTTTCTTTCTAATCAATCTTTCCTCAGATATAGCAACATAATCATAAATTTTATTAGTTCCATCAGATTTAATTATACATGCTCCGCTATCCATGGTAGCAAAACATTGAATACCTAATATAAATTTTATTTTTTTGTTATTTTTCATTTTTAATTCTATTTCCATCTTTTAAATATTTATGTCTCTCGATTATTTCCTCATAAGGCCCATTATCTATAACTTTGCCTTTATCCATAACATAAATTGATTCACAATATTTTACTGTATTATTTCTGTGAGAAATAATAATGATAGTTTTATCATTTAATCTATTATAAATTTCCTCTAATATTTTATTTTCATTATCTATATCTAAAGCGCTTGTCGCTTCATCAAATATTAGTACTTTTGGATTGTTGTATAAAGCTCTTGCAATTCCAATCCTCTGTTTTTCACCACCTGAAATTTTGATTCCTCTGTTTCCAACCACTGTATCTAGTTTTGATTTAGAATTTTCAATAAATTTTTCAAGTTGGGCAATTTTTATTACTTCGGATAGGAGCTTGTAATCAATATTTGAATCTTCAATACCAAAAATTATATTATTTTTAATTGTGTCATCTAACAAATAAATATCTTGTGGTATATAACCAATATTTTTCTGCCATAAATGATTATTTTTTTTTATATCAATATCATCTACTAAAATATTGCCAGAGTCTGGAACTAACAAACCTAAAATTAAATCAACTAGAGTACTTTTTCCAGATCCAGATTTACCTATTATTCCAACACTACTACCCTCTTTAATTTTTATATTTACATTTTCTACAACAATTTTATCTTTTTTATTATAGGCAAAATTAACACTATTGATTTTAATTTCTTTTTTAAATGTAAAACTATTTTCATTTTGAGAGGTAATCTTTTTTTCTTCGAATGAGCCAAGGTTTAAATTCTGAATTTCATTTACTATTAAATCAAACGAAGGTTTTCTATATCTAATTGTTGCAAGTGAAGATGTTATTGAATTTAATCCAGGAATAAATCTTATAACTGACACAGCAAATAGTGAAATAATTGGAATAATAGTTTCTGTAGTCCTTCCCATAAGTATTAATGAAGCGCAGACAGATGCTACTGTAGACAAGGCAAGAATTTCTAAAAAAAATCTTGGTGTTGAAGTAATTAAAAAACTAAAAAAATTTATACTCTCAACTTCTTTGCTTATTTTTGAAAATTTATTAAAAAAGTAATTTTCTCTATTTAAAATTTTTGTTTCTTTTATTAGTCCTAAACTTTGATTAATGGTTTTAATTTTCCTACCTAGTAATTCCTGTATTTTAGATCCACGTGATTTCAGTGTTTTTCTGTAAAAAAAATAAAATAAAAATAGTGGTAACCCTAAAATTATAAAAGATATAGATGATGTAAATGGATCTGCTACTAAAAGAAAAATAAAAATTACTAGAAGTATTATTGACTCTCTTATTAATGTTATAAACGAAGTTATATAGGTAAATGACAGACCGACATCAGAATCTATTGTTCTTATCAAAATCGCAGGATTTTTATTTATATGTTCAATGAAAGGTAAATTAATAAAATACTTATAAAGTTTTAATGAAACTGAGAATCTTAGATTTTTTAATATTAGACCCTGAAAGTATATTACAAAAAAGAGATATAAGTTTTTTATAAGAAATACAGATGCCAAACATATCGAGGCTAAGGTTATTAAATGAGTTTTTGGTAAAGTATATAAGTAATCTACATTAATATAGCCTGACAATATTGCTAAAAATTTTTCAATATCAATAATTAAAATTGCAAAAGCAGGAATTGAACCAATTCCAACAAGTTCGAAGACAGGTATTAATAAACTAATAAATAAATAAAAAATGACTTTGGCTTTTTGTTTGTTATCAAAAAGAACTTTAAGATCTCTGTAAACCTTCATTATCAATTAATTTCGAAATATTTATAAATAAGTCAACTTTATACAGATTGTTCATTAATTGAACAAGTCAAATATTTATTAAGCTCTTTGAACATTCGGCTCTATTTTAAGAAATAGATTAGCTTTATAACCAGTTTAGTAAAATTAAGGTTTTTTTTTTTTAAATTATAGGTATTGTGATTTTGAGAAAACTTAACTTATGAATACTTACAATGATTTAAAAAAATCAAAGCACTTTTATTTAATTAAAGATGTGCCGGAAGAATTTATTACTCAAAAAAAAATAGATAATTTCCTTTTAGCTGAGAAAGAGGAAAATGACACGAAATTAGTTTTAAACTCTAAACCCTATAGCATTATTATAGAACCAACTAACTCTTGTAACTTGGGATGCCCTTTATGCCCAACAGGATTAGGTTTAAAAACAAGAGATAAAGGACTTTTAAAAATTGACGAATTTAAAAAACTAATAGATCAAGTGAAAGATAATGCAATAGAGTTATTTTTACAAAACTGGGGAGAGGCAACTTTACTTAAAAATTTACCTGAAATGATAGAATATGCCTCAAAAAATAAAATTTGGGTTTCTTTATCAACAAACTTATCAATTCCATATAAAAATAATTTTTTAGATAGATTGATGTCTAGCGGGTTAGCTGTTTTACATGTTGACATCGATGGGACCACACAAGAAGTTTATAGCAAATATAGAAGAAAAGGAGATCTTAATTTAGTACTTGATAATTTAAAAAAGTGTATACAAATAAAAAAAAATTTAGATTTAAAATATCCTGTGATTGAAACTGAAATGATTGTCTTAAAAACTAATGAGCATCAAATTGAGGATTATATTAATCTAAGCAAATCAATGGGGGTAGATAGGTATAACTTGCATAAACCACAAGTAAACAGATCATCAAAAGAGTCTCTTGATTGGCTGCCTAAGAACCAAAATTATGTTTACGACAAATACAAAGAAAAAAAAAAAATTGAAACTTGTCATTGGCCGTGGAGTAGGATTGTTTTAAATTGGGATGGGGGTGTATCAGCATGTTGCATAATTGATGATCCAAAATCTGACTTTGGAAATTTTAAAAAAAATTCTATTGAAGATATTTGGAATAACGATGATTACGTTTCCGCAAGAGCTGAATTTGGTGACAAGTCAAAAATTGTTAAAGAAACAATATGCAATATATGTAAGAATGATACTGAAAATCCTAATCTTAAAAAAAATGGAAATAGTTTCTCAATAGCAAGATAAATTATAAGGATACAAATTTTCCTTTGACCGTTCAATAATTGAACACTATAAATTTAATTTATGAAAAAAGATAAAATACTTTTTATAGGTAGAAAAGATGATTATTATTGTAATAAAGCATACAAGATATTAAAAAAAAACTTTACAAATATAAAAGTTGTTTGGTCAAGTTTTCCTGGTGAAAAATACCATAGACACTTCAAAAAGAAATTTGATTATATATTTTCTCTCAGAGGTTATTTTATTTTAAATAAAAAGACTCTGTCTAATGTAAAAGAGTATGCAATAAACTTTCATCCATCAATTCCAAAATATAGAGGTTTTTCTCCAACTAATTATGCAATTATTGATGGACTAAATTATCATGGTTGCACTGCACATATTATGAGTGAAAAATTAGATAGTGGGCAAATTTTAAATGTTAAGAAGTTTCGAATTTCAAATAAAGACAACCTCAATGATATATTAACTAAAACATATAAATATCAATTAAAACAGTTTCAAATGATAGTAAATAAAATTATTCAAGATAAAGGAAATCTATCTAAATTAATTAAAAGTTCAAAAAAAGAAAAATGGGCAAAAAAAATAAGGTCTAAAAGAGATATAGATAAATTATATGAAATAAATCTCAACCAATCAAAAAAGAAAATACTTAATCAACTAAGAGCAACAATTTTGAATAATAGTAGATTTCTTCCATATATTAAAAAAGATAATGTTAAATATGTAATTATTAAAGAGAAGCTAAATGAAAGTTAGTAAATTTTATAGAAAAATCAAAAGAACTTATATAATCGCAGAAATTGGAGTTAATCATAATAACAATATCAGTATTGCGAAAAAACTAGTTTTAAAAGCAAAAATAGCAGGTGCAGATGCTGTGAAATTTCAAACTTTTTCAGCAAATAAACTCGTTATACCAGGCACAAGAAAAGTAAAATATCAAAAAAAAGATTCAAAAGATAAGGAGAGTCATTATGAAATGATTGACAAATTAGTATTAAGTAAAAAACATCATAAAATATTATTTGAATTTTGTAATAAAAATAAGATTGAATTTATTTCAACTCCTTATGATATAGAAAGTGCAAAATTTCTAAATAGTCTTGGTGTAAGAATTTTTAAAACAGCTTCTGCAGATATAATTGACTATGATCTTCATACTTATATTTCTTCAACCAAAAAACCAGTAATTGTTTCAACTGGAATGTCTACAATTGAAGAGATAAGATCTTTATTAAAAATTTACAAAAACAAAGTTGAAAATGTTTCACTATTGCATTGTGTATCGAACTATCCATGTTCACATAGATCTTTAAATCTTAAGTCATTAGAGTTATTAAAAGATAAATTCAATTGTATAATAGGTTATTCTGATCACAGTAAAGATAACTCAGCTGCATGTTTGGCCGTTGGACTTGGTGCAAAAATTATAGAAAAGCATTTTACACTCAATAAAAATATGAAGGGTCCTGATCATAAAGCTTCTTGCACGCCCAAAGAGTTAAAAAAATTAGTAAGCGATATCAGAAAAACTGAAATAATTATGGGATCAAAAACTAAAAGAAAACAAACTGAAGAAAATGAAATGTCTCAAATTTCAAGAAAAAGTATTCACTATATAAAAAACTTAAATAAAAATTCGATAATAACTAAAAACTCTGTAATGGCATTAAGACCCGGTGACGGAGTATCCCCTATGAATTTTCCTAAAATTATTGGTAAAAGAATTAAAAAAAATGTTAAAATTTACGAAAAATTCAAATTTAATCATCTTTTGAAATAATGAAAATTCAAAAAAAAGTTTACGTTTCATCAGGGGGTTATAGAAATATGTCTGCAATGCAGACTGTAAAAAAATTAGTTTCGCATAATATTTTTGAAATAGAACTATCTGGTGGCAAATTTTCAAAAAACCTTAGTAAGGAAGTAGTAAAACTTAGTAAAAAACACAATTTAAGAATACATAATTATTTTCCACCTCCAAAAAAGCCATTTGTAATAAATTTAGCGAGCTCTAATAAAACTATACTTAACAAGAGTATAAACCATGCAAAAAAAGCAATAAATTTAGCTTATAGAATGAAATCAAAATATTGTAGTTTTCATGCAGGTTTTTTGATTGACCCAAATCCAAAATTATTAGGGAAAAGTTTTGACAATATAAAAATTACGGACAGAAATAAAGCTTTGAAAATTTTTAAAAATAGTGTGTTTTTATTAAACAGAATAGCTAAAAAAAAAAATATTAAGCTTCTTATAGAAAACAATGTCATTACTAAAGAAAATCTTAAAAAATTCAAAACTAATCCTTTGCTACTAACAAATCCAAAAGAAATTACAGATTTTTTTAAAATCACTCCAAATGGAGTCGGTTTTTTACTAGATGTAGCTCACCTAAAAGTAAGTTCTAACACGGAGGGATTTTCTTTATCAAAATCATTTAACAAATTAAATAATATCGTAATGGGATACCATTTAAGTGATAATAATAGTTTAGTAGATAATAACCAAGCTATTACATCTAAGACTTGGTTTTTTAAATATTTGAAAAAAGATTTAGATTATTACACTATCGAAGTTTACAATAATTCTGTTTCTAATTTAAAACAGCAGCAAATTTTAGTTGAAAAATTTTTAAATAATTAAGATGAACAAAAATAATTATTCTTATCCTACTTTAAATAAATTTATAGTTAATGAAAAACTTAAACTTAAAGATTGTTTGAAAATAATTGAAAAAAATGAAAATGGTATGGCATTTATATGCAACAAAAACAATAAAATACTAGGTATAATAACAGATGGAGATATAAGACGTTATTTAATAAAGAATAATAATCTTGATTGTTTAGTCAAGAAAGTAATGAAAAAAAGATTTATTTCATTACCATCTAATTCTACACCTGAAAGAATTAGAAAAAAACTTACTCATGCTATAAAGCTAATCCCTTTAGTAAATAAAAAAAAACAGTTAGTAGATATTGCCAGTCATTATAGATTTAGACTACTACCATTATATGAACCATACATTAAAGGAAATGAACAAAAGTATGTAAATGATGCAATAAATTCTGGTTGGATATCATCCAAAGGAAAATATGTTAAACATTTCGAAAGTATATTTTGTAAATCAATTGGTTGTAAAAATGCATTATCAACATCAAGCGGTACATCGGCCTTACAACTAGCTCTTTTAACCTTGGGTATAAAGAATGGTGATGAAGTAATTGTACCAAATTTAACATTTGCTGCAGTATATAATTCAGTAATTTTTTCTGGTGCAAAACCAATTTTTGTAGATATCAACAAAAAAACTTTATGTATTAATGAAGACCTTATTGAAAAAAAAATTACCAAAAAAACAAAAGCCATTATTACTGTTCACTCTTATGGATGTATTTCAAATATGTATAAAATTATGAAATTAGCTAAAAAATACAAACTTTATGTCATTGAAGATTGTGCGGAAGCACTAGGTACATATTACAAAAAAAAACACGCAGGATTATTTGGTGATGCTAGCACATTTAGCTTTTATGGAAACAAAACTATTTCTACAGGCGAGGGAGGCATGGTTGTTTTTAAGTCAAAAAATAATCATAAAAAAGCAGACATAATAAAAAATCACGGAATGTCAAAAGTAAAACCTTATTGGCATGATGAATATGGGTTAAATTTTAGAATGACAAATATTCAAGCAAGCATAGGAGTTGCTCAAATGGAGCAATTTAAAGAAATTATAAAAAGAAAAAAAAATATATCAAATTACTATACTCAAAAGCTTTCAAAAATTAGTACTGTGGATTTAGTAGTTACTCCAAAGGGCTCTATTAATTCACATTGGCTTTATACAATAATCTTAAATAATAAATCTAAGATATCTAGAGACAATTTAATTAAGAAATTTATGCACGAAGGTATAGAGGTAAAGAGATTATTCTTTGGCGCTGATGAAATGAATCTATATAAAAAATATAATATCAAAAATGATAATTTTCCAGATTCGAGGATTGTCTCAAGAAATGGAATATGTTTGCCTAGCTTTACTGGTTTAAATAAAGACTCGCTAGATAAAATAATTACAGTAATTAAAAGGGAAACAATCTAAAAATTTAAATATGAAAATACTTGCTGTAATACCTGCGAGATCTGGATCAAAGGGACTAAAAAATAAGAATATAAAAAATCTATGCGGTCATCCTTTAATTGCTTGGACAATAAATAATGCGGTTAAGTCAAAATATATCGATAAGGTACTAGTAAGTACTGACTCTAAAAAAATTGCAACCATTTCAAAAAAATATGGAGCATCAGTACCTTTCTTAAGACCAAAGAAATATGCAACTGATACGTCTAATGACTTTGTTGTTATTAATCATGCCATAAAGTTTTTAGATTCAAAAAACGAAAAATACGATTACGTAGTAATGCTTCAACCCACTTCTCCATTAAGAGAATTGAAAGATATTAACAAATCTATCTTTAAAGCAATCAAATTTAATGCAGACTCACTTGTTAGCGTCAGCAAAGTTATTTCACAACATCCAAGATTTATCTATTCAATTAAAAGTAATCATAATTTAGTCCCATTTATGAAAAATAATAAAAATCCATCTATAAGGAGACAGGATATTGAAAATTTATATTTTTTAGATGGGACAATTTATATTTCAAAAATTAAATCTTTACTTAAACATAAAACGTTTTATCATAAAAATACAAAAGCTTTTGTTGTGCCTAAATGGAAATCTTTAGAAATTGATGATATAGACGATTTGAAATTGGCAAGCTATTATATGAAAGAAAAGAAAATCAATTTTAAATAAAAAAAATTTCAAATGAAAAAAGGTCAAAATTTATATAATTATGCTAAAAAAATAATACTTGGTGGCAATATGTTGTTATCAAAAAGACCTGAGATGTTTTTGCCTGATATTTGGCCTGCTTACTTTTCAAAATCAAAAGATATAAATGTCTGGGATTTGAATAATAATAAATATACAGATATGATTTGCGCTGTTGGCCAAAATATTCTTGGATATTCAAATAAAAGATTAAATTCAAAAATTGTTAATTTAATTAAACAAGGAAATATGACTACACTGAATTGCCCTGAGGAAGTTGAACTAACAGAAAAATTATTATCATTACACCCTTGGGCAGATATGGCAAAATTTGCAAGATCTGGAGGTGAGGCAAATTCAATAGCAGTGAGAATTGCAAGGGCTGCCTCTGGCAAAGATGGTGTTGCTATTTGCGGTTATCATGGGTGGCATGATTGGTATCTTTCAGTAAATTTACGCGGCAAAAATAAATTAGAAAAACATCTTTTAAAAGGTTTGGAGCCAGCTGGGGTACCTAGATCACTAAAGAATACAGTTTTCCCTTTCGAATATGGAAACTACTCTCAACTTCTTAATATTGTAAATAAAAAAAATATCGGGACTATAAAAATGGAAGTTAGCAGAGGAACTTTGCCTGATATAGGCTTTCTTAGAAAAGTTAGAAAATTAGCAACAAAAAAAAAAATAGTATTAATTTTTGATGAGTGCACTTCAGGCTTTAGACAGTGCAATGGTGGACTGCATATGAAATATAAAATTTACCCAGATATTGCAATGTTTGGAAAAGCACTGGGCAATGGTTTCGCAATTACGTCTGTAATTGGTAAAAGATCGTTCATGCAGAAAGCAGGAAGTTCTTTCATCAGCAGTACTTTTTGGACAGAAAGAATTGGATTTGCAGCAGGAATTGAAACTTTAAAATTGATGGAACAAAAAAAATCTTGGGAAAAAATTGTAAAATATGGAAAATATTTTAATTCAAAAATTAAAGAATTGGCAAACAAATATGATCTGGATGTAAAAATTTCAGGTATTGAGTCAATAACATCTTTTAATTTCAATAGTAAAAAAAACTTTGCTTATAAAACTTATATTACCCAAGAAATGCTGAAAAAAAAGTATTTAGCAAGTAACCAGATTTTTATTACAATTTTTCATACCAAAAAAATTTTGGATAAGTACCTAAAAGAACTTAGTCCTATTTTTAAAAAAATTAGTTTTTTTGAAAAGAATAAAATTAAAGAAAATAAATTTTTAAAAAAAAGTGTTTGTCATCAGACATTTCAAAGACTTAATTCTTAAAATCATTTAAAAATATCTTTCTTTCATTGTATTTATTATTTTTTGAATTCCTAAAGAGTTTTTATCAAATTGCAAATAATTATTTATATAATACTCATAGTTAGTAACATTTTTATTTAGTTGAATTAGTAATGAAGTTTTATCAAATTTATTTTCCTTGCTATTTAATTTCATATAACCTATCAAATCAGAATATGCTTTGCTATGTTCTTGTTCATTTTTAGTCATAGTGTCAGATATGATCCCAATTATTTTTTTTCTAAGCAAAACAGCATCCACAATCGCACTAGAGTCAAAATGAGTCACAAGAAAAGCTTTATAAATATAGTCTCTTGTCTTAAATTTAATAATTTCAAAATCAGGTAGATTTTTTTGATGTTCACTTAAGTCATACATAGGGTGAATACAAACCTTTATCTCTTTATGAAAAGTTTTTGACAAGTTTTTTAAAAATTTGTTCAAGTAAAAATAATGTTTTTCAATTTCTTCTTTTGGAAGCATGCCTCTAAGTTCAGTTTCGTGATAATAATTTAAACTTGCATCTAAGTGAACAATATAATCTTCTGTTATACTTTGTTTTTCGTTATTTAATATATCACTTGCCATACTATTAACCTCAATTAATTCTTTTGCAAAAAAGAAATTGTTTTTGTAGAGAAAATTTTTTATTCTATTTTTTTTTATGTTTTTTAAAAAAACTCTATTACTCACAAATCTAATATCTACCTTCTGTAATAGTCCAAGGTTAGCTAGAATTAAAGATAGCCTTTGTGTTAGTTTGCTTGTCTTATAAGTAATTGTTTTTATAGGATTTTTTAAATTCGTGATTTGCGACCAATTATTTTGACCAACATTATTAATTTGAACTTGTTTTATGTTAAACTTTTTTAATAAATATAAAATTTTAAACGATTGAAAATATCTTCCAAATGTATTTATTACTAAAATATTTTTATCTTTTAAAAAATCAGAAAATTCTTTTGTGTTTTGAGGTTCAAATAGTATAAAATTATCTGGAATGCTTTTTTTAATATAAGACAAATCATGATTGTGTTTTTTATAGAATAATTCCAATTTTTCACAATTAATAAAATATATTTGATCGAAGCTTTCAGATAGCTTTTTAAGTACAAAACCATATGTTGTTTTTATAGAGTCTATTGCTTTATACTGAACAATTATTGCTAAATATTTTTTATTGTTATTCTTATTATCTGCCATAAAAATTTAATGTAAAAAAGTATTAATTTCTAAAGATTTTTTAAAAATAAATATTTTTAAAAGATTTACAACTAAATAGTATTAGGCTATTGTTCAAAAAATGAACAAAAGATAAATCATGAGAGATAATAAAGATTATTTAGATATTTTGAGAAATATAAATAACTCAAAGGAGACTAATCAAAGACAATTGGCATCAAAGGTTGGTTTTAGTTTGGGTAAACTTAATCATTGCTTAAATGAATTAAAAAAAAAAGGGTTTATTAAAATGAAAAATTTTAAAGCTAATCCAAATAAATTTAATCCAATGTCTAAAGCAAACTATCTTTATATCTTAACACCTAAGGGTTTTATGTTGAAAACAAAACTAACTGTAAAATTCATGAAAATTAAAATGCAAGAATATGATGAACTGAAAAAGGATTTAGAAAATGAAAAAAAATAATTTGAATAAAGTTTATGTTGGTTTGGCAGCAGACATTTTGCATGAAGGTCACATTAATATACTTAAAATGGCCAATAAATTGGGTGAGGTTACAGTCGGTCTGTTAACAGACAGGGCTATTTCAACATATAAAAAATTTCCACACCTTAATTATAGACAAAGAGAAATAGTTTTAAAGAATATTAAATATGTAAAAAATGTAATTCCACAACATACTCTTGATTACAGAAAAAATTTAAAAATTTTAAAGCCAAATTTTGTGGTACATGGTGATGATTGGAAAAAAGGAGTACAAAAGAATGTTAGGAGACAGGTAATAAATACATTAAAAAACTGGAATGGAAAACTAATCGAGCCAAAGTATACAAAAAACATTTCGTCTTCTTTGATAAAGAAAAAAATTTATGAGATTGGTACGACACCTGATACAAGGATAGCAAAATTAAAACGAATGATGAACGCCAAAGATATAGTTAGGATTATCGAAGCACACAATCCATTAACAGGCTTAATAATTGAAAATACAAAAGTTATAAGTGGTAAAAGGTATTTTGAATTTGATGGAATGTGGTCATCAAGTTTGACGGACTCATCAATTAGAGGAAAACCGGACAACCAATCAGTTGATATTTCAACAAGAATTTCTGGAATTAATGAAATTATGGATGTAACAACAAAACCAATAATTTTTGATGCAGATAACGGTGGAAGAAATGAACATATTAAATACTTAATTAGAAATTTGGAAAGAAGCGGTGTATCAGCAATAGTAATAGAGGACAAAATTGGATTAAAAAAAAACTCTCTTTTTAAAAACCAATCTGGGGTCAAACAGGACTCAATAAAAAACTTTTCCAAAAAACTTCAAATAGCTAGTAGATCAAAAATTTCTGAAAACTTTCTTATTGTAGCAAGAATTGAGAGTTTTATTCTTAAAAAAGGAATTAATGACGCAATAAAAAGAGCTGAAGCTTATTCGAAAGCCGGTGCAGATGCGATTTTAATCCACAGTAAAGAAAAAAACCCTGGAGAAATTTTTTCTTTTTCAAAAAAATTTTTAAAAAGTAAATACTATAAACCTATGATTGCTGTACCATCTACATATTCAAAGACAAAAGAAGCAGAACTGATAAAAAATGGCTTTAAAATAGTAATTTATGCTAATCATTTTTTGCGTGCTATCTACCCCTCAATAGAAAATGCAGCAAAAACAATACTAACAAATCAAAGATCTTATGAATTAGAAAGAAAAATCAGCTCAGTTTCCTCAGTAATCAATCTTATTAAATGATTAAAACTGAAAATCTTTTCAATATTTTAAAGAGAAGAAATATAAATTTTTTCTCAGGAGTTCCAGATAGTATTTTGAAAAACTTTTCTAATTTTTTGATCAAATATAAAAAAAAAAGAGCATTTCTTAGCAGTAAATGAGGGATCAGCAATTTCTATAGCCGCAGGATATCACCTTGCTACAAAAAAAATACCTTGTGTTTATATGCAGAACTCTGGTTTAAGTAATGCAATAAATCCTTTAACTTCAATAGTTCATAAAAAAGTTTATTCTTTGCCTATGCTATTGATTGTAGGTTGGCGTGGTTCACCAAAATCAAAGGATGAGCCCCAACACATGGTTAAAGGAAAGATTACACCAAATTTATTAAGGTTACTTAATATAAAATTTATAATTTTAAAAAATAAAAAAGATCTTAAAAAATTAGAGAAATTGATTTTATTTAGTAAAAAAAATAACTTACCAGTTGCCTGTTTGATCGCTAAAAATACTTTAAGTCCTATCAAATACTCTGAAAAAATTGAAAAAAAAGATAATCTTAGAAAAGAATTTATTCAAAAATTTTTAACTCTAATTCCGAAAGACTGTAAAATTATTTCAACAACTGGGTATACATCAAGAGAATTATTTCAAATAAGAAAAGAAAATAAATATAAAAATGGAAAAGATTTTTATATGGTGGGTGGAATGGGACATAGCTCAATGGTAGCAATGGGAGTGTCAATAAAGTATAAAAAACAAGTATTTTGTCTTGATGGTGACGGTTCAATTTTAATGCACATGGGCTCTATGAGAACAACTGGAAATTCTAATTTAATAAATTTTAAACATATCTTATTAAATAATAATATGCATGAGTCTGTTGGCGAACAATTAACATCTGCTAAAAAAATTAATTTTCAAAAATTATCAACAAGTCTTGGATACAAAAAATATTTTAAGATTAATCAAATTAGTAATTCAAACATTATTTTAAGAAATTTTATTAAGTCTAAAGGACCTTGCTTTTTAGAGGTAAAGATTAACTCGGGGACTTTTAAAAAACTAATTAGACCAAAAAATTTGAGAAGAATTAAGATTGATTTTATCAAATGAGTTATATGAAAAATGAGAATTACTCAATAAATGAGTTAAAGTATTTTCTTAGTAATGAAAAAGTTAAAGATATATTCATTATCACAGGTGAAAAATCATTTTTTAGGTCTGGAGCAAGTAAATTATTTAAAAGAATACTCAAAGAAAAAAAAGTAAAATTTTTTTTTAAAAAATCAACTTATCCAGAAATAGGTGAACTACGAATTTTATATAAAGCACTAAGAAACTTCTCTCCAGAGTTGATCATAGCAATCGGTGGTGGATCTGTAATTGATTATGCAAAAATGGCCAATCTTAATGGTATAGATTATAAATTAGAGAAAAAAATTAAAGATAACTCATATAAAATTTCAGGTAATTATAGAAAACTTGTTGCAGTGCCTACAACAGCAGGGTCAGGTGCGGAAGTAACATCGAACGCTGTAATATATATTAATAAAATAAAATACTCAATTGAAGGTAATGAATTAAAACCTTTTACTTATTTTTTGTTGCCAGAAATTATAATAAAAAATAAAAAAACTCTCAAAGCTTCGGCTGGGTTTGACGCTATTTCTCAAGCTGTGGAGTCTTTAATTTCAGTAAAATCAACTAAACAAAGTATTGTTTATGCTACAAAATCACTCGACTTTTCTTTAGAAAATTATCTAGATTTTATTAGAAAACCTACTTTAACTAATACAAAAAAAATGAGTTTAGCAGCATTATATTCTGGAAAGGCTATAAGCATTTCAAAAACAACTGCGCCACATGCTGTCTCTTATCCGTTTACTTCTTTGTATAATATAAGTCATGGCCATGCTGTTTCATTAACATTAGAAAAGTTTTTAAAATTTAACTTTGTTAATTCTGATAGGAAAATTGCAAAATTCGACCTTAAGAAGAGATATTTAAAACTATTTAGTATTTTTAAAGTTAAAACAATTTATGAATTAGAAAAAAAAATAATATTACTGAAGAAGAGCGCAAACTTAACAGACAATTTTAAAAAATTGAACATCAATATTGATTCAAATATTGATAAAATTCTTAAAGGTGTAAATTTAATGAGATTAGGTAACAATCCAGTCAAACTTGAAAAAAATGATATCAAAAATATTATAAAAAATAATTTTTAAATTTTACCAGTTTCTTGGATCTAAAATAGATATATCATTCAAAATAAGTTTTCTCGGGACAATCAGTTTTTTCTTTTTAGAATAAGAAATATTATTAATTAGTTGTTGTTTGCTATTTATGCCAATAATTATTTTGTCAATCTCTTTAAAATTTAAGATATATCGAATACATGCCTCCTCTTTTGAAATATTTTTACTTAGAACAAATTTTTCAAATTCAGAAATATTTTTTTTACATTTAATAAATTTCTTATTAATTTTTTTTGGTCCCTTTAAAAGTAGCCCCTTTAAAAATATAGATCTCGCAAATATTTTAATCCTTTTTTTTTTAGTTTTTTTAACCATTTTGATTTTAAAAATCTATTATCGAAAATATTTATAGGTAGTTGTACAATCTCAAATTTATATTTACTGAAATGATTATCGAGTTCTTTTGGATTATAAATAGAGAGACCTATATGTTTTACAATATTTTTTTTTTTTAAATAATCGAATGCGTTAAAAATTTTTTTTGATCTTTCTATATCTAATAATTCATCAGTATCGTGAATTAACAAACCATATAATTTTTTTACATTTAGTTTTTTACACGAGGACCTTACTTTATTAAAAATCCAATTTTCTATTTTTTTATTTTTCTTTGGAAAATTATTTATTTTACTGATAGTTTTGAAATTTTTAACTTTTGATAAGCCTATTTTTTTTTCTGAGCTTTTATAACTTATCGCTGTATCTAAAAAATTAATTTTGTTATTTTTTGCTAATTGAAGTATTTCTTGTATATATTTTAATTTTAACGGTTTTTTTTTATTTATTCCATATTTTAAACCAAAATTTGCAGTGCCTATACATAGTCTACTTTCTGCGCTTTTTGGATTCATGATAATTGTTAGCTTAGAGAATAACCTCCATCTACAATAAGATCTTGACCAGTAATATAACTTGACATATCTGAAGAAAAAAAAAATGACTGCATTTACAACATCTTGTTCATTACCCATTCTCAACAATGGTGTTTTTTCAATATATCTTTTAATAAATTTTCGAGGTTGTTTTCTATATATTCCACCTGGTGAGATAGAATTTACTCTTATTTTAGGTGCAAGTGCAGTTGATAACAATTTTGTATAATGTTTTAGTCCCGCCTTTGAGACACCGTATCCCATTGGAGCTCTAATGTTTGTATCTTTATATAGTTTATAGTCATAAGCTAAAGATGAATAAATTGAGCAAATGTTAATTATTGATGATTGACGCTTAGATTTTTGAAGATTGGGAATGAGCAAATTTGTTAGATATATTGTATTATTTAAATTTAAATTTTGATATTTTTCGTTGTAAAAGTATTTGACTTTTTTTGTTTCTTTTTTCTCGCTATCTGAAACATAAGCTGCATTATTGATAAGGACATCTATTTTTTTTGTTTTCTTTAAAATTTCAATATAAAGTTTTTTGATTTCATTTTTTATATTTAAGTCTGCTCTAATAAAATGATAAAGTTTTGAATTTGATTTATCTTTTTTTAAGTCTGTTCCAATAACTTTTGCGCCAAATTTTACAAACGCATTGGTTATTGCCTTACCAATAAATCCATTACAACCAGTTACTAAAATTATTCTACCTTTAAAATTTATCATTTTTTCTGTTTTAAATATTTTTCTTTTATTCCATAATCATACCAATTTTCATGTATTGGAAAAATATGAACTTTTCTTTTTTTGCTTATAATTGTTTCTATCAGATCTGTCATATGTATAAATTTTTTTTTAGTCAAAAAATCACGGACTTTTGGATTGATTATATAAATTCCAGAATTAATAAATGTTTTTTTCTCTTTTTTTTCTTCTATTTTCTTAACTAAATTGTTTTCAAAAATGATATTACCATAATGATTTTTTTCAAAATTACTAATTGCACCAACTGTTATAAATGAATTAAATTTTTTGTGATATTCTAGCATCTCTCTATAATTAATATTTGAAATTATATCTGCATTAGAGACTATGTATGGTTTATTAAGTTTTTTTAAATAATATAAAGATCCCGCTGTACCCATTGGTTTATTTTCCTCTATGTATTTTATGTTTACATTTAAATCTTCACCATTTCTTAAATAAGATTTAATTTTTTTGCCTAGATAATTTATGGATATTAGAAAATTTTTAATTCCTTGTCTTTTCGCTACTAATATAATTTGTTCAATTATAGGTTTTCCATTGACTGGCAAAAGTGGTTTTGGGACTTTGTAAGTAAAAGGCCGTAACCTTTTTCCTATACCACCTGCCATAATTATCATAAAATTTTCGATCTCAGGTTTTTTATCTTCATAAGATAAATGAAAAATTCCAGTAACCTTTTTTGATCTATTTAATATTGGAACAAATTCTATTTTTTTTTTTTCTAAAATACTTCTTGTTTTAAGCTCTGGATGATTTTGATCAATATAAATTGAATTTTTTTTGTAAATATTTTCTATTTTGTCTTTTATGTTGAAGTTATTTAGTAATCCTCTTCTTATATCCCCATCAGTCAACGTTCCCTTAAATTTTTTTTTTTTGTCAACAACAACACAAAATTGTTTTTTTAGTTTTCCAAGCCTAACTATTGATTTTCTAATTGTTTCAGAAGAATAGATTAAGTGATTTTCAAATTGTTTTATTTTCATTTAAATTTACCCTCTAGTTTTTTAATAACATCAACTTCCCACGTTGGTAACAAAAATTTATTTTTTAATATTTCTTGTCTTGCATTTTTTAAACCATCTCCAACAAAATTAAGTAAATTAGAAGTATTTACTGCATCGATTTTCTTATGTCTCAAACCATCAAATAAATGTTTATAATTTCCACAACCTCCAGACATAATTAATGATTTATTAAAGTTAGCTGGAATATTATTTAATAATTCAAAATCAAGTCCAGTTCCTGTTCCATCTTGATCAATTGAGTTAATTAGTATCTCTCCTACTGGATAACGAATTATTTCGGATATATATTTCTTTACACTTATGTTTATTTTTACACTTCCATTTTTTTTGTATACATGGTGTTTTGTTTTATCTTTTTTTAAATCCACACTTGCAATGATAGATTGTTCTCCATATGTTTTTGATATTTTTTTTAATAAATTAAGCTCTAAATTCGTATTTACTACTACTTTATCGGCTCCATTAGATAAAATTTTTTTTACATCCTCAAATTTTTCAATGCCTCCACCTGCAGATATAGGCATAAAACAGAATTTAGTGATAGACTTTAAATTTTTAATAAATTCATTGAAATTTTTATTGGTTCTTGAAATATCTAAAATGATCAATTCATCAATATAATATGAAATTTTTTTAAAATCATAATTTTTTTCTAGCCATGCAACATCCCCTACTTTTTGTAAATTAAAATTCCTGCTCTGAACAAAAAAACCATCACAATATAATAATGTAAAAATTATTCTTTTTTTTAGCATCAACTTTCAATAAAATTTTTTAATAGTTTAAGACCGTTAGACTGACTCTTCTCTGGATGAAATTGTGTTCCATAAATATTATTGTAAGAAAAAGCCGACAAAAAATCTATGCCATAATTACTTGTAACAAAATCTATTTTATTGTTATAATTTTTGATTCTATAACTATGATCAAAATAAAAATCTGACTGGTTTTTTATATTTTCAAATAATTTAATTTTTTTTTTTATTGATATTTGATTGAAACCAACATGAGGTATTTTTAATAAACCTGACTCTTTTTTTGTAAATTTTTCTACCTTTCCTTCTATAATATTTAATCCCTCACAATATCCATCTTCTGTGCTGCTAGAGAATAATAGCTGCATTCCAAGACAAATACCTAAAATCTTAATTTTTCTATTTTTTGATAATTCAATTAATGGGTGAAAAAGTTTTGTTCTCTTTAAATTTTTTACAGCAGTATTAAAAGATCCTACACCTGGTAATATTATATGTGTAAAAAATTTAAAATTATTTGCATTATTTATCAGTTTATTTTTTACTCCTAAATAATTTAGCGAAACTTCTACAGATCTCAAGTTTCCCATTCCATAATTAATTATTGCTACTTTTTTTTTCATTTAATAATAAACTTTGGTACCCAAATACCTTTGCTCTTTTTGAATATTTTTTTATTTGCCCAAAAATCAATAATTTTATCGAACTCTTTTTTTTTCATTTGAAAATAATCTAAATATTGGTCGATAAATTCAACAGGATAGTGATTATCATAAAGTTTGACGAGATTTAAACCTTGGTCTCTGGTCATAGCCCCTCTTCTAATTTCTATACCTGCATCTTGAGTAGCTCTGCCAAAACCAAACTTGAGATACATCATATAGGTATGCAAAGCCATCAAGGACTGATCGTTTTGAGCAAAATTGGTAAATGTTCCAACACTATTTTGTTTATGTTCATCAAGTTTAAATTTTGATTTTGCATATAGATAATTTCTATAAGGATCCCATGGTTCAAAATAACTCCAATGAGTTAGGCCAATTTTTTTTTTTTTTATCTCTTTCATGGGAAAATCAAACCAAAACATCTCATCTTTGGTCAATTTACTTTGTTTTATTATTTGATCATAGCCACCCTCTATATAGGTAGAAATCATATAATTTGAGTCAAAGATTGGCTTATTTTTATTTTTTGTGGATCCTCCGTATTCTATTTCACCATTTTCTCCATAAACAATTAGATTGATATCATTTTGTAGTGCAACTCTTATAACTGTTGAATAAATAGATGTAAGCCACCCATAATAAGGTGATCCTTTTTTTATAAATCCCAATTTATTTAACGTTTGCATTGCTTTATAATTGGGGGTTATGTGTACATGATCATAATTGTATTTTAGAAAATTAAGTAAATTTTTTTTTCCAACATCTAACTCTAATGGAGGCCTGGATGTTATTGTAAGTGGGTTTAATCCCAACTTATCTCTTATTTGTGAGGCTACATATGAACCATCTTTGCCTCCACTTACTGGGACAATGCAGTCATAAATGCTGTTAGATTTATATTGTTTTACAATCTTTTTAAATTCTTTTTTTCTGGAATTCCAATTGATTTTTTTTTTTTCTTCCATCCACTGACAAGCATTACACCAGCCCCTTTCATCAAATGAAATACGTGGTCTTAATGAATTATTTAAGCAATTTTTACACCAACTTAATTCAAATTTTTTTTTACTTAATGTCATAAAATATTTTGAATTCTTTTTTTTGATTAATAATTTTATTTTCGATTATCTTTTTTATATTTATTGCAGTATTTTTTTTATAATATGGATTACTACTTAATTGTACTTTTTTGATAAACTTTTTTGTAAGACATTTGTTTATTGATTTATAAATAGCATCTGCGAGAGGGTTACAATTAATTATTGTTTTTGATTGTACTCTACCTTTTTGTCTATTTCCTATATTAACTGTTGGTATTTTCATTGAGGGGGCTTCCAAGATTCCACTTGATGAATTTCCAATAACTACATCTGAAATTTTCATTATAGACAAGTAATTTTGTGACCCTAAAGATTTGAAACAATATGAATTTTTATTTTTTTTGCTAAACTTTAATATTTCTTTGTTAATTATATCTGATTTAAGATCTGAATTTGGCATTGTAAATATAAAATTAGTATTCTTAAATTTTTTTAAAGC
>MDSZ01215718.1_pt1 | contig 34087 bp, 25 predicted proteins | sample 811201 | NCBI WGS metagenome assembly MDSZ01 (sample SAMN05326647, study PRJNA326480) | marine metagenome | isolation source: seawater | place: Indian Ocean: North | collected 2010
CAAACTTCGCCCATATTATCCATGTTTAGAGATACATTTCCTGGTTCAAGACAATCTGTATTGAAGTATTGATTGGTTGAAGTCATATGGTTGTAGTATCCATAAATTGATTCATATTGAATGTAGACATATAGTCTAACTTCACAATCCCAATTAGATACTGGTACATCAAAGTAGAATTGATTGTTAGTCAAGGTAATATCTTCTGTATTGAAATATTCATAATTTGAATCTGTATACCATCTATATTCTACTCTGTAAATTTCATCATCTGCAAGGTTGCTGAAATCTAACATCATTGGAATTGTTCCATTTCCACCAATATTATCATATTGTGATACTTCTGAATAATTTCCATCTCCATCTCCATCAACAAATACTGACCATGGATACATTGATTCATATGAATCACAGTTTGGATAGAAGTATCTCGAGTTACCTTCAAGATAGTCCCAGTTTCCATTGTAATCCAAATAGATTAAGCTAGATTCAACTCTTAAATCACAAGTTGAATATGTATCAACATCGATACTGAAATCAATACTTACATTGCCACTATCATTGAATAATTCATAAGAATATTCTTGCATGTATCCATTCATGTAAGTTCTCATTTCTAGTGCAAATTCATATCCTTCTGGAAGATTGGAAATATTCCAAGACATATCATTTGAACCATTAATCAAATCATCACTATTCATGTAATCTCCATCTGAATCAGTGTGTTCTATCCAAACATTGTAACACTCTGGTATATCGAAGTAGAAATATTCATTACCAAAAATGTGTGATCCATTATCTGCATAATATAGAGTTCCGTATGTATAAGAATAGCAGTCCCAAATATCAACTGGTAAATTCCAAGAATAATCATTAGACTCATTGTAAGTGAAATAATAATTTTCACTGTAGCTATTAGAACCATTATACCAGTAGTAGTAGAACCGATAATTAATACCTGTATCTAGGTTATCAAAGGTCCAAGTCATATCATTATCTCCTACTGAGATATCTGGATTTCCATTCTGATCATCATACTCAACACCATTTACATCCAAGTTGAAAGGAATTAAACAAGGTCCATTAAGAACAATATCATTATAACTTCCAATTTGATAATTACCGCCATAACTTCTGTCGTAAAGCCTCACATCAAGATATACAGAGCAATCTAATGATTCTAACGTAATATTCCAAAACAAGCCGCTATTATTTTCATCTACCGTGAAGTAATTGTCATAGACCCAACTGGTGGAGCTTTCATCACTATTCCAATAGTAGTCTATTTCATAATCTCCTTCACCCAGTTCCGATAAATCAAACATCATTTGGGTAGTACCCACAGGAAGAACATCGGTTTGTGCATCTAACCATGATGAGGAGTCGTCTGTAATGAAATTAATATCAAAATCTGGAATACATGGTTCTTGAGGATGGAAAGAAACATAGTCAACTTGAGAATAACTATTATCAACTAAAACATATAGATAGGCGTAGGCGTAAAAACTACATACACTTGATTCTATATTTACAGGGAAATGCCAAGACTCTGAGGTTGAGTCTGCTACCCAATAATCATAAACATAATTGTATATTTGGATATTGTCTTTATAAGCATAGAAATACATTTGATAATTTTCGTCTAGGGAAAGATTGGTCATATTCCAATAAAAATCATTTTCCCCAGTTTCCAGCACGTAGTTATTGTCCAATTGGTCGTTCCACTGATTATTAACAAAACTAGATATAGAAATTTCACCAGCAGATTCACAATTTTCTATGTCAAAATGAACAGTATTCATCCTTTTAAATTGCTGCCAGTTATTTGTTGGAGTGATGTAATATATGTACGCATAAGCAGTAACAGAGCATGACCATTCATTAACTGTGAAATTGAGATAAATATCTTCTCCAAAATAATCATCCCATGAACTGGTATAGCTAGAAGAAGGTTGTCCTATACTGAAATAGCCATTCCAATTCTGTTGTTGTGAACCTGAAGCAGAGACGTATGCTGAAATATAATAAGTTGCATCTTCTACATAGTCGAAATCCATATCAAATCTCATTTGATGTGTTCCAGGGGATAATGTCTCAAGAGAGGAATTCCAAGTATTAGAAGCATCCAAAACTGAAAAATCTATATTATTATCTTGATAATCGCAATCTGAACTATTTCCGGAATAAGACAAATAATAGTTTGAAGAATCTATTGAATCCATCCCGTTATATTCCTTTACATAAAGCTGGATATATATCTGAATATCGCATACATCTCCTTCTAATTCAAATGACCAGTCGCCACTTATTTCTCCGCCATCACCAAGGAAATTCTCGAATATAAATTCATCAACTTGGTTGTTGTATCGCAAACTCATATGTAAATAATGTTCATAATCTTCTACTGTATTTTCAACACTCCATCTTATTGTATTCTCGCCTTCGTCAAGAGTACCTGCGTAGGATTCAAGATTCTGTGTTGAGTTTTCTACCAACTTACTAATTGAATATGATGGTTCATTAGAATTAGTGCTACTAATATCGATTGGAGTATTACAAGGGCCATCAATGAATGGATTATTCTTGGAATGATCCATGTCCCTTTGACTGCCTGAATATAGTGAAACTAAATGTAGATCAAAATCAAAATTAATATTGCAAGACCAGTCGGATATTATTAGTTCCCAATTTTGTTCAAAGTTTCCTTCTTTATAATAATTATTAGATTGTGTAGAGCTGTTTAGATATTGCTCGTAAGTTGTATATAATCTGACATTGGCTGAATCACTAATACCACTTACTTGCCACTTCATATCATAAATACCAACGGATAAGTTAGTGGATTCATTAACTTCTGTCCATGTTCCGCTATCGTTGTACATTAGTGAAACAGGATTGAATTCTGGAATATCAGTACCATCGCATACAGGGTCGAAATCAGAATTAGAAGAAATTATATTGTCATATCCTTCTTCTTCATCTTCTGAAGTATGCCATTCCTGAGAAACTCTGGGAGAATATAACGTGTAATAAATATCAAGATCACACCATGAGCCAGGTACATCTATGGTCCAAGCAATTGATTCATTTTCTGAACTGGATGTAAATGTTGTTGTGTTGTAGTATTCACCATAAATAGATCCATCATTATTGGTGTAGGAGCTTGAACGATAAGAGTACCACTCTAGTACATACTCCTGTCCAACTTCTAAATTTGAAATATTCAGATACATACTATTTGTACCATTTAAAAGATCATTAGAATCTGTATCTGTAGTCCATGAGTCTTGTGATGCAGAATTATTCCAATCTATCAATATGTCTACATCTACAGTATTACAATCACTTAGTTCCATTGATTTAGACCAGTGGTCGATGTGATGTTGGTCACCACCCGGTCTAATTAAGTATAGATGAGAGTGAATGTTTGGAGTACAATCCCCATCTGTGGATGTTGCATTCCAAGGTAGTAAATGCATAAAGGTCGTTCCATCCCCAACAGAGACATTGTCATGATAATCCTGGATTGTATCTTCACCAATTATAAAAGATTGGAAATCAAATACTTTGTCATAATCATAATATGAATAGAATCTATATTCTGAACCATATGAGCTTGAAGGGAATGCCCAATAAAAATTATGTAAATTTGTAGAACTTGTATTAAGTTCATAATTCCCACTATCGACAACTTGGTAAGAATATGTGCCATTACTATCTGTCATATTGGCATACAATCTAATTGGTTCTGATATATCATCAGAATCAGAATCACAGGGCCCGACTCCTTCTATCGACTCAGAACCGATTTCAATCCAACCGAATGGAGATTTGGTGTATATTGTCGCTGAAAATTCCACATCACATGTTTCATCATATATGAATACGCTTTCACCTAGTGCTTGACACTGCCCAAAAGAGGTATAGTAACATTCTTCGGTGAATAAATCAGTTACTATATTGTCTTGATTTAATTTGATTTCGACAATATATTCTTCATCATATGATATTTGTAGAGCAGTAGCAGTAAAACTTGCTATCCCTGCTGAAAAATTATGGCCATTTTGGATTCCTGTGCTTCCTTGGAAACCAAATGAAAAACTAGTTGAGGGGCAATTTGATACATCAAAATCTTTACTGAAATATTCTTCTGTAATACTTGAAGATTGATTCCTAAGGTATGCATAAATATTGACTTCACAGGTCCAATCAATGTTCGAAAACATATCAAATGTTATATCTTCAATACCTCCATTAAAATAGTAGTTTCTTGAATAACTAGTTAATCCCGTATTCCAAGAAGAATATAATTGATATTCGGTATTTTCATCTAAATTACTCACATTCCATGACAATGTAGAGCTTCCATTATCAATAGAAATAGGATTGTTAGTCCATGTTCCATCTTCTGATAGTGCATTAAATGAAAATGGATTACCATTACATAAATTGGTTGCATTTTGGGTAATTTCATCTGGTTCATTCCAATCCCAAAGGCCATCGCATAGTTCCCAAGAACCGTCCAAATTGGTATTATAGTAATCATCATCATTGGGCCCGTAGCAATCTAGTTGTGTTATCTCGGTGGCGTTCGTATACTCCGTATCCCTTGTAGAAATAAATATTTGATCGCTACATGAAATATCAAATGAGAAATCTACGCCCCTAGTAAATAATAAGTGTCCGTTTGATAAAATAGTCGTGTTATTAGCTATTTCAAATGAAGATCCGGAATCACCAATTTTCCATTCTCCTAAATCGCATGTTTCATTCCCACTATTATAAATTTCAATCCATTCATTAGATGAATAATGATAAATTTCTGTAATGGTTACATTAGACATGTCACAGTCAGAAATTATGCTAGTTGTTTTTGCTGATGTAAATTTCAAAGGTTTAGCGTTTTCTGATAGAATATTAGTTTCTAAACTAAGCATTGGTGTTGCTAACATTAGAAAAACTAAGAAAAATGCGGTTTTTGTCTTTGTATCGTTATCTGGCATAGGATTCGGTGAGGAGTATACATTAAAAATATAATTATATATATTAAATAATTATTAAATTATTATTAGTTTAATTATTCAGCTTTCAGAATCTTGTGTTGGCCTGGTTTTCTGGGTTTTATAAAAATTCGATAACCACATTTATGACAAGATTTACCAGTTGATCCAGCCTCTACCCAAGCCAAATGTCCACATTTCAAGCATTTATAGCGAATTTCCATAGGATCCATTGGAGAAATTCCATCAAAAGGAGAAATGACTTCTCCAGTTGGGTTATAAGGCATTCTTTGAGTGCGTAAAGTTCTTCTGCATTTGTATAGAATCATATGTTCAGTATCTTTAGCCATGTTTGCGCGACTTGCCTGTCCTTCTTCAACCTGTCCGTTGGATTAAATGGTCTTTTTTGCTAATCGGCATACCTTAACAAAGTTAGAAAATATTTTCTGACCATATTCTGAATGGTCTACTTCTGGGTGAAATTGTAAGCCAAATCTAGTTGATTTGTCGTTTTCCATAGCTTGTACTTTACACGAATCGCTGTATGCTGTAATCTTAAATCCTGGAGGTATATTGACAACTTCATCATTATGACTTTCCCAGACCCTTTGACTTTTTGGCGTATCTTGAAATAATTTACCGCCTGAATCTACTAAAGTTATTTTTGCCTCTCCAAATTCTGGTTTTGGTGCTTCTGCGGAATTGCCACCATAAAAATCAGCCATGAATTGATGACCAGCGCAAATTCCTAGAATTGGTACATCCAACTGTAGATATTCGGCACAATTACCTAACTCTCCTGTAAGGCCAACTCTTGCTGCTCCTCCTGAAAGTATCAATCCGTCAACTTCTCTAAATTCAGATAAAGGTGTTTTATTTGATAGAATTTTAGTATCGACGCCTAAATAACGTAACATCCTCCACTCTCTGTGAGTCCACTGTCCTCCATTATCAACAACATCAATCACAAGGTGGCTATCGGTCATATTTCAACCGGAAAGTTGGCGGGTCATGAATGATGTCCTTGTTAAAGGTTGAAAAAGAGTATCACGGTCGGAGTACTCCAAGCCCTGATGGTGTAGTGGCCTATCATGCAGCCCTGTCGAGGCTGCGACCCGGGTTCAAATCCCGGTCGGGGCGCCAATAACTGCATTATTTTAGCCATGCTTCAAATGAACATAGTCTGAGTGTTGGGCCATAATCACGTTTAATTTTTAATTCTGGTTTTGGCTTATTTAAAATACACTCAGGAAGTAGTTGTTGTATGATTTGATTTGTTTTTTCAATTTCTTTCTCCTCAACAATTAATCTACCCCTAATTAACGAATGGGAGGCATTATCTAAGAGGGGAATCAGTTTAGGCAACAATTCTAATGTCCGATGAGGAAGATTGATTAAAATCATATCCCATTTTCCAAGATATTCGGGGCATGAGAGCAAATCCATAGCATCGGCAATTCCAATCAAGCGATTTGGATATACCCAATCAATTTTTTTTGCAGTCTCTGGATAGGGTCTTTTATCCCATTTTGACATATTTTCAAAAAGAATTTTGACTGCTTCTTGATTCAAATCGGAAGAAAGAAGATTGTCCACCAGGTCGGGTTCTGATAATAATGAAGCCACGGCAGGCCCGACACCACAAAATGGATCACAGACATTAATTGGTCGATTGATTAGATGTTTCAATTCTTTGGCAAATAGTAAAGTTTCTTGTCTTTCAGTTTGTAATTTAGTAGAAAAATAAGCTTTAGTAGGATCGCATATTATTTTTAATCCAGATTCCTTTATTGTGACCTTGGTTTTACACAACTCTTTAGGTATATTTTCCAAAATTATCTGATTATTGTGTCTAACTCCTATGGGAATCAATTGTCTGATACGAAATTCTCCCTTGACTCCCTGGTCAGATAATACTAATCTCAAATTGGGATGCGAAATCAGTTTTGCATTTGCAATTTGTGAAGAAAAGGAGAGGATTTGTTTATCTAATTTAATTATCATCATGTCTCCAACAAATTCATGAGATGTTGGCCATAATTCTTCAAATTTTTCATAATTATTCTTATCTATTAATGAAGATAAATGAGTTAACCAATCAGGATTTATTCGACTATCGAATTTATATTTTGCATTGATTATTTTATATTTAGATAATTCGTTTGGAAAATCTTTTGGTAAATTTGTACTCAGAGGAATTAAACGATATTTTTCGTCTTTACTTGGGTAAATCAATTTACCATCAGCCAACCAATTATTATTTTTTAGCAAGAGAAGTACTTGTTCGACTTCACGGTTCGGTACTTGGAGGTGCTGCATCATATTCATGATGGGGGAGGGCGTAGCCGGCTTCAGAATGACGGTGGGGAATGTACTTTCTGGTTTGTGGCTAATTGGTATTGGCCCAGGAAATTTACAACAGATGACTTTGGAGGCTAAAGAAATTGCAACAAAATGTTCTAAGAGATATTTAGAAGGATATACAGCGATTTTACCGAAAGATCAAGAAAATGAATTAGAGAATATAATTGGTGTATGGAAGAAAGTCATGAGAGAAGAGATAGAAAATCCACGGGAAATCCTAGATGAGGCGAAAAAAGAGGCCGTTTGTATACTTGTTGTTGGGGATCCAATGCAGGCCACAACCCATGTTGACTTGGAGATGTATTGCCATGATGAAGGAATAGATTTTAACATTATTCCGGGACTATCAGCTACTTCTTTGGCTGTTTCCATGTCTGGTTTACAATCCTATAAATTTGGAAGACAGGTAACGCTTCCGTATGCTTATGGAAATTATTTGGCCACTTCGCCCCTTAAATTAATACAAAAAAATAAAATGAATAATCTGCATACACTAATATTGTTTGATTTGGATCCTAGTGGGATGGGGGTTGAAACTCCTCAACCAATGATGCCATCAGAGGCTATCAAAATATTACAGAAAATGTATGAGAAATTAAGTAATGAAGAGGGATTATTGGATGTTGAGTCGCCTCTTACTTGGGATGGAATATTACTAAGTGACCTTGGAACTAAAGAACAAAGAATCATCTCAGGGAGTTTAAATGAATTATCTACTCAAGATGTAGGTGTCATACATTGTATGGTTATACCTGCAAATTTTTCAGAAATGGAAAAGGAAGCATTCAATCGTAGACGCATGGTGGAGTAGGTTAGGTTATAGTATGGCAAAGCCTCCAGCCGAAGTTAGTTTTCCGGGCGATAAAAATCGTAGAAAAAAGGTAAGAGTTAGGGGGATAAAAAAGGCATCAAAGGACATTCAAAAAAGATTGGAAAAAAATTTAAGTGAATTATTGGAAGATCCTGAAATTTTTTTACCCGACATAAAGGGAGCTCTTGGAAAAAAAACACTGTTTGGCAGAAATAAAGATTTGATGGCTATTACTTTACAAGATATTGACATGGTATCAAAAAAAAGGCATGATAAAAAGTGGTTAACTAAAAGAATGTCTAAAAAGAGTGGTGATGTAGTTTCAAGAGCTTTGGCAGGTAGTTTATTGGCCGCTTCCGGAGATGATTTTTCAACAGTATCTGTTTTCAGGAATCCTTTATTTGGATCTGCAAGTTATATTCGAAGAGGAGGAGGTAAACAAAGTCACTTAGCAGGAATTCAAAATTTTAATCATTCGAAATTAAGGATGTTGGTTTGGGATGATCATGCGAAAGCAGGACAATGGTTTTTTTCATGGGATAAGGGGTTTGTTTTTACTGGTAAAAATCCTGATCCTCCTGATGAATGGATAGAATATGTATTGAGAAATGCAACTATCGAATTAACAGGTAAAGAAATAAAATATTCAAGAGGGTTAGATAAGTCAATAGTTGAAAATAAATTGTATACTGACAATGGTTGGTTAAGATTAGAATTTGAAAATGGTGTTACCGTTGGTATATCCAAAGAGTCTCTGATTGGCACTAAAGAGTCTTTTGTTCAAAGCGTTGCGATGTCAATGATGCCTCCAAAGATTAGTTCTATTGTGAAATCAGAATGGATATGGAAACCAGAAGGGTGGCCGAAAGAGAAAGAATTGCCTACTGAAGGATTGGAAAGGGTTGAAGAAGTTATTCAACAATGGTTATTGATGATATATGATGATAAGAAGTTGGCAAACGCTTGTAGAATTAGTATACTAAATTCAATTAAAGAAGGTTTTGTGGTTGGAAGTTCTTGGTATCATTCAGAAAATATGGAAATGATGCTAGAGAATATGAATGGAAGTCAGGATGAAAAAGATGCTATTGCCTGTGTAATTAATTCTCTTGAGAGTGGGATACATGTTAGGGCTGATGGAGTTGTAATACATTTAGAAGAAATGGTAGTACGTTTTGAGGATGCTTCTTGTCATCCTGTATTGGTGGCTCTTTGGCCTGAATATGGACATGTTATCTTAGAAAATCTATATGAAATTAAAAATGATGAGGCTCAAAATATAATTGAGTCACAAAATCAAAGGAAGCAAGGGTTTGGCGCATTTTTAAAAGAATTAAAACAATCAATTTCTATTTCAAAAAGATTGAGTCGTTTGCCCTGGAAGGAAGGAGATTTGGTGTCACCATTGAGTTTTGCAGACTTCCTTGTAAGAAGTGCAGTAGAAAATGGTGTTGCATCGACTGTTTCAAAGGCTAGGAAAGGAAAAAATTTGGAAATGGCGATGGGTTGGGCTTGGTTAAATGTCCATGAAAGAACCGAGTCTGATGCGTGGAGATTTGATGAATCTAGTAGAGATAAAGGAGGAGATTGGGTGCCTGCATTACGTGCTCTTTGGGATGCAGCTGAAGATTTGTTGGTGCACGATAATTTAGAAGCTGTTGTAGATTATAAATCAGCAATGAAGTGGTTGGCAGAAGTTTCAGGATCAAAATTTGATGATTAGTGTGGTAATGCAATCCATAATGCAACTCCAAAAAGAGAGATTCCTAATGAATAATTAAGCCACTTTACTTTGTTGGGTGTATTGAAAAAGCCTCGCAAAATTGTACCAAAATATGACCAAGCCAAAACCGCAGGTAAACCAAAAAACAGATTTAGAAAAACAAGTGCTATCTTACCAACTAACCCCGGCCCAAAAAGAGTAAATGGGATTGCCATTAGTACAAGGAAATGAATCCAAGCTTTACCGTTTACTAACTGTAGTAGTATACCTGTTTTTATTCCCAGCAATTCAGTATTTTGTTCATATTCAATTGTTCTAGCAGTAGCAATTTTATATGCCAGATATGAAATATATAGGGCACCAAAATAAGTAAGTATTCGGAATATTTCTTCATTCTTTTCAATATAATCTGCAGCTATTGCAACGAATATTCCCAATGTGCTCCAACCTATTGCCATCCCTAATGTGAGGGGGATTGTGTTGCGAAATCCGTGTTGAGAACCATGTGCAGCACACAACAAATTATTAGGCCCTGGAGTAAAACACATAGGTATAATGAAAATTAATACTGCAAGCAGGCCAGTAGATGACATTATCTAATTCACGCCCTAGTCAAAAGGAATTTCTCTGAAATAGACAATGCTTGATTTATATCAGCCCAAATATCTTCAATGTCTTCAATACCTACGCTCATACGAACGAATCCGGGTAAAATACCGTTTTCATTTCTTACTTCCTCTGGAATAAACATATGGCTTGAATTGAATGGGCATTCAATAAGGCTTTCAACGCCTCCAAGGCTTGTTGCTTCTAAAGTGATTTTTAAAGATTGTATAAATTTTAAAGCCCCGGCATCTCCTCCTTTGACAACAAAAGATATCATGCCAGAGCCTTTTGGGATTATTCTTTTTGCAATATCGTAGTCTTGATATGTTGGTAAAGAAATATGATTGACATATTCTATGAAATGATGGTTAGTCAGTCTTTTGGATAGTTCTTCGGCGTTTGAAGTATGTATTGGCATTCTTGCATGAAGAGTTCTCATTCCTCTTTCTAACAAATAGCACATGTGAGGATCTGCTGCACCTCCAAAATGAACCTTTTTAGGAAAAATTTCCGCAATTAATTCTCTTTTACCCACAACAAAGCCTGCAATTAAATCCGAATGTCCTCCCAGATATTTTGTGCCTGAATGTATTACTAAATCAAAGCCATGCTTAATCGGATTACAAGCCCAAGGTGAAGCAAATGTATTATCAACAACTGATATCAAACCATGTTTATTTGCTATTTCTGCCATTGCATCTAAATCACATACTTTTAGAACAGGATTTGATAATGTTTCTACATATATCATTTTTGTATTTTCTTTTATCGCTGCTTCGTAAGATGAAGGATCTCTCATATTTGCCATTGTTACTTCAATTCCAAATCGTGGTAAATCTTCAGTTAATAGCCCATAAGTACCACCATATACATCCGGACTGGCTATAATATGATCTCCACTAGATAAAAGTCCGAGAAGAGTTGTTGAAATTGCGGCCATACCGCTCGCAAATACTTCACCATCTTCTGCCTCTTCCATTGCAACTAGTTTATCAACAACCGCTTCTGAATTAACACTGGATAATCTAGAATATAATAATGTGTGCTGTGCTCCTGCGGCCCATCCAGCATACCTATCTTCAGTTAACCTGTAAGTTGAAGATAAAAATACTGGAGTATTTACTGCATCACCAATTGGATTTGTGCCTGAATGAACAGATTTGGTAGCAAATCCTGTTTGGCGTTCGTCATCCTCCATGGTAGCGGATAGGTGTTAAGGTCATCAATTATTGCATTATCAATGACATATTTCAAAGCAATAAATCAGTAGCGTGGCATATGAGTTTGCCACCTGGTGTGTTTAATGACGTAGTTGAAGCAATAGGAAATACTCCTTTAATAAGACTCAATAAAGTTACTTCACATTTGAAAAAATCTGAAATTTGGGTTAAATTAGAAAGATGCAGCCCAGGAGGCTCGATAAAGGACAGGATAGGTTTACAAATGGTTTTGCAAGCTGAAAAGGAAGGTTTATTGAAACCGGGTGGGACAATTATTGAAGCTACCAGTGGAAATACAGGAATCGGTCTTGCCATGGTTGCTGCACAAAGGGGATATAATTGTATATTTACAATGCCTGATAAAATGGCACAAGAAAAAATAGATCTGTTGCGTGCTATTGGTGCTGAAGTACATATTTGTCCTACTGCTGTTGAAAAAGAAGACCCTAGGTCCTACTATGAAGTCGCTGCTAGACTGGCAAAAGAAATAGAAAATTCATGGTATCCGGATCAATATTCTAATTTAGCAAATCCTTTGGCACATATGAAAAGTACAGGGCCCGAGATATGGAGACAGACTGAAGGAGAACTAACACACTTCGTTGCGACCATGGGGACTGGAGGGACAATTTCGGGTTGTGGGAATTCTCTGATAATTCAAGCAAAAAAAGATGGTAAATCTCCTCCGAAAATCGTGGGTGTTGATGCTAAAGGATCAATATTGAAAGAATTTTTTGAAAGTGGAACAATAGGCACTCCCCACACATACAAGGTGGAAGGTTTTGGAGAAGATTTTATTCCTCCTGCTACAAACTTTGATGTGATTGATGAAATAAGAATGGTGGATGATGAAGATTGTTTTAAAATGTGTAGAAGATTGGCTAAAATGGAAGGTTTGTTTTGTGGAGGCTCTTGCGGAGGAGCATTAAAAATTGCTTTAGATTTGGCTGAAGAATATGATTATTCAGATAAGAAAGCTAAGATTGTGGTTATCCTACCAGATTCTGGAAATCCTTATTTATCAAAACTATATAATGATAATTGGCTCAAAGATAATGGTTTTGATATATCAGCATGGGGTGAATAAATGAAGAAAATTGGAGATTCAACCAGATCAGTGCATGTTTCTGCTGAACCAGATAAATACACTGGCTCGGTACAGATGCCTATATATCAAACATCAACGTATGTTCAGGAAGATTTTGCAATACACAAGGGGTATGAATATGCCCGTACACACAACCCGACAAGAGCTTTAGTAGAGGCTGCTATTGCAGAATTAGAATCTCCTGATGTGCCGGCATATGGAACAGCTTTTGCATCTGGTATGGCAGCAATCACTACTATAACTCAAATGTTGGAATCAGGAAGTCATATTATAGCGGCTTCCGATTTATATGGAGGTACAGCACGTTTATTCGATCAGATTTTGAGTAAATTTGGCATTGAAACGACATATAGTAACTTAAATGAGGGGGAGTTGGAAAAATGTGCTACAGAAAATACAAAAATGCTCTGGTTAGAAAGTCCAACGAATCCATTATTAGAAATTCATGATATAGAAAAATTATCAAATATTGCACACAAAAATGGTTGGATTGTAGTGGTTGATAATACCTTTGCAAGCCCCATTTTACAGCGGCCATTGGAACACGGAGCAGATATTGTTGTACATTCAACAACGAAATATATTGCAGGACACAGTGATTTGATAGGAGGTTGTGTAATAACTCGAAACAGGGAAATAGATGAACAATTAAAATTTCTTCAAAATGCATTAGGAGCAGTCCCTTCGCCAATGGATTGTTTTCTTACTCTAAGAAGCATTAGAACATTAGCAATTCGAGTAGAAAGGCATTGTGATAATGCTGAAAAACTTGTCAAAAAACTTTCTCAACATCCAAAAATAACTAGACTTTTGTATCCCGGTCTGAAAACACATAATGGCCATGATATCGCAAAGAAACAAATGCAGCGATATGGAGGCATGATATCGATTGAAGTTATTGGAGGAGAGCAGGGGGCTAGGAAATTCGCTAGCGCATCAAAACTTTTTGCAACCGCTGAGAGCCTTGGTGGTGTAGAGAGTTTGATCAACCATCCTTGGAGCATGACACATGCGGCAATACCAAAGAAACGTAGAGAATCTATAGGAATTACTCCTGGATTGGTACGTTTGTCAGTTGGGATAGAAGATTTTGAAGACTTATGGGATGACATTGTTAATGCTTTAGAATGTATCTAATTATTGAAAAAAATATCAATTTTTTTTGTTAATTGGAGACATATGGCTACAGTATGGCCGATAAATACAGCAAAAATAACTGTTCCTAGGCCAACAGTCCCACCAAGATAATAGCCTAGTAATAATACACTTATCTCGATACTTGCTCTAACCTTTGCTACTGGAATATTAGTAATTCGTTGAATACCAGTCATCCAACCATCTCTTGGGCCTGGTCCTAAATTTGCAGTCAAATACAAACCACTGCCAATACCCACAAATATTGTTCCGATTAATACTTGAATGATTTGTAAAACATATACTTCTGGTTTTGGAAGATGTGGTAGCATTACGTCAATTGCTAACGCAATTAATATGGCATTCAAAATTGTACCCAATCCTGGTCTTTCTTTTATCGGAATCCACAACAAAAGAACAATTACACTTACAAGAAATGTAGTTTGCCCTAATGTCCAATTTATTTGTTCTGCAATACCTTGAGCCAATACAGTCCAAGGTGCTACCCCAAGCCCTGCAGCAACAATAATTGCATCTCCAGTTCCAAAAATCCATAAACCGATAACTAAGATAGTTATTGTACTAAATTTTGGTTTCAATGACATTGGATCGGAAGAACTCCAATTAGTGGATGGAACTTTTTTTGCTGGTTTGAGGAGGTTGTTCCAATCCATTGTGTAGCCGTGAAGGTGTTATTCTTCAATCCATCTTGCATAATCAGCAGTTGTCTCAACTTTCCAAGATATTATTTGTGGAATTTCATATGGATGTTTGTCTCTTATTAACTTGATTAGATTATCTTTATTATTATTTGTGACTTTCATTTGAATTTTCCATTCTTTAGAATTTTGAATACTATTTTCCCATTCATAAATAGAAGTTATCATACTTCTTTGTATGCATTTGGTTAATCCGGCGTCAACAAAATGTGTTGACCATGCACCAATTATTGGTTCAATCATGTCGCCTGGAAGTGTTGTTTGTATTAGCCATATAGTTTCATCCATGTTAGTCTGAGGGGGGACTTACGAATCAAGTCAATGGTAGACTTTGAATGGATGTGCCTCATCCGAGGAGTTGGGAGAAGGCATGGAGGACTGGACTAAACCGATTGATGTTGGGTCAATTCCTGAAAATAATACTCATTTTGACGTAATAGTTGTTGGAGGAGGGCCGGGTGGTTCTGCCGCTGCCTCATATAACGCAATGAAGGGCCGAAAGGTGCTTCTCTTAGAGAAAGAAGTTTGGCCCAGAGATAAAATATGTGGTGATGCTGTAGGTGGTAAATCATTACGTCATGTAAAAGAGTTAGGAGTTAAAGTAATGATAGAAAAAACGCCTCATTTCCGTGTAGATTCTATAATTATGAGTTCTTCTAATGGGAAAAATGTAAAAATTGATTTGCCCAAAGAGGCTTACGAAAAATTAGAAGCAGGTTACTCTTTACCTAGAATTCAATTCGACTATATGATGTTCAAAAGAGCTACCGAGATAGTTCTAGAAAATGGAGGAAGTGTTATTCAAGGCTTTTCGGTGAAAGACATCAAGATTGATGAAGATAAAGGTATGAAAAAAATAGTTGGTATCAGTGGTAAAACTATTGAAGGAGGAGAATTAAGTTTTACATCTCTAGTTACTATTGGTGCAGGAGGGTATAATTGTCCGGTAGCAAAAACGATTACAGAAGACATACATGACGAGCCTATGAGAGATATAGAGCATTATTGTGGTGCATACAGAGAATATTGGTCAAATGTAAAGGGATGCGAAGGGGATTCTGGTTCAATAGAAATACATTTTATAGATGATGTTAATCCAGGTTATTTTTGGATTTTCCCTGTAAATGATGGCACCGTAAATGTAGGCATAGGAATGGTTATTTCAGAACAACGAAAGCAACATGGTATAAAGAAGTCATTAAAAAAGATGCAGAAAAATGTTATAGAGAATAATCCAATTTTCAGAGAGCGATTTATTGGGGCTACTTTGATTGAAGGCACTGAAAAAGGGTGGCAATTACCGTTTGGCTCGCCTAGAAAGAATGCGCCTTCTCATCAACCAAGAAGAAGTGCGATGGCTGGAGCGATGTGTGTCGGAGATGCTGCTAGTTTAGTCGACCCTTTTAGTGGAGAAGGAATAGGAAATGCTCTTGTTTCAGCTAAAATGACTGCTGAAATTTTTGATCCTTCTGTTCATTCTTATGGCTTTAGTGAAGAGTCTGCTGAAATTTATATGAAAGAATTGTGGGAGAAACTAGGTCCCGAATTAACTAATTCTTACGCTCTTCAAAAGGTCGTTAAGAAAAAATGGTTAATGAATTGGTTCATGAAAAAGGCATCAAAGAAAGAAGCCATTAGAGAAATGATGACTGAAATGATTGCAGGAAAAGAGGCTTCTGGTGGAGTATATAGCAAGTGGTTTGTAGCAAAGTCACTATTGTTACCATGAGGTGGATATTTGGTTTCAAAATTAAACAATTCACTTCAAGGAATAGAATGTGTATTTCTGGATTTAGATGGAACGATATATCTTGGAGGAGAATTAATCCCAGGAGCAATAGATTTCTTAAATAGATTAAAAATGAAAAATATACGTTTTTTTTTCTTATCAAACAATTCAAGTAAATCTGTTGATCAATATTTAGCAAAACTCAATGGAATGAGTATTCCTGCAGAAGTTGATGATATCATATTATCTACACACGATCTGATTACTTGGCTAAAAAAGAATGATGTTTCTGAAACTTATTTAGTTGGGACTCAGGGGATGCAAGAGATGCTAGAATCGGTAAATATCAAGACGCGATCAGAGAATCCAGAATATGTATTACTTGGTTATGATACAGAAATAAATTATGAAAAGTTATCAATGGCCTCTTTTCATCTCCATCGTGGGGTAAAATTAGTTGCTAGTCATCCAGACATGGTGTGTCCATCTCCCTTCGGTGGATTACCGGATAATGGAGCCTTCATGGCCCTATTCGAAGCGACAACAGGAGTAATACCGACTCACATTTGTGGCAAACCTAATCCTGGAATGATTCTGCATAAAATAGAAGAATTAGGCCTAGAACCACAAAGATGTGCAATGATAGGAGATCGTCTTTACACTGACATAGAAATGGCCAAAAGAGCCAATGTAAATGGTATTTTGGTTCTTTCAGGTGAAGCAAAGATGGAAGATATCGAAGTATCTTCACAAGACCCTGACTTAGTTGTAAATTCTGTGAATGAGCTGGCCAGATAGTGTGATATTACCAATCTTATTGGGTAATTATGGGTTGCATTCAATAACTTCGAATGTTACTGAATATCATGGAAAGGGATTGGGGAGTCCGGGACATTTCAGATTGTGATTTGGAGTTGTTGCCAGAGGTTTTTTCTTGGCCAAAATTATGTTCTCAATCAGAAGCTGTAGAAAGATTGGCATTTATGGGAACTTTGGAGGATTCTACAGTAAAAGATGCTTTGTGTAAAACCCCTAGAGGAGTGCATGCACTTCCTCTCCCATTAAGGGTAGAAAATATTGAAAGTAGTGCATTAAAATTACCTTGGTGGCCAGATTTGGATGCTCCTAACTCACTTTTACCTGGATTATTTGAGACAGGTCATATATTTCAAATGATAAATATTGAGCAAAATGATCGTGTGTTATTGATTGGTCCAAGAGGGAACTGGTGGACAGAAATTATATTACATCTCGGTGCGAGAAAAATAATGGTTTTAGAAACCGATAATAATCGGAGAGAAGCTTTGCAAAAGAGATGGGGGGATTTGCGGTTGGATATTGTCGCTAAAGCATTAAATTGTGAAATTGAATGGTGTGGTTTAGAGTATATAAATGAAGAAAGTAGCGATTTATGGGATAAAATAATGATTACAGGAGGGTTGAATACTATTCCCTCAAATTTACTAAAAATAATGGATATTAACGGTGAGATATGGGTACCGATTAGAAATAATGACCGTTCGATCCTACAAAAAATAACAAAAGAAATATTTGGAGAGATTAAATCTCAACAAATTACACTTTGGGATGTTGATATGCTTGAAAGATATACAGAAAATATTCTTTGTGGAAGTCTTGTGTTTGAAGGAAATTTAATTGAAGGAAATTTGGAGGAAAGTCCAGATTTAATTAGAGATGCTTGGTTTTATGCTAATAAAAACCCCACCAGAGATAGACTTGGTCCTGAATCATTATTAGATATTATTCAAGAAGTGTGGGACTCTAAGGATATCCTGATTGAAAAGGATAATATGTCAGTAAAGGATTCTATAGCCAAAGACCTGTTTAAGATGGGGCATGTATTACAAAAAATTGGAATTTTTAGAATTGCTGCAGAACATCATGGTACTTCTTACCTACTTTCTCCTTCGGCTGAATCTGCGTGTTATTTAGGAATGACTTATTCTATAGATAATGAAGACTCTTTGGCTTGGCAAAGGAAAGCAATTGAAACTAATCCACATTTTGGTGAAGCATGGAATGAAATTGGAGAGATATTGATGAAAAGGGACGAGGTGGAGAATGCAATAAATTGGTTCAGAGAGGCTATAGCATCAAAAAATTACTCAAAAAGAGGAGTTGCGTGGATTAATTTAACAAGAGCGCAAATGGAATTGAGTCAAGATGTATCTGCATTCTTTTCTGCTCAAAGGGCATCTGAATTATTTCCTGAAAATAAAGAAATAGAAGAGTTGTTATTCTACTTGAGTGAGGATTTAGTTTAGGGTAAAACTCAATCAATGAATATACTTCGGAGATATATGACGAGAGGTCTCGTGGTCGTTACTGGGGCAAGTGGCTACATAGGAAGTCATATTGTTGCAAATCTCTTATCCAAGGGTAGAAATGTAAGAGGAACTGTTAGAGATATTACCGATTCTGAAAGAACAAGTCATTTGAGTAACTTACCAATAGGTAAAAACGGTTCATTAGAAATTGTTGAAATGGATTTATTGGATGAGAATAGTGTAAATATGGCAATTTCTGGATGTAAAGATGTAATACATACTGCAGCAGCAGTTATAATTAAATCAAAAAATCCTCAGAAAGATATAGTAGATCCTAGCGTTATTGGAACTAGAAATGTATTACTAGCAATAGAAAAAAATGGAGAAGTTGAAAATTTTATACACACGTCTTCTACTGCTGCAATAAGGCCTAAAACATGGGAAGATGGAATAATTTTGACAACTGAGACGTTTGCAGAAGATGCGACATTGGATACAAACCCATATGGTCTAGCAAAATATAGTGCAGAAATGATGGTAAGAAGATGGCATAAAAAAAATTTAAAATCCGGACCTAGAATGTTAACTATTCATCCTTGTATGGTATTTGGCCCCCCAATGTCAAAAAGGCATTTACATGGATCTTTGACAATATTGATGATGTTAGTTAAAAGGAAGTTGCCTATTTTATTGCCTATGCAAATAAGTATTGTGGACGTTAGAGATGTTGCTGAAGTTCATGTAAAGGCATTATCTATGGGAGAAAATGGAGGACGTTATCTGGTTGTTGCTGGAGAGATGATGTGGAATGAAATGGCCAAATTACTAAAGAAGGAATTTCCAAAAAGAAGGTGGGCGACCAAGGTATTACCTTATAGTTTAGCATATTTGGTGGCAGCCTTGCACCCCAAAGTAACATTGCAATGGGCAAAAACACATCTAAAAAATAAGCTTTATTGGGATTCAAAACCCGCCGCTAAAGATTTTCAAATTTCTTGGAGAAATCCAGCAACTACCATCCTAGAAACAGTCCCAGAAATAATCGAAAATAAGTGGGATAAATAAACGTCAACTAGTGCTATTTTTAATAGATGGTTGTTAAGAAGTGTTATGCATACTAATGCTTTGATGATGGTCGGTATAATTCTATGCTCTTCCTTAACGGGATGTTTTGCGTCTGAATCTTCTGTTGACATTACAGAAGATAATATATTCAGTTTCACAGAGGGAGAGCTACCAATAACAACATGGTATCATTTCGCTGGAAGTGTAGAGTACCCTTATGCCGTAGATGCAACAAATCCTGAAGAAATAAAAAATGCCAATCTAACAGTTAATTTAAGTGGCTTTAATGTTCCATATTATACGAGTGGGACTTATTATGGAACCGGTTGGGATACGTTTGAGCCGACAATAGGAATTACTTCTTCTGGTGCAATTTTTTTCACTAATTATAACGGCCTTGGTGACGGTACACATATAATTAGATCTAAAGATCAAGGACAAACATGGGAAGATGTCGGGCCATTTAATCAAATTGATGATGATTCAGGGCAAACTCCAAACTCTAATGATCCTTATCTTTATGTGGATAAATTTAATGATAAGTTAGTTAAGTTTGATATGCATGCTTTGGCATCTATGTTTGTAGAGTATTCAGAAGATGAGGGGGAAACGTGGAGTGTTCCTTTCCCTGTTGAAGGATATTATGCGCCACAGGATCATCAAAGTATTGCTTCTGTTCCCCACGAAAATGCAATCTTAGGAGGTATTGTGTATGTTTATTGCATAAATACTGGATCTCCGGCATTGGGGGCTCAATGCTCTAGGTCATTAGATGGAGGGCATACTTGGGACTTGCAACAAATAGGCTACCCTACTGAGAGTTTTGGAAATCAATGTTCTGGTTTACATGGCCATTTAGCAGGAGGTTCGGATGGTTCTATTTATCGAGGTAATCCTTCTTGCGAAGGTCCTGCAGTATATGCATCACATGATGGAGGATATACATGGAGTGAAAATACAATTACTACTGAAGTAGGCATGCAACAGGGGTGGCATTCACATGAGGTTGCTGTTGCTGTTGATGAGGGAGGTAATGTTCATGCAACATGGATATCTACAGATATGATGCCATGGTACGCATATTCTAGAGATAAGGGAGAAACGTGGAGTAGCCCAATGATGGTAGCAGCACCCGTAGTTAATGAGAGCGGTTTTCCAACTATATTTGCAGGAGATTCGGGAAGAGTAGTAATAGGCTATATCGGAGAATCTCATGATTGGAATGAATCAACAGGAGGTGGTTGGTCTGGATATATGGCGATTATGACCGATGCATTTTCTGAATCTCCTTTAATCACTAGTGTAGCGGTTAATTTACCTACCGATCCACTAGATATTTTACCAGATTGTGGTAATATTAGATGTGGTGGTTTTGGAGATTTTATAGATGTAGAAATTGATGATGATGGACGTCCATGGATTGCATTAGCACATAACGCAGCTGGAAATGAAGAAGCAATAATTGGGACTATAATGACTGGTCCTGCCCTATACGGAGAGATTATACAACTACCATTTCTCCCTGAAGGGGGCAACTCTACTCTGAAAATGTAACAGAACATTCATCAGTTCATATGATGTATAAAAAGGGGCGCGGGTAGATTATGAAAGTTGGTGCAAGTGTAATCGTAATTTTATTTGTTTCATCAACAATTACAGGTTGTTTAGGTAATGAAACAGCCAAAAGTACATTAGAAACATCTATTTTAGATGATATTTGTCCTGATGGAATGGCAAATAATACATGGTATCATTTCCCTAATTCTACAAACATACTTACCGTAGATGATTCTGAACTTTCCTCCATCCTCATAGGAGAAAATATTCCAATTTGTGCAAAGGGGACGTATTATGGAATTGGTGTATCTACATTTGAGCCTACAATAGGAATAACTTCCTCGGATAATCTTTTCATGACTAGTTGGGGTAATGGTCCGGGCGGTTCGACGGCCATAATAAGGTGTTCAAATATGATCGAAATGACTGAATTGGAGTACACTTGTGAAAATACATATCAAGGTTCTGTTGCTAATAGTAATGATCCTTACGTCTACGTAGATCCTTGGACTGATAGAGTAATGAAATTTGATATGCATGCTCTCGCAGGAATGACCGTTGAATGGTCAGATGATGAAGGTGAAACATGGGGACCTCTAGGATTAGCATCATTTGCTACGGGATATTCTGTACAGGACCATCAAACCATTGCTTCATCTCCTTATAATGCCCTTTTACATGAGACTACATGGGTATTCTGCGTCAATGGTAATTGGGTTTCGCCACTCTGTTCTACAAGCAATGATGGGGGTTTAACTTGGGGACCAGAAGTTCCTGGTGCTCCAGCTAATTGTAACAGCGGAGGATTAACAGGACACATGGTAGGATCTAACAATGGTAATTTCTATCGAGGAAACCCGAGTTGTGATGGAGAAGGGTATGCCATATATCGTAGCACAGACGGGGGGTTGACATGGTCGGAACATCGATTACCTACTGAAAATACAGGTACTGCTGCAACATGGAATTTTGAAGAAGCCCAGGTGTATCCTGATGAATCTGATAATTTACATGCAATGTGGATGGGCGTAGACAATATGCCATATTATTCATATTCATTTGATAACGGAGATTCTTGGAGTAATCCAATAATGATTGCTCCTCCGATTGGATTGAATGGGACGGGTTTTCCCGCTGTTGCTGCAGGAGATTCTGGTAGAGTTGCCTTTGCTTATCTTGGCGATTCTGGAGGAAATACGTGGAACGGGTATATATCGGTAATGACAGATGCATTTTCTGATGTTCCACTTATAACAACTGTACAGGTGAATAATTTTGGAGATCCGCTTGATACTGAAGTTGACTGTGGATACAATAGGTGTGGAGGGTTTGGAGATTTCATAGACATTCTTGTCGATCAATATGGTAGGCCTTGGTTTGGCCTTTCACATAATATTGTAGATCAAGGAATATATGGTACTATGATGATAGGTCCGAGTTTAAGAGATTCAACGATTCCATTAAATCCGCTTCCAGAAGGTGGTTTTTCTACATTATAATATTATTTTAGAATAAATATCTATTGCATAAAATAAAAACCCAACTGAGAATAGAATCATAGCGAAACCACAAATAGATAGGCTTATTTTATAATACAAATTAGAGTTTTGTCCTCTAGTTCTATCGAAAAAATATGCAATCATAATGTTAACAACTGTGTGCGCAACCAAAAAAGATATTGCATAACCGATTGGTGCTAATGGTTCTTTTATTGCTGCTCGGGCCATCAATGGCCCCCCGATTAGAAACCAGAATATGTATACATTTGGATTTAATAAATTAGTCAGAATACCTCTCTTGAAAGAAGTGGTATAATCATAGTTATCATCTTGTATCGTTGGAGGATTGATAGAAAAGCATTCAACCCCCATTTTCATCAAAAAGAAAGAACCAAGTATAGAAATTACAGCCAATACTATGGAATTTGATGCAAACCAATTAGCTGCAAAGAGGCTGATAATTATCAATGGCCCATCGGTAAATATAGGTGCAGCTGCTGTTCTTGCACCTGCTCTAATTCCTCCTGAGAGGGTTTCACGAATTACCATTGTCAATAATGGCCCGGGCTTTATTCCCTCTATTATGCCCAGTGAAACACCAGCGATGATTAGCCCAATGATTACATTTGATTCCAATTCAATCCCTTAAGATAATTTTTCCTAATAATCTCACTATTTCAAAATAAAGCCATGCTAATGAAACGAGTAAGCCAAAGGCTGCTCTCCATTCAAGTTGTTTAGGAGCGCCTCGCAAGACACCTCTTTCAATAAAATCAAAATCTGCTACCAAAGTTAGAGTTGCTATTCCAACTACGAAAAATGAAAAGGCTATTCCGAGTGGTGTTGAATCATGTATTATAGGTACTTCAAAACCTACAAAGAAGCCTATGAGAGAGATTAGGTATAATATCATTATTGCAAATACTGCCGAGGTGATTGCAATTTGCATATTTTTATCCCAATGAATTAGGCCTAATCTGTATATTGTTATCATTACAGCAAGAATTAGGAATGTGATTAGCGCGGCTAATAAACCCAATCCTGGAACTCCCGTAATATTTTCCCATTGCCATGTAAATCCACCCAAAAGGAATCCTTCAAAAACTGCATAAGTAGAAATTAAAATAGGATTGGTTGATTGTTTAAAGCCAATTACTAGGGCTAAAATTATTGAGAGAACGAATCCTAAAATGTATAAAATGGATGATTCGGGCATTGTCATAGCAGTAGCTATTGCAGCAGTGGCTGTAATTATCAAAAGAATGGCAGTCTTTTCGGAAACTCCCTCTATTGTCATTTTGTTAGAAGATTCGTTTTCCCACCAATTAATATTATTATATGCATTTTTATCAAAGGTTGAATCAGTAAGAGCTGGGTTTCCGGCACGATACATTATTCGCTCTCAGAAGGTGCTTATACTCAAAACTTAGGGTATAAAGATTAGCCAAATGCAAGTCCGTGATGTTTTCCTGATTTAGCAACTTTATGAAGAAAATTTTCGAAATGGATTCTTGCATAAGTAGATCTACGAATTGCGGCGTCGCATATTGCCAGTGCCTCTAACATATCTGATTTGATAGTGTCTGGCAGAGATAGTCGGCGTCCTACAATAACATCATGTAATTGATTGATAATATCATCCGCATCAAGACCTTGGTTATTCATCAGATTATCTATTTCGGAGATTGCGCCTGAGAGAATTTTTCTTTTTTTACCTCCTCTATTTTCCCACCTCCATTCAACGACTGCTCCCCTAAGAGCCATTTCCAGTAAATGTCTACTTGATTGTAAGGTTGATGCTTGGACTAAATTATGAACTGCAGATCTATTTTTACTTAATTTTCTAGTATCCAGAAGTTCTAATATAAAAATTGCTTTTCTTAGATTTCCGTCTGAAATATATGTAATATCTTCTAACACTCCTTTATCAGTTTCACATGCATTTATTTTTGAGATATTTTCTAATGTCTCCAAAACAGTATTTTTTTCTGTAGAAGGGATTCTTATCATTTGGGCTCTAGATCTTAAAGCATCTATTATCCTAGAGGGTGCTCTAGTGACTAAAATAAACCTAGAAGCGTTGCCAACTGTTTCCATCATTCTACGTAAATATGATTGTCTTATGTGTCCCAAATAATCAGCATCCTCAAGAATAATAAGTCTACTAATTGGGTTTTGGTTCGCCTCTATTTCTTTTCCTGCTGGAGGGACATCCCCCTCTAATTTTTTTATCATCTCCCTATCAAAGGAATCAAGGCTTAGCATACCCGCTAATGTATCTGAAGAGTTCCCTCCTGGTTTCAAAAACTCTTCAAATTTTCCCATTGCACCCCTTTGCCTTACCAAATCTCTACATTGTAAAACATGAGTTGTTGATTTCCATCCTGGGCCCAATATTTGCCTAGCATATAATTTCCAAGAAATTGTTTTGCCAACCCCAGCTGGACCGGTGATTAAAAGATGAGGGGGGTTTAGTGAAAGGCTGGCTGCTTTAAGTTTCTTACACACGTTCTTTGGAATAGATATTTCGTCAAATGTTTGTGGGGCATTTGATATTAGCCAACTCGGCATATTCTCCTCGAAGGAGTATAGGTGCTTGAAGTCTCTCCGTTAGATGATAAAATAATAACTAATATTTAAGAAATTATCAATAAATGAATCCTAGTACCGAATGATAGATTAATGACTCTTTAGAGTCATTGGATATGGTTGTGCGGGTAGCATCAAAATCTACTCGTGGTAATCCTAAGAAAACAAAGAGTAAATTGGCCTTAATTATTACAATTGTATTCTTGATTCAATTGTTGTTTCCAATTGCAAATGGAGAAGTAGTATCTGATACAGATAATTTGCAAATTTGCTCAGAATTAAATGCTGGTTTTTGTGACGAGGTAGATGATTCTGATGATGAATCTACCCAAGAATCTTGGATAGAGGGAATTTACTCATTAACAATGGTGGATACTGGAACGATGCAATTGAGTGCGACCTGGGCAATCTATGAATATGATAGAGCCCCATTAGGTTTTTCTGGAACTACCGCCAATACTGCACTCCAAAATGATGGTATATTTGCAGGAGATGGTATTCCTGCTGATGTTATTCGTAATTCATGGGATGAGCCGTGGGATGGTAATCCTGGCTCAGAACCGGTATATAGTAAACTAATGAGCGGAATTAATGGTAGCATAAGTTCTCTTCTTGGCTCATTAGGTAGTGCATCTACACCTTCAACAAATTATGTTAGTCAAGTAACTAATGAAGGTGGAGATGTAGATTGTGAAACAGATAGGGAATCTGATGATGATGGGAATGCGTACTCTCCACCTATATGTGTTCAAACTATTGTTGATATTAGCATCTCGCCAGACAAATTTAATTTAAATTCTAATCCTGATTTGGATTTAGAAAGTGCATATAAGGCCTTGTTGATTATGGGCGGTTCGGTTAAAACAGAGTTCCCCATATCGATAGAATCTGGCCATAAAAGTACGTATTATGTAGAGCCTCCCGATTATGCAACAGTATTATCGACGGGAGGAGCAGTTAGTGAAAAAATATCAAACGGTGGTGATTTTCCTTATAATTCCGGAAAATGGGAAATAGATAATCGAAATTTGGCTTCGAGTCATTCTGATGAATTAGAATTTACCTTGGGTTTTAGAAATAATGCAACTACTGACTCTTTTATTTTAAATCAAAATGATTTGGGAATGAATTTTAATGTGATTTTGGATTTATCAGATGAAAATGCAGCGACTATTGATTTGGTAGCACAAATAAATCATATCGAAACTGCTTCTGTAGAAGGGTTGAATATAATCCCTGCTGGAAAGGGGTCTCTGCCCGTTGTAACTTCTGATGGGATTAGAATGGCCCATCATAATGGACTGGTGAATTTGGATACAATATCTAATAATTTCCCAATAAGCAGTGTTGGAGATTCGTTGTCAAGTAACATACCTGGATTAACGGTGCAGATGGGTAATTTTGAATGGATTTTAGATGGTTCTGGTGATCCGAGACTAGGCCAAGGAGGTTTGGATTATGTACATACAATGGTAGATTGTGGCGAATCAGGTGGATACTATTGTATGGATGGTGGAGGTGCGATGGGAAATACTCATCCTGTATTTTTACGAAGTGTAAGTCAGCCGTTCCAGTTAGGGTTGGGTGATTTGATTGGTGATAAATTAGGTGATTTGACATTCCTTAGTGGAATAAATCAGGATGATTTAGAAAAAATAGTCAATAGTGGAATGTCTTTTGAAACTGTTCTCGACCCTAGTTTTCTAAGTGCTATGAAGCCTGAAGGTATTGAAAATAGCGAAATTAATTTACAATTAATACTTCCATCGTGGGCTCAAAATACTAATGGAGAGTCATCGATAATATTGTCACACAACTTAAATGGTCAGCATGTTGGCGAATTTGGCCTTACTGGTTCAAGTTCTTTTGATTGGAATCATGCCTTGTGTTATTCCGGACCTATTGCCTGTGACGATAACAGCGAGGATGCGTTTTGTAAATCAACAGAGAAATCATGTCAAAGGTCTGATGTGAGTTTAGATATTTCAGAATATTCATTTTCTGAACTACAAAAAGGAATAGTCATTGAATTTAGCTTAAATATTGATTTAGCAGTTCACAGGATTGAAGTACCAGCATCTGTATTAGATTCTATGCAAAGTGAAGAGACATCGCTTTCACTACCAGTTCTTCCTGTAGATCTTTTAAAATTAATTTTAGACATTGCCGATAGAGGAGATGAGCCGTATTCTACCTCTTTTTCGATTTGTGATAATCCAGCAATAGATATTTGTAAAGAGGATCAGGCACTTGAATTCTCAACTGATGGTTTGTCTACTTTTACTAATAAATTCGGTGAAAGCGTCACCAGTCTGATCAAATCAGAACTAAGTTCCAATTCAGTAATAGGAAATATTAATCTAGATGGATTTGAAATAAATACAACTTTAACTGGTTTGGTTGATAATGATAATACGATTGGAGATTCTGAATCTATTAATTTGGCGATTAGCATACCAAAGGTCAGAACCACTATTGGAGTTGGTAATAGTTGGGGCGAAATTTTTGAAATAATCAATGGAGGAGAAACAGAAGATTTACGAATTAATATTGATGCACCTAGATTGTCTAATACTCTAGTTAATCCTATAATGAATACAATGATAGGTGCAATGGATAGTTTAACCGGAACAATGGCACTATTCGCTGCAGCTAGTATGGCGGATGGTGTGGTTCTAAACGATTTGTCAACAAATGTTCCTAGTAGTCAATCTATAGGAATACCGATTGATTTATCATTAAAATTACCCTTGGGAATTTATATTGATGACCCTGTTACTACACAGAGTGAAATAGTAATAATTACCGATAGTGATGGTAGACAGATAATTAACTACAGAACTTCATCGGATGTTGATGATAGTTTAAGTTTTAATTTAGTAATAGGTTGGCAATGGGTTTTAATACAACTATTGCCTTATATTTTAATTCAATTTTTATTCATTGCTTGGAGAATTAGGGTTAGAATGAAGAAAAAGAAGAAGAAACGAAGAGAGGCTGAAATTAAATTAATCGAAGCTGAAGCTAGTAAAAACAAATACATACCAGTCAATACAGATCCAGAGATAGAAGTGATTGACGTTTCAAATTGTAATATTACCATCAAAAAAAGAGTAAGTGGTTGAATGATATCGTCGATGAAATCATCTAAACCTAGTATTGCTTTCCTAATTGTAATGACGATACTATGTGCTCCTTTGAGTGGGTGTTTAGAGCCCGATGATGGAAAATTGAGTGCTGATAAGCTTGTAATCAACGTAAACTCTGGTGGAGATGGTCAGAGTGGTTTTTTTCAAAATATCGAGTTTCGATCTAAATCTGCTATGTCAATCTATATACCATATCTTATACAAGATAAGATTACCGGATATGTGCAAAATTCTACAGTAATTGATTTATCAGAAGGAGATTCTATGGAATTATCAATCCTACTCCCTCCTAGGACCGATTCAATGACATTTTTTATTGGAGAAAAAAATAGAGAATATTGGCCAATAAGAAGTCAAGACGAGTCTTGGAATTCTTGGCTAATCAGAGGCGGAGCTGAAAATGGGATTGGTAATGGTATTCAAAGGATTTCTGCGGATAATAATAATTCATATGATTCAGTAAATAATAGTGTTATTACTGGAGGTCCTGTAATTTCTAAATCGATATTAATTGAGCGGGCGATGAGCGTTGGCGTTCCAGAAGGAGGTTTCCATTCTAGTGGGCTAGTTCATGGCAAAAATGTATATGACCGATTATATATAATAACCGATCCAACAGATTCCTTTGACATAGTTGATGGTAAAGTTGGGTATTATGATAGGTGGGCAGGGCAAGGAAATCCTGCATATGAAGATGCAGCAATGTATCTAATTGATGAATTTACATCCTTTGGATTAGAAGTAATAGCTCATCGTTTCGAATTTACGGATATATTTGGTAATCAAAATCCTGAGTCGTACAATGTTTGTGCCTATAAATGGGGTTCAGAAGTAAGAAATGAATGGTTAGTTTTTGGAGCACATTTTGATGTTGCTCCTCCAGCAAATGCTGTATTATTAGATCCTCATATTACAGGACAGCGTACATATGGAACAAGAGTTGGTGCATATGATAATTCTGCTGGAACTGCAATGGTTATGGAAACGGCGAAGGCTCTAACAGAATTTGAAAGTAGAAGAACGATGGTTTTCTGTCTATGGTCTGGAGAAGAGGGCGGAAAAAGAGGGTCTGATTATTGGACAGACTATTATGTAAAAGAAGATAATCCAGATGTAGTAATTACTAATTATATCAATTTAGACATGGCAGGAGTAAATTGGCCTGGTGGGGGCGGCGCTCCTCATGGAGATCCTGATCCTGCAATTGACGAAGAGGGTTACCCGAAAGATGAGGAGGTATGGCCAATGAGAGTTTATATCGGACCTGGTCCTAATCATGATAAATTGGATCAACCAGGAATGGTAGGGCTATCTAACTGGATTGGGTCTGACGCTCTTGGGTTGGAGGAGCAAATGGGAACATTGGTTGGCCTAAATTATAGTGAAGAGACCTGGAAAACAAATGTTTGGTTAGATATGGATAGACCCGAAATTATAGTTTATGAAGATACTACTGCTAGAAGTGACCATGCAAGTTTCCAAGATAATTTGGGAACGGTTACTGTTGGTTTCGGAGGTTTGGTTGATGGTTATTGGTGTTATCATCAAACATGTGACACATTGGACGAAATGGAAGAGTGGATGGACACTATGGGTAAAGAATATGGTGATGAGAATACAGGTGTTGCAAATTTAGTAAATAGTTTAGATATGATAACATGGTGGTCTCTCCTAACGTTTTTCCATTGTGATGAAAGTCCTGTATTAAATGCTTTAAATTAATTTTTCAGAACGCTAGAATCTTGTTGGCATAATTTATTGTTATCCAAATAGCTGCAACGCAGATTGTGAACCAGACATAAAATGTAACTTCCGACCATGTTTTTATTTTCTTTCCATCCAATGGACCAAATGGTAGCATATTGAAGGCTGCTAAAATAGAATTACCCCACAGCCATGTTTTTATTATTTGATCTAAATGTGAGTTGAATCCTCCCAATAAGAAGGCAATAAATATTCCAAAACACCAAAGAAATATGTTTGTCACTGGTCCGGCTAATGCGATACGTCCAAACTGTGTTTTTGTTGTCCTCCCCGCAACCATAACGGCGCCTGGTGCCATGAATACGATGCCAAGAATAGCGGCTAAAATTACCCCGAATCTTAGTCCTGCGGGGTTGGCTCTAAATTCGGCCCAGCATCCATACTTTCTTGCAACAACTTTGTGTGCAATTTCATGTAATAAAAATGCAGGAGTCAATGAAATAAAATATAGCACACCCGAATATATGAAAATATTTGGACTGTTCATCGCTCCGAATATTCCCCTACTTCCCATAAATGCTAAAGCAAGAGTGAATGCCAATGTTGCTTGGGTTAAGTGTTGAGTTTCAATTTTAGAAAAATGCCATATTGAGCCTTTGTGAATTGGAATGGTGTATCTCTCTTGGGCACCGAAGTAATCATTCAAGATATCTTGGAATGGATTCTGTTCTGGAGCGAATGTGGAATTATTTGTTCTATTATTATTGTTTGTTTCTTGGGATTTTTTTTTGTCAAAAGGATCGTCATCAAGCCACCAGGCTCGAGGGTCTCGTTCTGCTGGCATATACTCTTCACCCTACAAACTCCTATCAACCCGTCGTTAATTATCCTCTTCATTCAATAATTTACCAACATCTGATAATAACTCATCCCATTTTGTATCTTCTTTGGTCATATCGTTTGTAATAAGTTGTAACAATTCTTCTCTCTCAAAAAAATCAGGAGGATTGTCATTCCATTTGTTCTGATTGGCAATATCTCTGATTATTGATTTATCTTTTTTTGATTTCAATTCTTTGAATCTTCTCTCAATTTCTTCGGCTGTTTTAGCAGGAGAAAATCCATTGTGTTTATCTATTAAGGATGCATAATATATCATTGATTCGCCGTGTTCAGAGTCATCGATATACTTGGAAGGTTGTGTTATCATTGTGATAAATTCGCGAGCTAGTCGGTCGGCTTTGGTTTTAGGCGGCCCTAGGTTTAGTCTTTCTCTACTTTTAGCGTGGTTATTGATACAATTCCTACACCGTTCTGTTCCTACAATATCTTCAGCATCGCACATCAAACAGCAAATCGCAAAACCCATCTGTTCCATTGCGCGGCGCGGTAGTGCCATATGCTTTCGAAACGATGTTGCCCCATCAATACTACTAATAAATGATTGAAAACCTAATTGTTTGCCGCTTCTAAATTTTGATATGTATGAAGAATATTGCTGCCATTGCGCACTATTTCAGGAAAATACATGGTTGAAGATGAAGGGAGGATATGAACAATGCAAGCAATACCACATGCTGGCGCCAAATAATCTTCACCAGTATCTGTAAATACTATTTTTAGGCCATGTCCGGCAGGTAATATTGCATCTATTGCTTGAAATTCCATCATCATTGTCAGTTGTTGATTTGGAATGACTGTTTGTGGATCATTACCTCCAGCATGATATCGAATATCCATTGTAGCATGACCCAGTCTTAATCCAGTTTCTATATCTTGCAATTCGGCAAAAACCTGCCCACCGTCAAAAGAAGCGATCGCTTCTAAATGCAATCTTATAAGCCCGGAAATTAAGACATTGTTTGTTTCAGATAATGCCGGACAGGTAATTTCTGCTGACTGCCCTCCTCCAACGACTGGAGCCCCTCCTCCGATAAACGCACCCGAGATGGAACATTGAGAAAGTGGATAGTTAATCCAATCAATATCTTTAGGTGGCCAAGTATCTTCGATTCTCCATTGTCCATCATTTCGTTGTACTTGAACGAAAAAATCTGGCTTTGGTCCTTCTTCTTTTAGATAATATTCATACCACTCAAATAAGTCCTGTGCCCAGTCCCATCTTGTCATATTTTCTATTGCCTCTCCTCCATAGCCACTTTCCTGTGCATTGTGTTTAGTCCATTGATCTGGATAGTTATGTTCCCATTGACCAAAAATACCCCGTATTTCATAGCCAGCGTCGATATAGTCTTGATACCAATTGAATCCTATTGGGCCACCAAATACTTGATGCGGGTCTACATTCCAATCTTGAAGGCCATGTACCCAATATACGCTTCCGTTCCAGTTCTGAAAGGCTTTATCTATGTGGCTTCGTTCATCATAGTAATTAGACATGTATGGATCTAATTCTCCAGCTCCATATGTGATTGGACCAGCAAAAAGACCCTCGATTATGTCAGGGCATACATTATCTAAATCATCTTCATCATAATCTACAGTACTAGAAAAATAATTCATATGCATTACTTGGCTTCTAGCTTCTGCACTTCCATTTTTGTAAAGTAAAGGGTGTAACGCAGTTGTGCCAGAAATAGGAACTATTGTCTTCAGATGAGGGCTTGCCAAGGCTGCTGCTTCCCATTGTGTGGCGCCCTCATAGGATTTACCATAAAGACCGACATTACCATTGGACCAATTCTGTGTACCCAGCCATTCCACTGCATGATGTATTCCTAAACCCTCACCTGCACCGCGGTAGTCAAAGCATCCACTAGAAAGTTCAGTTCCAAAAACCGAGACTTGTGCGAACGCATACCCATGGGGGACAAAATTTTCAAAGATGAATTCCCCCCTTCCCGCGCTAACAATATTTGTTGGTGTTGATTCATCTCCCTGAAGACCATATGAAAAGTATGGACTTATTATGGCAATTACAGGAACTTTGTTGCCTTCCAATGTATTATTTGGTAACCAATAAGAAAGATGCACTGAAGAAGTTTCAGGACCTGTTTCCCAAATGTCTGAAGTATCTACTTCAATAAATGCCTCTTCAACTTCTAACGAGAAATAGGGCCCTCTCTCTAAAACGTATGAAAACGTATGGTTGTCTTGAAAATCTAAATTATGTCTATCAAAAATTGAAGGGTACTGTAATTCTGAACTATTATTTTCTGTTTTATTTGAATCAGAAAATATACATCCAGAAAGTGTCATGCTTGTGAACATCAAAGCAATGCCCACAACATACACGTGTTTGCTCATAATATGCGCGAAATGTTTTGTATTATTGTAATTGATGTATTGTCGACCTCGGAAGAAATCAGAATTATATTCCTATCATGTCCTCATGACCACACTCTGGATAGGAACATATTACTTTGTAGCGTTCTCTCTTTGGCCTTGGAATTGTCATTCTTGAACCACACATGGAACATTGGTGTAGCATAGTTTCCGGTTCTTTCTTTTTTTCTTCTTCAATAGGAATTATGTCTGAAGAAGCGGTTACCCATCCAAGTCTATCTTGATATTCATCTACATCTGAATCAATTTTAGCCGACCTGATTTTTAATCTTAGCCGTGGACCACGAGATCTTTTTTTCTTAGGCCTTTTTTCTGCTGCCTTTTTCTTTGGTAACGGTTTTTTAACCCTCTTTGGGACTGTTTTTGGTTTTGCTTTCGGTGGAGAAGATGGTTTGGCCACCATTTTTGGTTTGGGAGGAGAGGGTGGTGGTGGAGGGGTTGCTTTGGGAGGAGCGGGTGGTGGTGGAGGGGTTGCTTTGGGAGGAGCGGGTGGTGGTGGAGGGGTTGCTTTGGGAG
>MDSZ01187945.1_pt1 | contig 34053 bp, 24 predicted proteins | sample 811201 | NCBI WGS metagenome assembly MDSZ01 (sample SAMN05326647, study PRJNA326480) | marine metagenome | isolation source: seawater | place: Indian Ocean: North | collected 2010
AGAGAGAGAGCTCTTTTTCAAAATTTCTCTCTCTTCTTTTTCAAAAGTGTCATTAAACCCTAGTATTCCTTTTTAAGATCTCAAATCTTTTCGTCTCTCTCTCTCTCTTTGGTTTTTTTTTTGCGGTCTCTCTCTCGACATCTCTCAGTATATACTTGAGGGGTAAAAAAAGGGTGACGTCCTCCCCCTTCTTTTTTCTTCTATTAGTAGTATTACCCTCTTTCGTCTTCTTCCGACACCACACATCCTCATTACACTTTGCGCGCGAGGTTGCACGTCGTAGTACATCGCCGACAACAAAACACAACTCCTTTTTTTTTGTTGCACTCCCGCACAATACTAATAATATAATGGCTTCAGTCCTGTCCATGTCCGCGTCTCTCGCCGGCAAGAGCAACGTCTCTTCGAAGGTGTTCTCATCATCATCCAAGAAAATGTCGTCGAGAAAGGTCTCGATCACGACGCGCGCGACGGGATCCATGGTCGACGATAAGACCGGGATCAAGAAGATGAGAGATGGCATCAAAGAAGCCGCGGAAGAGAACTTGTTGACGCCGAGATTTTACACCACCGGTACGTCGTGTGCCTTTTGTCGTTGTCATCGCTTTTGATCTCGTTTCTTTTCTTCTTCGTCTTCGCGTCGTGTTGAATGGGTTGGGTGCCGCACCCGGAAGAAAGATATCTTTTCGAATGGGATAAAGATGGAGAGAAACAAGGGGGGGGGCGCATTGTGTTTTTCCTTCTTCCCTCGTCTTGTTCTTCTTCTTCTTCAAAGAGAGAGAGAGAGAGAGAGAGACAGAGACAAAAAAACGACGAACGCGGATCGCACGAAGCGCGAGACTGACGCCACCATTTCTCCGTATTCTCTCACCTTTATGCGCGACAGATTTCGACGAGATGGAACAACTCTTTTCGAAGGAAATCAACCCGAATCTCGACGAGTCGGAGATCTTTTCCATTTTGAACGAATTCAGAGAAGATTTCAACCAAAAGCATTTCGTCCGCAACGATGAGTTCAAGAAAGCCGCGGATAACATCCAAGGCGATCAAAGAAGAATTTTCATCGAATTTCTCGAGCGATCGTGCACGGCGGAATTCTCTGGCTTTCTTTTGTACAAGGAACTTGGCAGACGCTTGAAGAACACCGCTCCGAACGTCGCGGAAATCTTTACGCTCATGTCTAGAGACGAAGCGAGACACGCCGGTTTCTTGAACAAAGCCATGAGTGACTTTAACTTGGCCTTGGATTTGGGTTTCTTGACCAAGAACAGACAATACACGTTTTTCAAGCCGAAGTTTATCATCTACGCGACGTACTTGTCCGAAAAGATTGGCTACTGGAGATACATCTCTATCTACAGACACTTGCAAGCGAACCCGGACGATCAGTTGTACCCGATCTTCAAGTACTTTGAAAACTGGTGCCAAGACGAAAACAGACACGGCGACTTCTTCTCCGCCGTCTTGAAAGCGAGGCCGGAATTCTTGAACGACACGGAAGCCAAGTTGTGGAGTCGATTCTTTTGCTTGTCCGTGTACATCACCATGTACTTGAACGATCACTCCCGATCGGAATTTTACGAATCTTTGGGCATGAACACCACCCAATTCAACATGCACGTCATTCACCAAACGAACAAAACGACCGCGACTATTTTCCCGCAAGTCATTGACACGTATAATCCGGCTTTCAAGGCGGCGTTGGACGGCATGTTGGAGGCGAACCAAAAGATGGCGGCCATCTCCAAGTCGGACGACTCTGACGTCGCCAAGGCTATGGCCAAGGCGCCGTGTTTGGCTGCTTTTGCCGCCAACTTGGCCAAGCTCATGTTCATGAAACCAATCGATTCTGGATCTATTGACACGACTTTGGAAAATCACCACATGGACGTCAACGACCCGGCGTTTATGTACTAAATTTTACTTTTTTAACGAGAAAAGAACAAGAACAGAAACAATAACACAATAACAACGCATGAAAAGATTAAGGAATGATACACCGAACGACGCACGAGAAAGTGCCAGAAGGGAGAACGAGAGCGAGAGAGAGAGAGAGAGAAAGAGAGGAGAGAGAAAGAAAGAAAGAAAGAAAGAAAGAAAGAAAGAAAGGAAAGTGATTGGGAAAATCGTTCGAAGAAGCGTCGAGAAAGTGAAAAACAGAGGCAGCAAAACAACCATAGCGAAGAAATCATCGATCGGACGTTCTTTCTCTCGTTCGTCGCACAGATTTCGATTTTTTATTAAGCACACTTACAATGCACGTACTACATAATTCGATCGAGTTCTCATGTGCTGCTACCACACTTCTTCGTCTCTTTCTCTTCGCGTGTCCAAGAGTCTTTTTTTTTGCGCCGCGCGCTCTGGTCTCTTTTTATTATATATATCTTCTCTTTTTTTTACGACTTTTACGAAAACGCAAAACTTCTTCTTCAGAAAGAAAGAAAGAAAAAAGAACGACGAGCGCATGATTGATGATGCGCTTTCGTTTCTGACCACGATGCGCGCTGCTTTGTGTGATACGCGACGATAGCGCTGCGTTCGGACGACGAGAAAAGGTCGCACCGTCCGTCGATCATGTTCTCTCGTTCTCAGAGCAAAAAACAGGCGGAGAACGATTTGATCGGTGCCAACCGGCTTTTGACGCAACTCAAACGGGAGTTGAATTTGAACATCGACCAGCTCGAAGTCACGCAAGAAAACGCGAAACTGGCGCACAAAAGAGCGGACTCGTTGCAAGAAGTCGCGGATAAACACGCGAAAGATTTACTGGAAAGTCGAATGAAGATTGAAGAGCAAACGAAAACGATCGAACAGCTCGCCAACGCGGTGTTGAAGAGAGAGAAAGAGTTGAACGAGAATAAACGCGTGTTGATTATGCAAGAAGAGGAGTTGAAAGCGGTGGAGAAGAACGCGAAAGAAAAAGAGGAACGTTTGAAAGAGAAGGAGAAAGAGATGAAGATAATGGAAGAGGATATAAAAGAAAAGATGGAGGAGAAATTCAAAAGGGAACGGGACGAGATGAAGGAAACGGCTGAAGCCGAGTTGAAACGCCAACGCGAAAAACACGCGAGTCAAGTGGAGACGTTGCAAAAAGCGCGGAGTCCACAGAAAGAAGAGGACGAGACGAAGAAAAGAGAAAGAGAGGAAGAGGAGAAGAAAAAGGAAGAGACGATGATTGAATTGAGAAAGGAAATCGAGCGGTTGAAGGAAGAACTGGAGAAGAAACCAGAAGAGCAACCAGTTATCATCGAGACGGTGGTACAATCGCCTCCTCCTCCTCCTCCGCCTCGAAACGACCAAGAACTCGAACAGTTGCGCAGAACGTGCAAAGAACAAAGCGAAACTATTCAACGATTGGAACGAGAAGTTGGATCCTTAGACGACGTCATCAACGAGCAAATAGCTATGCTCGAAGAGAACATACGAGTCGATAAAGAGGCTGAAAACAACACTAACAAGACGGAAGAAGAGAATAACGCCAAACAACAGCGGCGCGCGCAAGACGAGGCTAAAAAGATGGAGTTTATTCGCGATGAAACTCGCGCAATTCTCGAAACGGCCATCGCGGAGAAAACGAACCTTCTCGATCTGAGAGACAAGGAGATATCCTCTCTCAAGCAATCGATTGAAACCTTGAAAAGATCCGCCGAGGTGAAACAGCGTAAATTTGAAGACAAGTTGAGCGAAGAAAAATCGAAACACGAGCTCGAATTGATGACATTACAAACTCGTTTGGAGGCTTCGAGCGCGAGTGCGAAGTACTACGCGGACGCCGAAGCCGATGCAAAACGCCGCGTGGAAGTTTTGGAGCGACAAAACTCCAAACGCATCATAGAGGAAGCAACTTTACGAGAGACGAACATGAAGAACACGTCTCAACAAAAAGCACAGCGGGAGCAGAATTTGTCGAAACGAGACGCAGCAGAAACAGGAGCAGCACCAGTACCAACGGTATCGCGTGTTTCGAAAACAACCGTAGAAAGTGGAGGAGAAGGAGGAGGAGGAGGAGGAGGAGGAGGAGGAGAAGGAGGAAAAGAAGAAGAAGAAGATGATGACGAGGAAGCTCAATCTTCTTCTCCACCCTTTCGAGACGCGAAAAAAGACGTCGCAAACTTGCGCAAGAAGGTCGCCGAGGCGAGAAAAAACGCGAAATCAGCGGCCAACTCTCCGTCCTCGCCAAACTTCAACGGAGGAAAGTCTCCAAACGCGCAGAAAAGATCTGAAATAAGCGAGCTCGGCGAGCGAAGCATAGTCAAACGCGCCATCGAAGCGCAAAAAAGAGTCGAGGAAGCCGCCAAAGGTTTGAACAGAGTAAGCGAGAGTCAAAAGAGACTGTTTCATTAAATGCGCGTCTTGGAAAGGGAGAAAGACGCACGCGGACAGAGAAAATGACATGTAGTACTAGTGGTCGTAGCGGAGTCACATAGAATAGTAGTAGAGTCGTTTGTAGTAGCACGAAAAAATAGGGCGGGTAGGCGTCGTATGCTTGTACGAGTCTCCTCGATGAATGTATGTACGTAGTAGTGTGTAAAAGACAAAAAAATGCCGACGACGACACCTTTTATTACTCTTTGCAGCATTTTTATTCCCGATCGATCAAAAAAACTTTTGAGAGAAGGAGAAGGAGGCAAAAAGAAGACGAAAGAAGAATAATTAAGGGGGAAATTTTGACCCAAAAATTTTTGGGCATCCGATGTCAACATCAAATCTCATCAGATGAAAAAATCTGAAATCTTCTTTTTGTTATCCTCAAACATCATCACATATTCTTCTTCTTCTTCTTCTTCTTGCAGCAGTCCACCGCGCGCGCAAAAGAGGACCAGACCGAACGACCCTGAGAAAACGACGAGGACACTACAATGACCGCCGAAATAGCTGGAGCGCAACCGCACCAAAGCGTCGTCGATGCCGCCATCGCGGGCGACAACGAGAGCGGTGAAAATAAAAAAGAAAGAACGCCGACGATAAAATTCAATCCGTTACCTAAACATTCGCAAAACAACAAGAAACACAAACGAGTGAAACCGCCAAAGATGGACGACGAACAGAAAAAGCTCGCGCAAGCTCGGATAGATAAGCAAATGGTCGAAGGTTTCGAGAGGATTTTTTTCCAAAAGATGTTACAAATCATCAAAGATGGAGGACCGAAGAAAGTGGTTCCGCCAGGTCAGGAAGGGAAAGTGAAACCGCAAGCGAATTTAGATGAGGTGAAACAATTCGCGGTGAATTACGTCAAACACGCGCCGCCGTTACCTCCGAAAGCGGAGTTGCCGGCCGGTAAAGCCATGAGACACGCGTTGATGTATTATTATGGATTTGACTTTGTGGAAGGGACGATGGTACCGCCGATAAAATACGGAGAGTGCAATTGGGACGAAGGCATTCCGCACGAAAGCGCGCACCGAGTGTTCATCGACGCCTTTCGCATGCGCGTGGAAGACGAGTTGGTGTTTGCCAACAACGTGCACGGCAACGCGAAAGATGTCAAGTTAGGGACGATGAAGTTTGGGCCGCAAGCGAGAAACGATTTCGCCACGTTTTTAAGAAAAGCTCGAAAAGGCGTAAACGAACAACCGACCATGTTGCCGTCGTGGTGGACAAAAGAAGACGATAAGATTTGTCAAGAGGCGGAGATTTTACACGAACGATTCCAAAAGGCAGATGCGAAAGCGTTGTACGGCGCCGAAGAGTTCCAGAATCTTAGAGTGCTCGCGGAATTGGTTCTGGGGACGCCGATAGGTGCGGGTATCCCGTACGAAGCCGATTTCGATATCTTCAAGGACAAACAAGGCGTGTATTGGCACGATGTGGACCCGGCGGTGGATACGGTTCCAAAACCGCCCTCGAAAGGAAAACAAGTCGACAAGAAGGAGTTGTCAAAAAAAAGGATCGAGGAGGAGTTAGACTACGTCGTCAAAGGACGCAAATAAAAATCAATGATATATTTTAATAGTACACACGAAAAGTTCAACTAACTACGAACGCTCATACGCCCGCGTGCAATAAATGGACTCCACAATTTACATCACTTTACTGACGCCAATCAACGCGTTGCACTCTCGACAAAAGTGATAGGAATCTGGAATTGGACACATTAACAACGAAATCCCAAAAGTGACGATAGCCGCGAATAAGTTTCCGGTTCCAGATTTGCGTTCGACTTCAGTCAACACTTCCTTCTGACATCTATAACAATTCATTCGCATCGGCGCGTGATTTCCTGGACCGAGGAAGATTGGTCCCGGATCGTTCTCTGGAACACCAATCGCTGGTGGCGTGTACCGAGGTCTCGGGTCGACGACGTGGACGACTTGTGCCGTTGATGACGATGGGTGTTGGACTTGTTCTCGATGGAAATGTTGTCGCGCGGAGATTGTTGTAGTTTTCCCTTCTTTTCCTTCTTCTGGTTGCCGTTGCTTCACGTCCTCTTCGGGGTAGTAACTCATTTCGTTCTGTTTTGTGTGCTCTCTTCTCTCTCTCTCTCTCTTTTCTCTCGTGGTGTTGTCGTTGTTGTTCTTGTTGTTGTCGTGGTGTTCTTAAGGTGAAAAATCAAGAATGAATTGGACAAAGGTGGGTTGCCTTGTTTGTAGAGATACATTTTTATCGGTGTTTGTGACACGCTGCTGATGAATTTAAAAAAAAACACACAGAATAAATAAAATCTACGCGGCATCTTCTTTCTCTTTCTTGGAGACATTGTCATCATCAGCTTCTTCAGCCTCTTTTTCGTTTTCTTCTTTTCCTAATCCAAACCAGCTATCTAAAGTACCCGCGACGTATTCCACGACATTTCCGCCCTCTTCTTCGGTAGACTCGGCGAGCAACGAACTGTTTATGCGACCGCTCAACAAGTCGCTCGTACGCATGACGAGCGCTCTGACTTGCGTTGCCGCGGCATCTCTCTCGGAAATGCGAAGTAATTCAATGTCTCGCAGTTTCTTCGTTTGCGATTCGAGTTGTTGGCGTAAGTCGAGAACGCGAGCGTTGAGTTCTTGAATGTGGTCGCTTTGAATGACATCGCCTTCGTTGATATTCAAATTAATCGTGGCTGAAGTCTCTGAAGTCTTTTCTACTATTACAGGTGGTGCTTCTTGAGCTTCTCGAAGATCCCGCGCGGACACCGCTGCTTCTTCTCGAGCTTTTGATAACGACTCCGTCGTTTCCATCAAGTTAGCTTTCGATTGTGCATACTCTTCTCGCACTCGCGCTAACTCTTCTTCGGTTTCGCTCAACGTTCTTTTCAACAGTTCGATTTCAATGTTCAGTTGTGTAATCTTGGATGCGTTTTCGTTTTTGGACGTATTCGCTGCATCCATAGCAGACGATAGTTCTAACAACGCTTTTTCCGAAGACGCTTTAGCTTCGTCACGTTCAGCTTGTGTCGTTAAAAGTTCTTCGCAAGTCTTTCGTAACTCTTTCTGGCTAAGGTCACTTTCTTCTCGCGTGTCTCTCAAAGATAATTCTAAAGATTTGACCGATGCTTCCAGCTCTGTTATTTTCGCCTGCAACGCGTCCTTTTCGAGATTGGCTTCATCTTTCATGGCTTGAATCGTTCGCTCGTGTTCTTCTTTATCTTTATTATTATCGTCATCATTGTGTACTGAAACGGTTGTCGTTTGCGTTTCCGCCTCTGCAGTTTCAGCTTTCTGCTGCTTTAGTATCATCTCTTCCATCTTCAACTTACACTTTTGCAACTCTACTTCATTTTCTTTCAACGCGTCCGAAATTTTACTCATCTTTTCTTCGTTTTCCTGCGTCAACTTCAACTGTTCCGTGTATTTCTCTGTGGCTTTTTCCAATTCTTTCTCCTTCTCTTCGTTTGCTTTTCGTATCGATTCGCACGTGCGCTCCAACTCTTCAATTTTCATCTGCGACGCTTTAATCTCTTCCTCGTGTTCATTTTTTAAAGATTTAATCTTCATCTCTAGATCTTTTTGCTGTAACTCTGCCTCGTTTGCTCGCGTCTCTGCAACTAGAACCGCCGATTCGATGTCCGATTTAAACTTCTCCGTCTCCATCTCGCGTTCTTCTTGCAAATCGGATAACTGTTGGTTCACCTCTTGCAACTGCTGCTCCGAACTCCTCAATATGTTCTGTAACTTTAATTCTTTGTCGTTCGCGCTCGTCTCGTTTTCACGTTTCGCTTTTTCGAAATCTTCTTTCAATTTCTTGCACTCTTTCAGTGCTTTTTCGTGCGCCGTTTGCAACTCGAACAGTTTTCCTTTCAACTTTTCCGTCGAGTGTATTCTTCTTTCGCGTTCCAATTTCAATTCTCTCAAAGCCAATTCCTCTGCCGTTCGGTCTTTTTCTTTCCTTTCTTTCTTGTCGAGTTCGAGTATTTGAGCTCGCAATAAAAGCATCTCTGTTTTCATCTTTCGCATGTCCTCGGGCGAAGGAGCAGGCGAGAGTAACTGCGTGTTGTTGTTGTTGTTGTTGTTGTTGGAAATATCTCGAAACGTCGCAGACGAAGAACTGGAAGCTAACTTCTCGTTCTCTTTCCTCAATTTCATCACGTCTTCTCGTAAACTCTTCGCTTTGTCTCTGTACTCTCGTCTCGTGGATTGGAGCCAATTTAAACTCTCTTGGAAACGAGGCGATTGGAAGTCGTTCTCGTTGATTCTCGCAGCAGCAGTAACAGCAGCGGCAGCACCAGAAGGCGTCGCTAGTGTCTTTCTCCCCCCCATTTTTCTTTTTGCTCGTCCAAAGGGAAAATAAATAAAGTCGAGCGCGGTGGTGCTCGCCCACACAAACACCACACGCAATGTCTCTGTGCGTGCGTGCGCGCGTGTGCGTGCGTGTGTGACAGAGAGATGGAGAGAGAGAGAGAGAGACGTGCGCTCACTTTGAAGATTGTTCCTTCTTCCTCCTTTTTTTTTGTACGTCACACAAGGGAAAGAGGGCACTTTTTCTTGTTGTGGTTCCCCCTCTCCAATGTCAAAAAACACAGCAAAAAGTTCTCTTTTTTTTTGCCTTTTTTTTTTGTCTCTTTTCTGTTCTGCCTTTTTTATTTTTTGATCTCCCGTTGTTGCCCCTATAAAAAAAATCATCACTCGAGAAGAAGAAGGAAGGATCTTTTTTCGTCGTCGTCCTCTTTTTTTTTTTTGTGTGTGTGTGTGTTTTTTCTTGTCTCTCACAACAGCAACACAAGAAGGGGATCGCAAAATATCTTTGCGCAAAAGCGAAAAAGGCCACCCTTTTTTTCCTTGGATTCGCACAAAAAGCACGAAAAAGAAGCGCTTTAAAAAAAAAAAACGAGTCAAACGTCACGTGTTCTTCTCTCTCGTTTTTCTTCGAAGAATAAGTCTGAATCGTCGTCGTCGTCGTCGTCGTCGTTATAAAAAATTGCACACACATCTCATCGGTTGCGTAAGACGTCTTCTTAAAACGCGCGATCGAATTTGAGGATCGTCGCTTTTGAGAACGAGCACGGAAAGGGGTTCGCGTTCGGGTGGTGCGTCTCTCCGATCTTTCTTCTTCGTTTCGAAAACGCGCGACGACGATTGGACGAAAGGCAATTTCTCATCAAAGTTTTTCGTTTTGAACGAGACGATGTGGCAACGCGTCGCATTAACGGTTTTCCCACAACAAATGATGATGCGTCGTCGTCGTCGTCGTCTCTGTGTATACGTTTGCGCGCGATCCGCGACCTCGATCGCGTCCTTCTCTGTCTCGATCTGTCCTTTCGAGATCGACGACCTATCATCGGACCAAGCGAAGGGGAAAACGACAGCAAACAGCCGCGCGCGCTTGCGCCCGTCTCTCTTTACAAATTTTTTTGGTTTGAATTATTATTCGGTGGTCGGTCGTGTTTAAAAATATACGCGGTCAAGCAGCAAGCAAGCAAGCACCACTAAAAAGATACGCATAAAAAAGTCGTCGCGAACTCGTCGTCGTCGTCGTCGTCGTCGTCGTCGTCGTACTCACCACCGCAAAATATACGTCTTCTTCTTCTTCTTCTTTTCGCAACAGAGGCAAAACAGAAAGAGACGCGCGCGCACCGGGCGCAAGTAAAAGAATAGAAAATGGTGACGTCAATTCTGCCCTCGTCTTTGTCCTCTAAAACGGCTTTGAGAACGAGTGGGCAAAAAAAGAGTACTAATATTTATTCCAAAAGCGGAAGCAGACGCATCGTCATCAAAAGAAGACGAGGACAAGCGAATCAAATTTCCGCGGTCTTTGAACGATTCACGGAACGAGCGATCAAATCGGTAATGCTCGCGCAACTGGAAGCGAAGGAGAACGCGAGTTTGACGGAAGTGACGCCTTCGTGTTTGGTTATTGGTTTGATGGTCGAAGCGAAAGACGACGGCGAACACGGGTTCTTGAAAACGGGCGTTTCCGTCGGTCGAGCGCGCGAGGTTTTGAAAGACATCGCCGCCGCTAAGAGCGCTTCTGGTCCTCTCGACGACGGAGACGACAAGGAGAAATCGTCCAAACCGGCTGCGGCGAGAAGTCGTCCAATCTCGCCCGGTAAAAGATCTTCCTCCGGGTCGAACGACGTTCCGTTTTCCAAAGGTTCTAAAGTTTTATTTCAACAAGCTTTAGAATTATCGGAAACGATGAACGTGGGCTACATCGCTCCCGAACACTTGTGCATCGTCGCGTGTAATACATTTGACGACGATGAGATTGTCGCCTTCTTTGAAAAGCTCGGCATCGATCGCACGGTTTTACGAAACGCCGCGACCGCTAAATTAAAAGCCGACGGCGAATTAACAGGATCGACGACCTCGTCCACATCTGGCGATAATTCTAACAATACCAACAACAGCGCGACTGGTTTACAAGCGAAGCGACCGTATCAGTCAAACACGAATCAAGGAAAGTTGACGCAAGCCGGCGCGCAACACGCCGACGCTGAAGCACAAAATTCAGCCTTGGCGAAATTTGCGTTCGATTTGACGGAGAAAGCGCGCGTTGGACAAGTCGATCCAGTCATTGGTAGAGAATCTGAAGTCGAGCGATGCGTGCAAGTCTTGGCGAGAAGATCGAAGAACAACCCGATTTTGTTGGGAGAGCCGGGAGTCGGTAAAACTGCCATCGCCGAAGGTTTAGCGCAACGCATCAACAAAGGAGACGTTCCAGAATTTTTACTCGAAAAACGAGTGTGTTCATTAGATATTGGTTTAATCATGGCTGGCGCGAAAGAACGCGGTGAGTTAGAGCAAAGAGTGAAAGATATTTTACAAGAGTGCGCGAACAACGACGATGTCATCTTAGTCATCGATGAAATTCACACCATGGTCGGCGCGGGCGCCGTGAACGGTGGTGGCATGGACATTTCGAATCTCATGAAACCTGCACTCGCGAGAGGTGAGTTGAGTTGCATCGGTTGTACCACACTGGACGAACATCGCAAATATTTCGAAAAAGACGCCGCTTTAGACAGACGTTTTCAACCAATCATCGTGGAAGAACCGTCCCTGGAAGAAGCCGAGGAGATTTTGTTTGGTTTACGTCAAAGATACGAAAGCTTTCACAACTGCTCTTTCACGGACGAGGCTGTTCGCGCAGCGGTCCGAATCTCCGCGCGTTACATTTCCGACCGGTATTTACCGGATAAAGCGATTGATTTGTTGGACGAAGCGGGAAGTCGCGCGAAGATGCTCAGTTTCGAAAAGCGGCAAAAATCCATCGACGAAGCCAAGCGGTTGCAGGAGGAAAACGGTAAAGAAGAAGTCTTCATCGCACCGAATCCAGAACTCATGAGTTTATGGCAAGAACATAAAAGCATCACGCTCGCGAAGAACCAAGCCGCAGAGGCTGGTTTGTTCGAAGAAGCTGCAACTTTGCGAAAACGCGAGCTTGAAGTCACCGAATGCTTAGAGTCAATGGACGTGAACGCCAAAGGCTTATCGCTCACGAAGAGTAGCGAAAACGTTATCGTCACGGATGATGAAATCGCTGAGGTTGCTACGGCGTGGACTCGCGTCCCAGTTACGAAAATGTCTATGGATGAATCCGTCGTCTTGCAAGATATCGACAAGAAGCTCACAAAGTCGGTGATTGGACAAGACGTCGCCGTGCAAGCGATTGCGCGATCTCTCCGAAGAGCGAGATGTGGATTAGCGAATGAAAACCGTCCAATTGCGTCGATGATGTTCGCTGGTCCGACTGGAGTTGGTAAAACCGAATTGACTAAAGCGTTGGCGAGGGAATATTTCGGCGACGAAGAAGCGATGATTCGTTTAGACATGTCCGAGTACATGGAACGCCACACGGTTTCAAAGTTAATCGGTGCGCCGCCTGGTTACGTCGGTTTTGACGGTGGTGGCCAACTGACAGAAGCTGTGCGCAAGAAGCCGTTTTCCGTCGTCTTATTCGATGAAATCGAAAAAGCACACCCGGACGTCTTCAACGTCATGCTTCAAATGCTCGAAGACGGTCGATTGACGGATTCAAAAGGTCGAGTCACGTCGTTTAAAAATACGATTATTATCATCACTTCGAACGTCGGGAGTCAAGTGATTTCGAAAAATGGCGGTGGTGGCTTAGGATTCGATCTCTCCGCGTTCGATGAGAACCCAGGAGAGGCGGCGTACAACACCATGCGTGATAAACTCCTAGACGAGATGAAAAATTTCTTCCGCCCGGAATTTTTGAACCGTTTGGACGAGATTGTCGTCTATCGCCAATTGGACGAAGAAGACGTCTCGAAAATCTCCGAGTTGATGTTGAACGAAACCGGAAGCCGATTGCACGAGAAAGAAATCGGTTTGGCGTTGACGGAAAGCGTGTTGGCTCATTTGCAAAAAGAAGGCTTCGACCAAGCTTGGGGCGCACGACCGATGCGCCGAGCGGTGCAACAAATAATCGACGATAACGTTGCTGAAGCCGTTTTGATGGGCGAAATTGACGAAGGCGAAACCGCTTTGGTTGACTTCGACAAAGAAAAAGAGGAGGTACTCGTTTCCAAATTTTCCTCTGAAAGCGATCAATACGTGTATAAATACGAAGCGCCGGTTGAAGGAAAAAAATCGGTTGATATTATTTCTAATCGACCGACGAACCAAACGAATATCGATACCACCAACGACATCGAGTTGGTATGAAATAACAGTTTGTGCGTAAAAGTGAAGAACGAGAGAGAGAGAAAATGAAAGAGAGAGTGAAAAAGAGAGAGAGAGAGAGAGAGAGAGAGAGGAAATTGTTGTACAAACGTTTGTTGTAAAAAAAAGAGTTCGTATATAAATAAGTAAGACACAAGAGTCTCGCGCGTGTTCTCGCGCGGTGGTTTCGTGGTCTTTCTGTTTCTGTTTCTGTTTCGTGTCGAAGGACTTCTTTCGTTTGGATAAAAACTCAAAGAAAAGTAATCATTTTCTCCACAAAAGGAGGGAAACCAATTCTTTGCCGCGCGTACTATCGAGAGAGTAAGGGAGTAAGAGAGAGAGAGAAAGAGAGAGAGAAGAGAGCGCGCGCGCGTGGTAAAGAATAGCACACGCACGCACGCACGCACGCACGCACGCACAAACGGATACAGAGAAAAAAAGAAAAGAAAAGATGGATTCGTCTTCGAACAAACCGGTGCATCCTTCGGATTTGCGAAGCATCTTGAAGGAAAAACACGCGCAGATGGAAACGATGAAGGAACAACTGAAAGATCCGAACAAGAAAAAGAGTGGGATTTTGGGTGCAAATGCTGGTGAAAATGGAAATAGCGGACAATCGGTCAAATCACCTCCGATGTGGAAAGTTGTTTTAGTCGTAGTGATCGTCTCTTTGATGTCGTTAGCCTCGAACCAGTTTCGCTCGGCGGAGAAAGAGAGCCGAGGGAATAGATCAGACGCGGAACACATAGACCCAAATCGACCGACAAGGAAATGGGGTTCGGCGATGAATTTCGAAAGAGCGGACGGGAAGAAGTGGAGCACGGAGAGGATCTTAAAGCACTTCCACGTGAAAAATCCATCCGAGCTGGTCTTTAGCAAACCAAGCACGACGTTCGATGAGTTTATAGAAGCCATCGAAGACCCATCGTCCCACGTGGTGACCTTAGATGTGTCCAGAAGTGTGACACACGATTCAAAAACTGGAAAGCAATACGAAGTGCCTGTGATTTCGAAATCTTCATACCTTCCAGTATCGAAAGCGAAAGGAGGGATGACGTTTGACGACGCCGTGAACGCGTTTATTCGCATGGCGACACAGAAAGGATTACACATTCGGTTCCACGATCCGAGAATATTCAAAGCGGCGTTGAGAATGTTAGACATGGAGGTAGATTACGGAAGATTGCCAGGACCGCTTTTGATTGAAGCGGAGGTTTTGCCAGGTCCAGAAGCCGTGTTGCCCGAGATGTCCTGTCAAATGTTGTACCCGGAAACGTATCCGGGAGGACAACCGCCAAAAAATTTAAAAGCGGTTCAAGTGTCATCGTTGACGGATGGGACGATTGTCGTACCATTCGATCCAGTATCGTTCGTAGGGGCGGTATTTGACCATGTCCCTGGTGCGATATTAATGCTCGGCGTGGCGACTATGCACTCGTGCGACTATGAAGTGGTCATACCGAGACCGGGACCGTCGCAAGGCGAACAGCTCGGGTCGTTTTTAGGCGAAGATGGAATTGAACTCACCCCGGAGGAAAACGCGGAAATCGATCAAGATGAGCTGATGCGGGTGATTAAACACACCGCGAACGCTATGATAGGCGACGATGGGAAAGGACGAATAGGAAAATCAGCTTTAGATGAAGTTTCGTGGAAGACGAAAGGAAATGGGGAGAATAGAAAACTTTTGCAGTTGGACGCATTGAACCAACTTTCTGTGGAGGAAACCGAATTAGTTGCCTTGAAAGACTTGTCATACCCGAGTCGAGTGGTTCAATTTTCGGATTTCCCGACCGGATACGGCGAATACGACGTCCACGCCGCGGCAAAACAGTTACAAATGACGAAAGGTTTGAGTTGGGACACCGGGAGCGACGTGATGGCGTTGTTAAATAATGGCACGTTCACCGGCGACGTGTGGTTCCCGATTTCCGCGTGTTATTTAGGGAAAGGCGGTACACACCCTGGGTACTTGAGCGAACTCACGGCGACGAAATTAGGCTACATTATTTTCCTTCACGGTCCAATCATGTGGTCGGACGCCGACGTCAGAGACACGTTGAGGAAAGAGCTCGACTCTGGGAAAACCGCCTTTGCGGGGGATTTTAACAACTTACCGTATGGGGATTACATTGAGAGAATGGAGGTATTTTACAATCTCGAACCTCCGGCGCCAGTGGCGAGAGAGCCGGAGAAGAAGAAGAAGAAGGGCAAGAAAGGATGATTGATTCTCTTTTTGTGTAATAGTATGTGGCATATCGAGTTTTGTCTTTTTGTTTTTTGTGTCGTTCTCTTTTCTTCTTTTTTTCTCTTTCTGTGTCGTAAAACACCAACGCACGACGACTTTGGAACACACGACAAAGTAAAAAATCCACACAAATTTTTAGTCGCAGAGAAAAAATATGGTTCTTAAGACTGAAAACTGCTCGTGGTCAGGCCTCCGCGTCTACCCGGGTCACGGTGCGTATTCGTTCGCGTGAATGTAGTATTTCCATCCGACGTTTTTCAATTCGCACGGGTTATGCCAACGCGCGCGCGCGCGCGGATGCTCATTTTTTTTAGGCTTTTCCGCCTAAAATTTACAAAAGAGGCAAAACTTTTGAGAAGAGACCTAAAAGTGCACATCGCGGGTACCCGTGCCGTCTCTGCGACGTTGAAAAGACACCAGAGCCATTTGAATTTGGTAGAGACTGCATTCCTTCGTGCTTTTTAAGCGTAAACGAATGCGACTAACGGTGGTCAATGGCACTGGTGGCGTGGTTTTGATACGCGCAATTTGTTCTTTTTTTTGGGTCGCTCGTCCTCCCCAACCCAAAACTCTCCTCTTTCAAAAGGAGAGAGAAACCCGTTTCTTTCGATGTTGTGTACTCACTCGCGGTCTTCGCTTCCTTTCATTCTCTAATAATAACAGGCATGAGATCTTATCTCAGAGACTCCAGAACGTTTTTATTCCTCAACGCGAAGGTAAAGTCTTTGTTCGGGCAAAGAAAGAAGCCGGCAAGAATCGCGTGGACGACGGCGTATAGAAAAGAGCACAAAAAAGACCAGTCGACGGTTGTGAAGCAAAAGAAGAGAAAGATCAACAAGAACGCGAGTAAGAGATCGTACGTCAGCGCGTCGTTGGAGGTTTTGACGAAGAAGCGCCAGGAAAAACCGGATGTTCGTGCCGCGGCGAGAGCGCAAGCCTTGAGAGAGATTAAGGAGAGAAACGCAAAGAAGAAGGGCGGTAAGAAGTAAACGCCTTGTGTGCGCGCGCATTGACGGGCGACTTTGAGCACTCTGTTGTCGTTTTGAAACCGACGCACTTTTCTCCTCCTCCTCCTCGTCCGATGCCGTGTGTTTCTTTTATATTAGCGAATCACCGTCACATATATCCATAACGTGTCTTAATAGTTTTTAGTTTAATACGAGTAAAGAAATGACTTGTTCCTCTTTTCTACCCTCCTCCTCCTCCTCCTCCTCCTCTTTTTTTTTTCTGAAACACCTCTCAACAAAGTTAAATAATAATCAAAGTGGACTTGTGTTGTGGAGTCAGTCGTTTTTTCAAAACGCAAAATAATCACTCATCGATCATCGGCTCATTTTCTCTCGCGCACGAGAGCACGTTGTTTGTGCGCACGAGAAAGAGAGATTATTGAGAGATTGGGTTCGAGCGATAGATTGAGAAAGAGAGAAAGGGAGAGAGACAAAACGCATATATTTTCTTCTTCTTCTTCTTCTTCTTCTTTGGGTATCGGCGGCACTATCGGTAGTACTGGTGGGCGGCGTCATCGGAATATTCTCCTCTGATAATGATGGTTTTGCACCACGGGCCGTTGCTGATGAAGCACTTCAGCGATATGATTGCGTTTAGCAGCGAAGATATGATAATTCTAGGCTTAAACATGCTCGTCTGCATGCTCGTCTTCTTCATCATGAGAAGCGTCAAAGGGTCTCAAACGCACAGTTGGTATCTGACTTTGTACTCTTCGTTCGTCTCCTCTTTCGTTGGGGTATATTTTGGATATCACTTATTACACGATGGATTTACGGCCACGATATCGAACGAGACGGTAATATCGAGGTACATCGCTTTGTTCTTCATTGGATATTGCGTGATGGATTTAGTCGTCGGGAGTTTGCACTACGTGGAAGAGATATCGTTCGAAGACGGGTGGGTCCATCATTTGTTGTACATCACCATTTGTTATTTCTTGCTCCACCACGAGATGACGGCGTTTTTCGCCGTGGCATTGATTGAGGAAATCCCGGTAGTTTTATTATCCTTCTTTGAAGTGAGAAATAAACAACGACCGTCGTTGTTGTTTGGCGTGTTGTACTTCTTGACTCGAATAGTCTTCCACACGGTTTTGATTTACAAAGTTGGACAGTTTTCGCACTTTGTTTTGTTCTCCGGGATGGTCTTGCTCACGTGGCACGTGAAAGTTTTCCAAAAGTGGGTGCGAGGGTATCTCATGCGCTCCGCTTCGAGAAAACGAATGAAATATAGACATAAAATGCTCATCATGTTAAGTATGCTCATTGCACAAGTGTTGGTGCACTCGTACGCGATGTGGGATTTAGTCACGCAAAAGTACGAGGACCATCATCAGGATTCGATTCCAGTCATCGCTTTACACGGCGCCATATTTCTCTACTTTATGACGTTGTTTGGAATTATGATTCATGACGTGTATTGCAATAACTTCATCATGACGTCAATTGGGAAGAAGAAAATAATTTACAACATCAGCTGGGAAGACCCGGCGATCGATCACACGGTCATGCACATGAACGGAGACGATGTCGTGTTGACGATTTCTTCCGCCGGGTGCAACGTTTTAGATTATTTATGCGAAGGGCCGAAGAAGATTATCGCCGTGGACATGAACGCGGCACAGTTACACACGTTAGAGTTGAAGTTGGCGTGTATTAAAGCGTTGACATGGGAGCAGTTTTTCGACATTTGGGGTCGATCCGATTACCAAGTCTTCACCTCGGTGTACAAATCGAAGCTTCGCAAATTGCTCCAAACGGAAACGGCAGAGTTTTGGGACATGAACACGCACTTGTTCCGCGATAACTTCATGTATGCCGGGACATCTGGTTTGATGGCGAAGATTTTATGCGCACCATTATGGTTAGCTGGAGTACATAAACGTATGGTGCACGGAGAAGATGTCGGCGGCGAGCGTGGCGGATTCTTCTTCTGGTTCACGATGAAGATCGCGTCCTTCTCTCCGCTCTGGTCTTGGATTGCCCCGTTAGGAGGTGTTCCAATTGAGCAACTTAACTTAGTCATGCGCAACCCGCAAGTGTTTGCGGAACGTTTGGTAGAAGTTTTAACCACGCGAATGTGGAAAAAAGGGAACTATTTTTATTATGGTTACATCGTCGGCGAGTTTTCGCCGAAGTGTTGCCCGCGGTACTTAGAAAAGAAGAATTTCAAGGTTTTGAAAGAGCGAACGGATCGAGTGGAGTTATTCCACGGCACCTGGGCAGACGCGGCAGAGAGGGAAGGCCCGGGTTCTATTACAATTGCCTCCTTGCTTGATTCCATGGATTGGATGCCACATCAGATGATTGCCGAGAACATTGCGAAAGTAGTCACCGGGTTAGATAAAGAGAGAGGGAAAATTTATTGGAGATGTTTTGGTGATCGCGTGCACTCACCGGTACTCGGACACCTCCGAGCTAGTTTGGTTCCGACATACGATCGCGTCGGATGGTACTTGAGCACGTTTATCGGTCCAACGCCGGAGAATTACGAGCCAAAAATGATCACCTTAAATGGTACGAACAGACGTATTTCGAACACGGTCTTTGACGATATGTGCGTCATGTATGCCATGGCCAGCCACGGCTTGAGCTCTAACAAAGACGTGAGGAAGTTTTATAAGTCTCAAGGCACTCGATACGACGGTTTCCGCGAAGCTTTGTTGCCACACAGAGACGTGTTTATGCAATACGTCGTTCCGTGGACAAAGATGCCAAAGACGTGGATCTCCGTCGGATGCGGCACGGCGAGGGATATCGAATTTGTCACCGATCATATTCGTGAATCGAAAACAAAAGTGTATTTGTGCGATTTATCGGATGCGTTGTTAGCCATGGCGAAATCTCGAGTGAAGATGCTCGGTTTGGCCAAACAAGTTGTTTTCATCGAGGGCGACATCAACGCGACAGAGACGCAAAAGAAGCTTCCGGCTGAAGCAGACTTGGTGACGTGTTCGTACTGTTTGACGATGATTCCTCCGTGGAAAGAAGCTTTAAAGACGATGAAGAATCTCGTCGCGCCAGGTGGTAACTTGTGTTTGATTGATTTCACCTTGCGCGAAGGCGTTATGGACCGATGGGATCAAAGATTGTACAAGTGGTGGTTCGCTCACGACGGTGTCTACTTCAATCGGGCGCACGTCGACTTTTTGGAATCGCAGAAAGATTTGGAAACCGTGTGGTATTCCGAAGACGAAGGTAGAGTGCCATACACGCCATTTAAGCCGACGCATTACATGTATTGCGCGGAGAAGATTTCCGACAAGAAAAAGAAAACCAATCATCGCGTGACTGGAAGATCGCCTTCGCCGCCGCCTCGAGCTTCGAGAGGAACATCGGCACTATCGGCTACTAATACTAAAAGCGGCAGTCGTGGTAAGCGTCGTTCGATGTCCCCCACGCCTCGTCGCAGGTCACGAAGAATATAATAATAAATTGTGAGAGAGAGAGTAAAAGAGCGCGAGAGAAAGACTGGGTTATATTTAGCTACATATGTTAGCGTGCATGTATTATGACTACGTGCATACTGGTATTGACTGTTACATATGTTCTCGTATTCTTCATCATCTCTTCATAGTCGCCAGTGGAGTTACCGCGGCGTTTGTTTGCGAGATTATATTTTTCATCTTTCTTCCTCGGCACGTCCATCTCGTGTAATTCTTTCAAAAAGATTACAAAGTCGTGTCGAGTCGATTAAAATTAGACAAGGATTTTTTTGCTTCTCCATTCTCGTCAGAAGTTTATCTAAATCTTGCATTATATTGTTCCTTTTCTTTCAAAAAACCGAGGTTTAAGGAAACGTTCACGTACGGGTAAACGCGCGCGCGAGGGAGGCGTGGTGGTAGCGCACCAACGATAGAGAATACGGAATGGGTTTAGATCCTCTCGAGCATCGAAACACGGTCGATCCTCTCGCGGAACCAAACTTGGAAATCTCAAGCAACGACCAGAGCAGGGAAAATTCCGCCGACCACGGCGTCTCCAGGAATACGAGGACATCTCCGGACTCCTCGGGCTCGTTCGATTACGCCGACAGAAGCTCACATACGGATGGAGATTCCGAACGAGGCTCCTCTCAAGGCGCGGACTCTTCACAAGGCCAATCCAATCCAGGCTCGAAAAACTACAAAGAATACGTCGGGAGACACTTGACCTCGGAACTTTTGTTCTCGGCGTCTATTGGGAATTTGAAAAGAATTAAAAGATGTTTAGAAAAGGCTGGAAGAAGCATAACATCCGAACCGTACCAGGATTACGATTTGAGAGCACCTTTACACATCGCGTGCGCGGATGGTTCGTTTGCCGTCGTGGATTATTTAGTAAAGAATGGGGTGGCTATTAATGTTGTCGATCGATGGGGAGCGACGCCGTTGGAAGCCGCGGTGTTCGGTAACCACTGGGAAATTGTAAAGTACATCGAACAAAACGGGGGGAGAATTAAAGATAGATTGACGGGTACTTTAGTCAAATTAGCGGACAGTGACTTGTCCTCGGTCGCTGCGCCACAGATGGCGGCGAATTCGTCGAACAATTTCTTACCAACAGACGCCATGGCGTGGGAGATACCGGAGGAGGAAATCGTGGATAAAGAAAAAGTCGGGTCCGGGGCGTTTGGTATCGTCATGAAGTGTAAATGGAGAGGAACGCCAGTTGCGATTAAACAAATTCACAAGCACATGGCAGAGGACGAGATTGCGAGAGTTGAATTCGCGTTGGAGTTGAAAGTTATGCGTCAGTTGCACCATCCAAACATTGTTCAATTTTTAGGCGTCATGATTTCGAGCGAAACGAATCAAGTGTCCATCGTTTCCGAGTTTATGCAAGGTGGTAGTTTAGACCAATTGTTTCGTTCCGGCAAGATCCTCTCGTTGTGCGAAGCGGCAAACATGTCGTTGGATTGCGCGAGAGGGATGGCATATTTGCACGGTCGCGTTCCGTTGCCGGTGATTCATCGAGACTTGAAACCAGGAAATTTGATGTTGACGAGGACTGGACGTTTGAAAATAGGCGATTTTGGTTTATCGAAAACTTTGTCAGTGCGAAACAAGATCCCAAACTCAACCGTGTCTCAAGAACCGTTCGTTTTGACCGGTGAAACGGGAAGTTATAGATACATGGCGCCGGAGGTTTTCCGACACGAATTCTACGGCACCGCCGTTGACGTCTACGCCGCATCTATGATTTTTTACCAACTCTTCTCCGGTCAACAACCGTTTTCGAACATCAATCCAATTCAAGCGGCGCGAGCAGTCGCCACTCAAGACGCTCGTCCACCGTTGCATAACGGGTTAATGCCGAAGGAATTAATGACGTTGGTGAGAAACATGTGGAGCCCGATCGATAAGAAACGTCCGACGTTTTTCAACGTCATCAACTACCTCGACCCGATCGTCGAGAAGTTGAGAGAGGAAGCAGATAACAAGAAGATCAACCCCGGTTGTGGTTGCGTCGTTTCTTAACATTACCGGAGACTGAGATTGAGACTCAATATATAATTGAGCATTCCTTTGGTATGAATTGTAGTTATTAAAAATATTTGTGTTTGTACCACCTCTTTAAAAGAAGAATTAATAAAGAACTGAAAAAACCCCACCTTTCTTTTTGAGTTGAAAAAGCGACGGCGAATTTTCATCCTCTTATTAAGCACCTCTGCGTACGTTACTTTTTCCCCCGTCTCTTTACTCTCCGCGCGGTACCTTTTCTTTCTCTCGCAGAGGAAACGGTCGTCACAGAAACAAACAGCGAGTTCGTGTTAGAGCAATACCAGCGCGCGCACGAATTAAGAGAACACGGGCGGCGTAAATTTCTTGCGTTTCGATCGAATCGATAAGGGAAACACGAGAGAAGGGTCGAAATTTAATAATAGCAAAACTATAAAACGATAATAATGGACGCATCAACGGACGAAGAAGATTACGAATACGACGCGGACGCCGTCGACACTTCCGACGATTACGAAATGTACGAGGAAGAAGATACCAGTCACGACCAAGAGGATATCTTGGGAGATGATTTGCTCTCCGAAGACGACGACTTCGAGGAGGAGGAGGAGTTGGACGGCGATTTCGACGCCGACGCTGAAGAGGCGGCGACGCAAGCGGCAACCACGCAAGCGGCGCCAACGAGGTCTTTGAATTCAGCCGCCGCGGCGTTTGTGCCTGGTGGTGGGAGTGGCGCAGCCGCAACATTGCCCCCACGACCGCCGCCGCAGTTTCCAGGACAAGGAGGACAACAACCTCCCTCACAACAGGGCTTTGGAAATACGAGTGGTTTGCCACAGCGTAATACTACCAATAACACCGCCGCTGCTGCTCCCACCACGGGCGCGACTGGCAGTGAGGAAACAAGCGCGCCACCACAAGCACAAGGTCTTGGCAGCGGCTTGTTAGCTCGCACGGTAGCCCGTGTCGCGCCGCAAAAGGAACCGATTGTTCCGGACGAAAAGCCAGATCCGAAGGATGAACAAGCCACGCGAGCTTACGAGCTTCAACAGCTTCGAATTAAGTTGTTACGTTTGACGTCGAGATTGGATCAATCGCCGAGAAATACAATTGTTTCCCAAGTGATCTATCGTTTAGAGCTCGCAGAACAGTTGAAATCGGGTAAAGGTGCATCACCATCGGGAGCACAAAAGTCTCAAACGAATACGTTTGAGCGCGCCGTGGCGCTCGCAGAGCACTTTGAAAAGATAAACCCGAACGAAGAATTGGATTTCGACTGCACGATTTTAATGATTGGTAAGCAATGCGTCGGTAAATCTTCTGTGATCAAATCGTTGTTGGGTCCGGACGCGCAAGACGAGAAGACTTTAGAGGTTTTGGATCAAGAGACTACGAAAGTGAGAATGATTGAAACGACCGTGTGCGGGATGAAGTTGCGATTGATCGATACGCCTGGTTTGCGAACCTCTTCGGCGGATATTCAGTACAACTCTAGAATTATGGGCCAAGCGAAGAAGTATTGCAACAAGCATAAACCGGACATTACGTTATATTTCGATCGATTAGACATTCCGTTGCGATCGGAAACCGCGGATATCATGATCTTGAAACAAGTCACGAACACGTTCGGTCCTGGGGTTTGGTTCAACGCCATCGTGGTTTTGACGCACGCCGCAGGAGCACCGCCGGATGGACCGAACGGCCAACCAATGTCGTACGAGTTGTATGTGGCCCAAAGATCGCACGTCGTTCAACAGACTGTTCGTCACGCTTCCGGAGACGCGCGTTTGATGAACCCGGTCGCGTTGGCAGAAAACCATTCGGGCTGCAGAACAAACAGAACTGGAGACAAAGTGTTACCGAACGGTCAAGCGTGGAAGCCTCAACTTTTGCTCCTCTGCTTCGCGAGCAAAATTCTCGCGCAAGCGAATACGCTGTTGAAACTCGACGACGGAACGCAAATGCTTAAGAAACGTCAGCAACAACAGCAGCAGCAAGGTAAAGTTGCGCCGTTACCGTTTCTCTTGAGTTCCTTGATTACGACTCGTAAACCGAGACGATTGGAAATGGACGACGACGAGTTTGAAGACTTGGAAGATTCCATCATCTCTGGAGAACCATCTCCGTACGATGAGCCAAACGCGGGAAAAGATTTCTACGTGCCAAAACAGTTGTGCGTCCCGGCCCCGGATCCGCAGTTCCCTCCTTCGTTCGATTCGGATACTGGTGCGCACCGATATCGATATCTCGACACGAACCCACAAACGTTAGTTCGTCCTATGGTTGACGCGCACTCGTACGAGCACGAGACCGGCGTGACTGGGTTTTCGGTCGATCGACAAGTCGTCATTAAAGACTTCATCGGTGGCAACGTGTCAGCGCAAATTAATAAGGATAAAAACGACTCTTCGTTTGCTGGTGAAGGCGAATTGTCGGTTCCACACGGTAAGAAAGCAATCACCACCGCTGGTATCGACGTGCAGAACGTTGGTCAGCAAAGAGTGTACACGTCTCGAGCGGAAACTCGTTGGAAGTGGCATAGGGTGGATAAAATCATCGGTGGATTATCCATGTCTTTCGTTGGAGGCCTGTTAGCTTTTGGCACGAAGATTGAAAACCGGTGGAAGGCCCGAGATGGTATGAAGGTCGTCGTTAGTACCGGAGCGGTGAGTTCCAAGGGCCCCCAAGGGAAAGACGTCGCTTACGGAGGTAACTGCGAAGCCATCATTCGTCACTCTCAAGACGAAGGTGACGCGAACTCATCCACAATTGGAGCCTCTTTCATGAATTGGAGAGGTGATATAGCGTTGGGTTGCAACGCCATGAGCTCAATCACATTAGGGAAAGATACGCAGTTGACGGGAAGATTTAACCTGAACTCGCGAGGCGCTGGTGCTGTCACCATGCGTGCGACGTCGAACGACAAGTTACAAATCGCGGGTGTGGGATTGATTCCATTATTCTGCGCAATCTGGGGTAGAATCTTCGGCGATTAATTTGAAGGTCAATGGTGGCGCACACTGCTTTGCGTTTATCACTTATATATAGGTATTATTACAATTGGGTTTTGCTTGTTTTTCAACTAAACTAATACAGATTATTCGTTATACACGACTCGTACGGTACTGGTACATTTCTCTCCTCTCGCTTTTTTTCCTTTTACCTGATAATGCGGGCAGTGCCTGTTCGGTCGCCTTTCTTCTCTCAACTCTCAACTCTTTCTCTCATTCTAAAATGTTCTCCCACTACTTTATCTCCCCCACCTCCCCTTCTTACGCCATAACATCGTCATCAGCGCTTAACGAAGATAACGACGAGGCTTCTAGAACTCCTGTCGGTGAATACACGTCCATATATCTTCCAAACTCATCCGCCAGTTCTTTCACCTCTTCCTTGCTCCCTCGTCTCACTGGTACAGCAACCGACCCAACAGTGTTATTTTTGTCATCATCGTCGTCACTCACACATACCGGGCAATTTCTCGCAACATAAATGTTTAAACAATGTTCGATTAACCAACCATGTATCTTAGATAAATTGCTCTCGCTCACGTTTGAGGCAACTTCCATTTCTCGCGTTACCGCCGGGAACAGTCCAAGTTTTGAACGAGCGGCGCCGATGCAAGCGGTAGCCAGCACACTCGGTAAAACATCACCACGAATGTTAGGGTCAGGCAAGATGCCTTTGTACATTTCAAAAGACATCGCGCTCAATCTATTGACGTAATCAATAGTCCATTCTTCGTTTTCAGTTTGTATGGTTTCAAACTTGTGCGTAGCACCGTCGCAAATCTTTAAAATACTCTCAATGAAGTGCGAAGTCGTCACACAACCCAAATTCCAATCCAATTCGTTCAATATCGCAACTTCCATTCTCAAGACGGTATCTTGGCAATATTGTGGCGCGAACATGTTTCGTAAAGCTGTCGTGCTCAAAACAACGTCTTCGATTTCTTCGTACTTGACGGCGATGTGCAAACAGCACATCGCTATGAGTGAAAGTGTAGACTTTGGAATGTCCATGTTTGACAACACTCTATCGACGTACACCGTGCACACGTCTGCTGTAATCGCGCTGTAATTTGCCATAGAGCAGCACTGTAGGATGTAAGAGATAATAGCTTCTCGTTGACCACGCACGACGTGATTTGCTGTCACGGCGTTCAACACGAAGTGCTCTTTCGTTTGCTCCTTTGTCAATTGATGTCGCAACATATCTTCGTGTAATTCTTTATCGTGCAGCGGAATCTTTCTTTTCTCCGTGTCGTGGAAAGTAAGCAATTCTGTAATCGTAGAACCTCTGAACCCCTCAGCATTAATGTTGTTGTAGTTGTCGTTGTTGTTTATTCTTCTTTTCGTTTTTGTTTCCTCTGTTTTTGTGATTTTTTGTTGCTGACGAAGCAAGCTTTTTAAATCTTCGTCCGCGAGGAGAGAGTCATCATCAACTCCTTCTTCTTCCTCTTTTTCTTCTTCTTCTTCGTAGTCCATGCGTTCATATTCTTCTCCACAATCACACATGGAAGAGCTCCGAGATATTTTTTCTATTCGAAACTGCGAATCGACGCGGGAGATGTGCGTTCGAGCGACACTTTCCTGCTCCTTCCGTTTAAGCGGGAAAAAGTCCTGGTGGTTACACCATTCGTCCCGCTCCGCGCTTCTTTCTCCACTCTTGTTCGTCTCATAAATAGAGTTTACCGCGAGAATTTCCATAGTTGCTGAATACAAAACTATATTATGCGCGCATGAAAGTATACAATACGTATAGATCAATGTCGCACGAGCTCCCCGAGCCGCAAATTAGTCGCGCTTTCAAACTTTGAGAACTATATGTTTTAAAAGGCCAAATATCCAACTGAAATATCCAATACTCTTTTTTCGTTGGACGTTTGGGATTTCTGCTTTTTTTCCTTCCACGCTTGGTCGTTTTTTGCTGTTAGGTACCCCACTACTTCAACTTCGTAAAAAAAATCACTCTTGAGAGAAAAAGGGAGCTTTTCGTAAAATCACAACATCGACCTAGTACGGTACACATGTATTGTGCATTTGGATTCTATTACATCATCTTTTATAATGCTATTGTTCTGCTAATTTGACAAATATTCTTCACGTTTATCAAAGTGGTATGGTATTATTTTCGCAACATTATTATTTTCCTTTTCGTCTTTATTCTATTTTGCTCTTTATTATTCTTACTATTGCTTTTATTATTCTCCTTCTTCCACGCCCTCCTCTTCCTCGGTCACACACAACCCAGAGAGATTCAAGTACGACGTCGACGACGGTTCCTCTCCACCAGGGATCCAACAACAGATGTTATTTTTGTGACAAATAGCTTCCGCTCCTGAATATCCAACCATTTCAAAGAACTCTTCCGTTTGTTTTCCTTTATATAGATCCATGTCCGCGCACGAGTAATTAACGATAGCTTTTCCAATTTCTTTGTCTTCCCCTGTTTCTGGATCAGTATAATTAATCGTCACACAATCGTCGACGTCAAAATCTCCTCCACAGGATATGATACCAGCGGCAAATAACGAGCTATCTTTTTCAATCGCTTGCATGGCAATTTTTGTCACGTACACGTGTCCCATCACTGGTTGCAATAGAATCCAACGTTTCCGGCCTTTCAACGGTTTTGGCATCGCCAAAAATAGCGTCCCTACACTCGAGCCTTGTACAACCGTTGGAACTTTATTCATATTATTTGAGTTCATTATGACGGTATTGACGCCAGACGAGGTTGCGTATCTCGCCGCCTGGAGCTTAGTAGCCATTCCACCGGTTCCAAGAGACGATCCAGCACCATCCGTGGTCACCTCAAGGTCTTCGACATTTTCTACCACACTAATTAATTTCGCCTCCGGATTTTTGTAAGGATTGGCGGTGTATAAGCCGTCCACATCCGTGAGTAAAAAAAGGTAGTCAGCGTTGACTAAAGCCGCGACGTGTGCGCTCAACGTATCATTATCTCCAAACTTGACGGCTTGAACAGCCACAGTATCGTTTTCATTAACAATTGGAATGATACGCCTCTGTAAGAGAGCACTGAACGTCCTCTTTGCGTTCTCGTATTGCTTTCGGTCGAGCATGTTGTCTAAACTTACCAACACTTGCGCAACCTTCAAGTCTAACGTCGTAAAGAAATCTTCATACATACGCATGAGATGCACTTGTCCGACCGCAGCAAACGCTTGTTTTCCAGCTAAATCTTTCGGTTTCGGTGAATTTAGAATCTTGCAACCGACGCCAACTGACCCAGACGTCACGACGACAACTCTCATCCCGCGTTTACTCAGATCGGCGCATGTCTCTGCGAGAAATCCGAGCATGGATAAATGCAAGCAATCGCCACGAAGAAGTGAGGATGTCCCAATTTTTAAGACAACTGTCGGTTGATCGCCAACTTGCGGCGAATTTGGGCGCATGGAGTGCAAAAACTTCGATTCGTCATCATGCGACAAGCGTTTTGATTTTTGGTCCAAGATTTCATCCGCGGTTATGGTGCCATTCTTCATCTTTTTCTTCTCCTCTGTATCGTTTATCGTTTTATATTGAGAATGATCACTCTATTCTCCGCTTTTCTTCTTTGAACGCGGTGTTTTTCTGTCCAAAAGTCCTTCCCAAAAACAAAAGAAGAAGAAGAAGAAGAAGGAGGAGGAAGGGGTTTTCGTTGAGGATTTGCTGCAGGGTTCCTTCTCTCTCTTGACGGGAATTCAGAGGGAGAGTCTCTTTTCTTTTCTCTTGTCTCGTTCAAAACAGAGTCGAGCTTACGGTTACTTTAGCGCTGACTGCGGTGGTAAATTCGATCTGTCGTACGCGCATCTATATCTATATATATATATAATATATATATATATAGTCTCTGCTGCGGTGAAGAAGAGGAATTGTTTGTTGCGATCTCGAGAAAAAAAAAGAAAAAAAAAAGATCCAAGATCCATCAGACGCTGACGAGGATCGCCCGCCTTTTTTCTTCGCTTTTTTTTTTTTTCTTTTTTTTTGCGTTCGTCTTCCAAGACCGAAGAGAGAGAGACAAAGGAAAGAAAGCATCACACGTGTCTTTTCCTTTTCCTTTTCTTTTTCCTTGTCGCTTTGTCATGTTCTGCGTCATTATTATTGTTTTTAAACTAATCGTCTCGCGCGTGTTTGACATAGCAACCCTCCACGTCGTTCGTTCGAATAAACGCGCGACGAAAGACGCGCGACGATGTCTTTCGCTTCATCCCTCGTCGCTCAATCCACCTCGTGCGCGTCTTTTCAGAAGCTCAACCTCACCAAAGCGGGCGAAAGAAAACAGCACGTGTCGACGTCCAAGCGTCGTTTTAAACGACGTGGAAGATGGGTGTGTGCTACGCGCGCTTCTGCGTCGAATGATTTCGTGGAACAACAACAAGAACAACAACAACAACAACAACACGAACAATTAAAAGTCAACACCAGCAGTAAAGCGCACAAGAAGAAATACATCTCGAGCGTGGCGACGCGCTCGACGACGAGCGCGAGCGCGGTAGAAATGTTGGTCCTTACAGAACAAGATAACGCCACAAAATCGAATTTTTTCAACACCAAAGACAAAAAAATGTTACGAAAAGCAACCACACCTACAACTTCTACTCCTACTCCTACTCAACAAAAATGGTGGGAGAATTACCAATCGACTGCGTCTCAGCCGAGAAACTTGATATCAGTCAAGAACATCGACGAGTTTCTGAGCTATTTGTACGCATCCGCGACGATGATTCATCGTGACATTGACAATCAATCGAATTCCATCGACGAAGACGTCGAGGAAGAGGAAAAGAGCAACAGCGTACAACGAATACTCGAACGCAAATCGCCGCTCGTTGTCGTGAAATATTTCAGAGAAGATTGTCCGGCGTGCAGGAGCATCCATCCAAAGTTTGCGAAAATAGCCGAACGCGAGTTTTCGAACGTTTTGTTCTTGAAAGTCAATTTGTCGGAGTTTGATGACAGCTTCGCGGAGGAAATGAATATCGTCTCCGTGCCGCACGTACAAGTTTACAACGGAGCGGAAGGATTAGTCAGTGAATCTTCGTTAAATTTGATGCCAAAATCTCTGCGAAACTTTAGAAACATCCTCGATGCATACACGTCGTGCGTAGATAATCTTCCAAAGAGAGAGATTCAAGGGCCAGCTTCTATATTATCCGCCGCCGGTTGGCCGGGAATCTACAGCGGTCAGATGAAATACTTAGTCGAGTGTAAAAGAAACTTTTGGAGGTTTCGCAGAGCCGAGGAAGACGGAAAGGAAGATGGTGATGCATGATAATATAATAATAGTAGTTGTAATAGTAGTAGTTATAGTTATAGTAGTAGGAGCAGGAGTGGCAATAGTCATCGCGACGACAGGTTGAGACATTTTTTTTCTACGACGATTACGTAACGCCTTTGAAAAAATTCAAAGAAAGGCACCCCCATCGAGTAGTGTTGATGTGTTTTCCTTTTTGTCTCCCTCGAATAAAACGCTCTCTATAATATTACGCGCGCGTCAAGTAAAGAAGAAAGAGAGATGTCAAACACTCAAGACGCGACATCATCATCACCATCGATGCTGGTGGCGTACGACTATCTCGCCGTCCTCTACGCGGTCTTGGCAATAGTTGCCTTTGTGCAACTGATTAGGATTCAATCGCGTAATCCGATTGTTTGGACGACGCAGAAATCGTTCGTCGTTTTGAACTTCTTCGTCATGTCCATTAGGGCCACGGTGTTTGGCATTCGAGGGAAACTGGACGAGATTGAACCAAAAGTTTTCGCTTCTGTCTTACTCGACTTACCCGGGTTGATATTCTTCACTACGTGTACGTCGTCGTCGTCGTCGTCGTCGTCGTCGTCGTTTTCAAACAAAATCTCTCCCTTTTTGTTTTTGGCTCTCTTCTTTTTCCTCTCGCCGCGTTGAAAGAAAACTTATTTCGAATAACTAACTTTCTATCATCGCTTCAATCAACAGATTCGCTTCTGATACTGTTCTGGGCAGAAATTTATGAGCAAGCGAGGTCGATATCCCCTCAAACGAGGAACTTGAGGTTTAAGTTTTTCGTCTTGAATGCTATCGTGTACGTCGCACAAGCGGCGTGTTGGATTGGAGAAGAAAATAGTAGCACAAAGACAAGAAGTGTACAAAACGGGTGGATTTTAGCTGCAGCAGCGATTCGATTGTGTGCCTTCTTAGCCGCTTCGATTGGCTTTGCGACATACGGGGGGCTTTTGTTCTTCATGTTAAGAAAGTTTCCAAACGACGCGGTGGGAAAATCTCGAAAGCTTTTTGAAGTCGGCATCGTCACTGCTTCGTGTACCGCGTGCTTTACTTTCCGAGCGGTGTGTATTTTAGTTGCCGCAATAGTACCACAAAAATTCCCTCTTGACGTAGTAGCTGATGTGGAGTTAAATGCTATATATTACATCGTCTCAGAAGTCGCACCATCGGCGATGGTCCTTTTCGCCTTGAGGAAGCTGCCGCCGAAACAAAGAAAGAATCAAAGAGAAGGAAGAGCGACTACGGATTTAGACGATATGAGCGACGAAGACGAAGAAGAGGAAGAAGAGGAAGAAGAGGCAGAGGCAGAGGCAGAGGCAGAGGTAGAGGAAGAGAACCAGAATGATGAAGAAGAGGCGCTGTTGCAGGGAGGCAACCACTGAGAAGAACTGTAAAAATAGAAGAGACCAAAATCTCTTGTTGTACTCGTACGTAAAATACACTTAAAAATTTTTCACAAAAAGTAAAAGAGAGATATATACAACCATCTATAAACAACACGCGCACCATTCATATTCGCGATATAATAACTATTCATTCATAGGAATGGGCCTCATCTTGAACGAGCAAACTATTCTGCGAAGCGTGCACAACGTCTCTTCGTCCGAAGCGGTTGCCGTTTGCGACTTGAAAAGGAAGTCATTAACGACCATCGAGTTATCGAGTAACGCCGCCGTCGCCTTTCCAAATCTTGTGCGCCTAGATTTAAGCGATAACGCGATTGCCAGCATCGAAAACCTGAAGTACTTGAAGCATTTGAAATGGTTAAACGTATCCAATAATCGGATAGAATCGAACGGGTTGGAACCTTTGGGCAGATGCTGCGAAACTATTCGCGTGTTAAATGTCTCGGGAAACCGGTTGAACAGTCTTGATGGCTTGGAAAACGCGCCTTTGTCGAAAAGTTTGTTAGCACTGATTGCCTCGGACAACGCGCTCACGGAGGAGTGCTTGAATGCAGTGAAGAACTGCACGGAATTAAACTCGTTAATCGTTTCGAACAATTCCATCGAGAGTCTTGGACACGAGCTGTTCCCACTTCGTAAACTCGGGAAATTTTCCGCGTCGAACAACGGCATGGCAAAAATAGGTAACGATAGCTTCTCTCAAAACACAGATTTACGAGAACTTCGATTAGCGAAGAACAAACTCATGGATTTGCCGTCGGGGTTGAGTAAAAACATCAATTTACGGGTGCTTGATTGTTCTCACAATCAAATCAAAACCTTTGCCGGGGTGCAAGTGTTAGCGAAACTTCCAAAATTGACGCATTTGAGTTTGCGAGGAAATCCGATTGCCATTCTCGATGGCAAAGCGTACGTGGATAATATCAAGGCACTATGTCCACGACTGCGAACTTTAGACGGACATCCTCTCGATAATAGTCATCCATCGATACAAGATGATGATGGTAACGATGGTAATGATGAGAACACCCGTAAAAAACAGAAAAAAGATATATATATTAACAACGACACGACAACACCAACGTTTGGATTAAAGCGAGCGACTGGTGACGACGACGACGACGACAACGACGACGACGACGATGCTGCAAAGGAAGAAGCGCGTCCTCCGAGAAAAAAGAAAAGGGGCAAACGAGGCAAAAAGAAAAAAGAAGAGAAAAAGAACGACGTAAGCTTTCTCAATAAAATAGTCAAAGGTGTAGATATCGATGGTGGCAATAACGGTAGCGAAGGTGACGTGGAAGATGACGGCAAGAACGCGAAGAAAGACAGTGACGGCGCCGTAAACGAAGATAAAAAGAAAATAATAGTTTTGGGAAAAGAGCTGGAAAATCAAAATCCGTTGAGCGATAAAGGGTTTGACGAGAAACTCGAAAGAGATCGATTAAAACAAGCTGGTGTTGTGAAAGTCGAGGAGGTGAAGGTGCATAGGCACAAAAACAAAGTCTTTGGATCTGACGTGTTTAAAAAACTCGGTAACGAGGAGAAAAAAACCACGTGGGATGATGACGACGACGATCGTGATGTTATTGATGAAGGCGGTGGCGGCAGCGAAAAGGGTATAAGTATTGGTAAAAGTGACGGAGAAGTCGCCACGATGGAAGCCGAGAAGCATGCAGTAAAGAAGAAAAAATTGACAAAGGACATGACAATTGAGGAGCGGAAAGCGTATAGAAAGCTACAAAGAAAACGTGGTTATTAGATAGATCATTTAGTGTAGATTAGGTAGTGAAGCGTTTACCTTTTGTAAGCGTTATATTCTAAAAGTTCAACGCACGAAAATGTGCTCCTAACAATCCATTACCGCTCCAAGTCCGAGGCGTAATGTTTAATATTTCGTCTACTCCAGCGCGATTGACCACAACACGGTGACTCTTTCCTACGTTATTTTGAATGACTGAAGCCGCATCTACGATAGAAAATGCACCACCAAAATCTATTATTCGGTCGTGTAACTGGATGCCATCAACTTCTGCGGGCGAACCCGGCGCTAATATATCCACCACAGCGAATGCTTTTCGACTTACAACAGTTGTTGCTGTTGCAGTAGGTGTTGACTTTACTAAAGGTATCTTGTTATTTTCCGTTTTAGCTCTTGCTATAGTTTTCTCTGTCGCTGCTCCTGCCTCTTCTTTGCTATCAGAAACAGAGAGCAACGCGTTCACTTCTTTCTGAATCGCATCCGTTAACTGTAAATGGTCGTTCTTCAACGAGTTATATCTCTGCCTGTCCTCTCGTACGGAGTACAAATCCACCTCTCCTCCACCAATTGGGAAGCCTTCGTTGTCGACTAAAGAGCCTTTTAAACCTGGCATGTTTGGTCCGTTTAATCTCTGAGAAATCGAAGCCATCTCGGCTTCCAACTCTTCCCGCCGTTTATACAACCGCTCTACTTTCTCCTTCTTTGAAGAGGAGGAAGAAGCCATGACTTGATGATTGAAGTTTTTTTTGATGAATTTTCATCGGAGAATTTTCAAATTCAACAACAAAAGAAGAAGCAAAAGAAGAAGAAGAATAGAAGAAGAAGAAGAAGAAGAAGAAGAAGAAGAAGAAGAAGAAGAAGAAGGA
>MDSZ01090226.1_pt1 | contig 34032 bp, 17 predicted proteins | sample 811201 | NCBI WGS metagenome assembly MDSZ01 (sample SAMN05326647, study PRJNA326480) | marine metagenome | isolation source: seawater | place: Indian Ocean: North | collected 2010
CAAGTGTAGGATTGTTCACCCACCAATAGGGAACGTGAGCTGGGTTTAGACCGTCGTGAGACAGGTTAGTTTTACCCTACCGTTGGTTGTGCTCCAAGAGTAATCGGATTCAGTACGAGAGGAACCATCCGTTCACCCATTTGGTAATGCGCTCGGCTGAAAAGCCGATGGCGCGAAGCTACGGGTGACATGCTAATAGCTGAACGCCTCTAAGCTAGAAGCAGTCCTCGAAGGAGCACCATCTACCTGCCAGTCGTTACGAGAGTAACTATAGTTTTTATGAATACCATTGCAAATCGCAATTTTGAACGGTTGGCAGATACATTCTTTGCAGACGACTTAAACATGCTACGAGGTACTGTACAAAGTAGACTGACCTTGCTGTCAGGATCTTTTGAGGTTCATCCTCTGTAGCTTAAATGTGTTATTTCTTATTCAATTAAAGAAATACTCCCCCCCCACCCACTTACAAAAAACATTTGCTATTTATCTCCAAAAAGATAATATACAACTCGCAAAGCAAACAACAACCTCAACAAAATATTTATCCTTCTCTGATGTATTTTCACACGCGGCCGATGTGTATATAGTAACCCTTTTGATAGGTAAGGTAGAAAAAATACGACGACGCAGTTTATCAATAAAAAGGGGAGAGACAACGATGAAAATATTTCAGCGAAGGATAGGTATATGAGAGTATATTCGTTCAGCATAGAAGAGAGAGAGAGAGTGTGTGTGTGTGTTTTCATAGATGTAATTTATTCTACTCGTACTACTATTACTACTACTTCTACAGCGACTGCGTCCAATCGTACTTTGAAAAACTCGAGAGAAACGCATGTTTTTCTTTTTGGAGTAAGGCCGGAGCCAGCGTTTTCTTGGAAGAAGATGAATTTTTTTCCAGAAGACCACCCAATACTTCTCGACCAAAATCTCGACTCCAACGAGACTCGTCGTCAATGGCATGTAAGTAGCCCCCGCTCATGTTGAAGTCAACTACGAAATAAGGGAAGTTTTCTGGTATGCTCGTTTTCAAAGTTTTCGGCGGTTTTATCTCTATGCATTTTTTGGAGTTGTGTTGAGACCACTCAGACTCAGATTCATCCATGGCCTTTTTAAAATACATGCGAGCTTTTGCCATCAAACTCGACTCCAAGGGAATACATTCCACGACAGCATGGTGCCAATTTGAATGCGCGCTGAGATGCATAGCCGTTTCGATGAAGCAGCATTCTTTGCCTTGCGCGACAAACATTTGTACCAAGCACTTTTTAAAGTTTCGAATCTCTTCCCAGACGTCTTCATCAACCTGTCTCGTGCTACGCGCGTGTACTTTCGGCGCAATCACGCAATGACCGGGAACAAGTCTTCCAACAGGTAATAGCATCAGGTAGGTGTGGTAACCGTGAGCTATTCGCATGTCTCGAGGCATATTTGATGAGTCTTCGCAGAATAAACACTTCGATTGAATACGTTTACTCTGTTTAAAATCTCGAATAGATTCTTGCTTTGCTTTTTGCTGTTGCTTTGCGAGACTCATTTTTGTTCTTCTGTTTTCGTACATTTCAATACCTACATCGTGATCGTATTCATCGTCGACGTTCATATCCGATACCTTATATTTTCGTTTCCTCGCGATATTGTCCGCTGCGTTTGCATCGTAATTTCCATACAATGTATCGCCACCATGTTTTTCCCGTACAACGAGGTCACGAAGCGAAGTGTTGCGACTATCATCGTTCCTATAATATCGCACTTTTTCACCAGCTCGATTTCCAGCGTACATTTGCGTTTGCTTCGGCTTTTTAAAATCACGATGATTCACGTCGTCTTCCGTTTCAACCAATGTAGGCTTTCCAAAGACACCGGGCATCGCTCTGCCATCTTCAGATACAAGAGGTAAACTTACGTTTTCTTCCTTCCTCCTCGCATCTCCACTGGAAGAGACGCTTTTACCGGCGGCCAAACGCATGCGTAGCATTTGAGCCGCAGAAAGGTTCTTGGAGAGCGGATTTGAATTAACATCGTCCGTGATTGTAAACACATTGCTATTACTCTCTCCTTTCTGTGGTGATTTTCGTTCCTTTTGTTGTTGTTTCCGTTCTCCAAAGGAGTCCATGAAGGAACCGTCAGAGGCAAAAGCGTTGGATGGTGCCGGCCTTTTCTTACTAGTATCATCATCTACGTTAGGAAAAGCACTAACCTCTCGAAGTGCAGATTTGATGAGAGCATCGTCTTCGTCTTCGTCAATCCTCTTTCCTCCTCCTTTGCCACCCGCTCCTTTTCTTTCATACTTTGCGTGCAAGTGTGACCTGCCATGTGCAGCTTTTCCTCCTATTCCTGAAACCAGTTCACGAACAGAACCAAAGCGGTTTCGTACTTCCTCTTCGAGATTGCGACCCTCTTTTGCTGCTCTCTCTTTCGCTCTTCTCAACGCTTTCAGTCGCCAGCTAGCACCGCCATCGCCTATGCCAACCGGTCCTGAACTATCTTGCGCGCGTTTTCCTGCCAATTCGCGCGAAGCGCACACTTCTCGAACGCGCTCTTCTTCTCGTTCTCGCTCGTTTTGTATCTTATTTTTAGTGCTTTTTTCGGTCACGTCCGAAGAGAGAAGAGCTTTGGAAAAGAAATCATAGTTGTCTTCTTCTTTTACTTCTTCTTTTACTTCTTCTTTGGATAAAAGTGCAATCGCAACGTTTTCAGCTTCCCGAGAATTTCCAGAAACATTTTTCACTTCGCCTTGTTGAACGCGTCGATTTTGTTCTTCGTCCGATTCTTCTTCGTCCGAGTCGACACCTTCGTCGTCCCCCTTCCCTCGTTGCTCTTTTACCTGCTTCTCTTTCTTCTTCTCTCTTTTTTCTTTCTTCTTCTTCTTCTTCTTCTTCTTCGCATCGGAGATTTTTCGCCGTTCAACGTCGGCGTCTTCTTTCGAAACTATCTGTATCGAAGAGAGCATGGAGAAGAAGAAGAAGAAGAGAGTGCGTGTGATGTTCGAGCTTTCTCTCTGTTCTTTTCACTCTTCTTCTCTCCGACTCTTTTCTTGCACTCTATATTCTATTCTATTCTGTTCGGTCTGGCTCTCGCGTGAGAGAAGAGAAGGGACTTTTGAGGGCGTAAAAGAATTTCTTTTTTTTTTGTTCGAAAAAAAAAACACACCCTTGCTCTTCCGTCTTCTTCCGTCAATCATCTTCAAAAATTTCTTCTTGCGTAAAAGCTGCTTTCACAATACGATCATACAAAGTGAAGAATAGCGGGTAGTGGGGTACATACGAACACAATCAAAAAAGTCGATTCGATCAACTCATGACGACGATGAATATGGAGGAACTCGTCCGTTTAGTCGAGAAGGCGGTGAAAGAAGACGAGAACGAGAACGAGGAAAGAGCGTTGGAAATTTTAACGCAATTGGAATCGACGCCGATCGACTCGTTAGATTTCACGAGCCCAAAGTTTGCGGCGTGCGGGAAATCAATCAACACCTTACGGAAAAAAGCAAAGAGCGAAGAGGTGAAGAGGAAAGCGAAGGACTGCAAAGACACGTGGACGAAGATTATCGTCGCAAAGAGCAGCAGCACTAATTCTAAAACGCCGGCTGAGAAAACTATGGATAAAACAACGACGACGACGACGACGACGACGACGACGAATGAGACAGCAAACGCATCCGTAAAGGACAAAAACGACGAAAACGTAGAAGAAAAGAAGCAAAAAAATGAGACAGAGAAAAGCACAACGACAGAAAATGGCGAAGGGAGTTCGCTCGAGCAAGTTCAACGTACCATCGCGAGTAAAATAGAGCGAACAAACAATGCGACTCGGGATCGTTCACGTGATGTCATCACACATGGTTTAGCCTTAGCACATTGCGAAGGGAACTGCGGAGATGTCTCCATGACATCTTTGGCTCGAATTACGGAAGAGGTTGAAGACGCCATGTGCGGGAAATGGAAAGATTTAGGAAAAGAATACAAGGCAAAGTTGCGACAACTGGCTTTCAATATGAAGGATCCCAAAAATCCAGATTTGAGAAGAGCGATTGCAAAGAGAGAGATAGACGCGACAACTTTGATCGATTTATCGAGCGAAGAGTTAGGTTCAGACGAACGACGCGCGGCGAATCAGTCTATTCGCGAACACGCGGAAGCAGAGGCGGTGAGGGGTCAAAGGAAAGAAGCGTCCACGACGGCGTTCAAGTGCGGCAAATGCGGACAAAGAGCATGTACTTTCTACCAGTTACAAACGAGGTCGGCAGATGAACCGATGACGACGTTTGTGACGTGTGTCAACTGCGAGAATAGGTGGAAGTTTTGTTAAATTACATTTATGTAGTACTAATATAACGTCATCATAATCACAGTATAATCGTCGTCGTCCATCGTCATTTTTTTGGCTGTTTTAAGATTTGCGTTCTTGTAAAAAAAATTCGGACATCGGATGGAAAAAAGCGCGTCACAAAAAGTAGTTAAAAAATGACGGACGACGACGATGAAAGAAAAAATGGGAATGATATCGGTATCAGCAATCCAATTCACGGAGCAACGAGGGGGACGACGACGACGACGACGATGACAGAGTCGCTCTCTCTCCGGCAACAGAAAAAAATGAAGAGAATGTTGTTCAACAAAGAACAAAAACTGAAGAGGAAGGAGAAGGAAAAGACAGAACTAAAGTCCAATCGATTGAAAAGAAAACGAGAAATTAACGAGATGTTGGAGAAAATGTCGAAAGAGGAGCGAGAAGCGTGGCGGAAAGAAGCTTTTCGCAAAAAGAATGAAAAGCTGAAAGATGCTCAAAAGAAAGAGAAAGAGACGAAGGAGAAGTTTGCAAAGGCGAAACAGAACGTCGTTATCGATTTAGATTTTGACGATGTCATGACACCAGCGGAAAAGCAGTCAATGGTGAAGCAAATACGAATTTGTTACGCGGTGAATAAGAAGGCAAAAATATCGACGAGATTACACTTGACCAATATGAATGGAGAAGGCACCTCGCGCGATTTGAGAGAGAAGATTGATGGCTTTGAAAACTGGCAAGGCATTTATACGCACAATAACCCTCTCCTGTTTGAGATTGAACAACGAGGGACGAAAGACGACGAAGCAAGAAACAAGAATGATTACGACGACGAATTTATATTCTCTAGACGTAAAAAGGATTTAGTCTATCTTACTGCTGATTCGCCGTTTGAAATTGATACTCTCAGTGAAAAAGATATTTACATCATCGGCGGGTTCATCGATCGAAATAGACACAAGTTGAAAACGTTACACAAAGCCGAAGCACTTGGGATTAGGCACGCGAGGCTCCCCATAAACGACTTTCCTCAAATGAAGAGTTCATCAGTGTTAACCGTGAACCAATGCTTTGAAATTTTAGTCACACAGCTCGAAGTGAATGACTGGAAGAAAACAATCAAACGTAGCGTGCCTCTTCGGAAGACAGCAGCGGCAAAGGCAAAATTAGCAGAAGCAACAACGTCGTCGAAGATACCGACGAAAGTAAACGAAGTAGCAATAGATGGTGACACAGATTACGGCGAATTGTCTGATTAAGCATATGCATCTAATAATAATTATACTCGTATATTGTATTCTCTTCTATGTAAATTTTGGATGAAACTTGCCTTCGACTTTCAAGATCGACAACGCAACGAGAACGACCAACATGAATATGAGCACGGCTAAACAACACCTGAGCGAGAAGTTGCTCTTACCGATGCGTTCAAACAATCGTCGCGCCGAGGATGCTATTCTCTTCAAATTCCCAGACGTGTGTTCGACGTCGTCATCAAAGTCATCCAGTAAACGCGTGTGTAAATCTAACTCCTCACCGACTGCTATAGCTATGTGTTTCGTTCTCGTGACGTGATTGGACAAATCTGTCAACTCTTCGTCCTGTTCTCGCAATACTTGGTTTTGAAAATGCAAGACCATCGCTTCTTCTTCTTTTTTGTTATTGTTATCGTTGTCGTTCGGAATCTGCGGCGTCATCGCTGACACGGACGCTCTGCTCTTTGTCGTAGTCATCGTCGTTGTTGTTGTTGCATTTGTACCTGGAGTATCTTTCAACTTGAGTAAAGTGGCTTCGCCACGCACTCGCAACTGCTCAATCGTTGCGATTCTGCTTCTCATTACCATTGCATTATCATTATTATTGTTAATATTCCCTTCACCGCTCCTTGTTTTTGAAGCAGACGACAACTCGCTCAACTTTGCCGCAAACGTGGTCAACTTTCTCCGACCTTCTGCCGTTAATCTATTGTTGATATTATTATTATTACTACTTTTACTGCTGCTGCTGCTGCTGCTATTACTAAGTATTAATTCTTCTCGTTCTTTCACTTTCTCTTCCGCCTCTCTCAAAAGCTGTTCCAATTCGTCGATTCGAATCTGCCACGCGCTTTCCCTCATTCTCCTTCTTCTTCTCCTTCTTCTTCTTCTTCTTCTTCTCCTTCTTCTTCTTCTCCTTCTCCTTCTTCTTCTTACGAAAGATACGAGAGAGAGAATTTTGTGTTGATTTTAGGAGGTTTTGTGGGTGCCTGTCGTCTCACACAACGTCATTAAAAAAGTGAGAAGTCTCTTTTATCAAAGTTCTTCTCCGATGAAAACAACAACACTACCAAAAGGAGAGGCGGCAGCGACGAAAAGAACCATCCTTCAATCTCTCCGCCTCGCCCTTTTTCAAATCTTTTATCGCATCTTTCTCGAGTACTTCGTGGAGAAGAATTTCGTCCCCGATTTCATTCTCAGAGCTGGCATTCGGTACAACTTGAGAACGAAATGTTTAGGAAGGTTCAAATCCAACGAAGATGAGTTACAGTACGAAATGGATTTCATCCAAGGATTAAAAACCAAAGCCGTGGCTATCGAGACGAATTTAGCGAATGAGCAGCATTACGAAGTCCCGACGGAGTTTTATTTGTTTTGCCTCGGGTCAAGGCTAAAATATAGTTGCTGCTTGTACGACAACGACGAAAAAAAGGCATTCACGTCGTCGTCGTCGTCGTCGTCGTCGTCGTCGTCGAGGAGTTTAAACGAAGCGGAAGTGAAGATGATGGAACTTTACTTGGAAAGAGGGGAGTTTAAGGATGGACAGGAGGTCTTAGAGCTCGGCTGTGGCTGGGGTTCCTTATCAATTTTTTTGGCTGAAAAATATCCAAATTCGCGAATAACTGCCGTGTCAAATAGTAAGACGCAAAAAGAGTTCATCGACGGACGAGCGCGCGATAGGAACATTGCAAACTTGCAAGTCATCACGCAAGATTTGAACGTATTTAAGCCACCTTTAGGGAAAAATTCGTACGATAGAATCGTATCTATAGAATGTTTTGAGCACATGAAGAATTACGAGGTGCTGTTTGGCCGGTGCGAACAGTGGCTGAAATCTGGTGGAGAGGCGAAGATGTTTTTACACGTTTTCGCGCATAAAACGTATCCGTTCCATTTTATTGCCAAGGACGAGTCGGATTGGATGAGTAGGTATTTTTTTTCCGGCGGAACGATGCCGAGCGAGCGCATGTTTGCGTATTTCACGACGAATAAGTTGCATTTGAAAACGCAGTGGCGCGTAAACGGCAAGCATTATAGTAAGACGTGCGAGGACTGGTTGAGAAAATATGATGCCAACAGGAAAGCAGTCGAACCAATCATCGGTAAAACGTACGGCAAAGAGCAAACCATGAAATGGTACGTGTATTGGAGACTGTTTTTCTTGTCGTGTTCGGAGTTATTCAGCTATTCAGACGGTAACGAATGGTTCGTCAGTCACTATTTATTCCAAAAGAGTTAAATTATTATATTCGAGTTGAGTTTTTTCATTACACACTAAAAAACAAACGGACTAAGCCGCTGAGGTATCCTATGATTTCACTTGCGCCTAACTTGGAACTTCCGTACACTCTGTCCACGAAAGAAATCGGAACTTCTGCAACTTTAAAGCCTCCTTTTTTCGCTCGAACTATAATTTCCATCTGAAAAACGTACCCTACGGACTGCATTGAGTTAACGAGCGCTTGAAATGTCGATTTTCGATACAATCGGAACGATCCAGTCAAATCGGAAACGCCAGGGTTCAACAATACGTGCGCTAAATAGTTTGCAACCCGGGATGTCAACTTTCTCCTCGTATCCCAACCATACACTCCACACTCTTCCTTTTTGTTTTTGTTAGCCTTATTGCTGCTATTATTTATTCTAAACGACGACAAAAACGATGGAGATGCTAAATATCTCGTCCCGGTGACGACGTCGTAATCTCCTTCCTCTTGTTTTCGTATAAATTCAGGAATCGCTTTCGGGTTGTGTGACAAGTCCGCATCCATGATAATCACAAATTGCCCTCTCGCAAAATGTAAACCATGAATGTATGCCGATCCTAAACCGAGCTTCCCTTTCCTCGGTTTCAAGCATAAAATATCTTTATACTTTTCAATCTTTTGTAGCTTGCGAATGACGTGTTGCGTTTGGTCTTGCGAGTTGTCATCCACGACGATGACTTCGTACGATATATTTTTATTTCTGTCTTTTATTTCCTTCTCCATCGCTTCAACGATGAGCGTGAAAAGCATGGCGATGTTCAACTGTTCGTTGTACGTCGGAATGATGATTGAATACTCAATGTCGCGTCCATTTATCTTTTTCTTTGTTTTCGTCGTCGTCGTCGTCGTCGTCGTATTCTTCTTCTTCTTCTCCTCCTCCTCCTCCTTGTTTTTCACCATCGCTTCGGGCTGTGTTGGTGGTCGTTGTGATGGTGTGAGAGAGAGAGAGCAAAAAAAAGAGAGAGAGAGAGAGGCGGACGAAAAGAGAAACTTTGGAATTTTTTTTACGTCGTCGTTTCTGTTTCCCGCCAAAACTGAGAAAAAAATCGCTCGAAATCTTCCTCGTTCGACACGACCAGTTGAGAGGACAAAGAAACCAAAGGTAATCCACCAATAATCGTCCGCCAAAAACAAGAAGAAAAAAGAGTTTCGTATTGTGCACGCGTGCAACACTTATACACACACTCTCAATTCAAACAGATATATAGACATATACACACACACGCGCGTACATACTATATTCACCATGACCTGTTCCCAAATCGCATTCGCGACGTCCGGTTCTCTCTTTAAGACGCCTTCTTCTTCGAAGAAATCCGTGGCTAGCAATCGTCCTCGTTCAAATCTTTCCTCGCCGAGAAAAAGAGGAGGAAGAGATTTGAAAATCAACGCTTTGACGCAAGATTACGATGACAATAAAGATCAATTCATGAAAATGGTCTCATCAGAGGGGAAAATGAACGCCTTAAATCCCATCTCTGCGGCCGATCAAAAGTTAACGTCCTCCTCGTCGAGCTCGGGTGCGAATAACGTCATCTCCATCGATCAATCCATTTTAAAGGTCGATCCGTACGCGAAAGACGCGTTGGATATGATTGGTTCTCGAACAAAATCGACTCCAGTGAGCTTTAGCGTTCAATACGATACGAAATGGGGCGAGAATTTGTTCGTGTTAGGATCTCACAAGAAGTTAGGCGCTTGGGACGAAGCGAAAGCGATCCCAATGCACTACAAGGAAGGCGGACACTGGAGTTGCGAGGTGGAGTTGCAACCAGGTGGAATTTTTTTCTATAAATATCTCGTGCGTTCGATGTTCGGGACGAGGTGGCAAGAGGGGGCGAATAATCTTCTCGTGTTACCAGAAGCGAACGATTTACCGAAGAACGCGACGTATTTAGTCGAGGACTGCTTTAACGGAGGCCCGACGCAGTTGACGAGAACAAACCAGACGTTGTTAGCCGCCAAGTTGATCGAGACACAAAAGGAGAAGGTGTTATACGCGAAAGAATTGTCGAAGCAACAACAAATGACAAAATCGGCGTTGGAGGAGTTGTTAATCGCGAGAGAAGAGTTGGCATCGGCACAGATGCAACTTGCCCGAGCGATCGGGGACGGCCGCTCTTACGCCGTTGACACAACTACCACAACTACGAACAACGACACTAGCAACAAGGAAGAGGAGGAGAAAAAGTCAGGCTTCTGGTCTTCGCGATAACAACGCATATTACACTATATTATATACAACTTTGCATTTACCGGCGCGGTAAAGCGAATAATACGATCTTTCCTGACAAGTAATAAGTTTAGCCAATTCATTTTTTTTAGCAAGCCCGAAAGGGAAGGGAGAGTTTGCAGTTCAAAAGATTGAAAGTTATCAAAATTGTACAATTCTTATTCTTACATCAAAATAATCTATTCATCATCTATTTCATCGTCGTCGTCGTTCATTAAAAGCTCGTCTCGTGTAACCATGCGATGGGTCCTTCTGTTCACCCTTCGATGGCTTTTTGTTTCTAGTTTCGCCTCTACTCTATCTGCCCCTCCGGCGGCTTGTTTCATTCGAACACGCGTTTCTCTTTTATATGCCGCCTCTTTCTCTTTTACCGCGAGTTTTTTCACTTCATCTAACAAATCCATATATAAGTCTAATCTTTCTTGCGTCCAGTTCGAATCATCGACTACACATCCTGGCTCATGGACGTGCGTACAATCGGTAAACGCGCATCGTTCACCTCGCTCTTCCTCTGCTCGTTCAATCGCATTGCGAATCTCTGGAAAACACAGCGCCACATCTTTAACAACCATACTCTCTAGAGACGGATACCCAAACCCAGGCGTATCGGCGAGTAAATTACCACCTTTCATGCGAAGTAAACTAACGTGTCGAGTCGTGTGTTTCCCTCTCCCACTTCGAGACGATACTTGTTTCACCGATTGCAAATCTGCCGCTTCTAAAATTTCTCGTGCTTTTTCGTTTTCCACCGATCTCGAGCCTCTCTTTAGTTTCCCGCCGCCAGCGCCTTCTACGTCTAAATCCGTCACAAAAGTGACCGATTTCCCCTCGTCATTTTCTACCGAATCATTCCTATTGTCCTCATCGTAATCGTTGTGTTGCCGCTTCTCGACTGAAAGGGCCGATTCCAAAGCGCTTGTCGCGCGAAGTCGATTTATCAAACTCGATTTCCCAACCCCGGAAGGTCCAGCTAAAGCGACAGTTTTTCCGCTTCCTATAACGTCTACGATCTCATCGATGCCATCCCCATTCGCGACAGAGACAAACTTGGGATCGTAACCCCACTTCTGCATCTTCTCTCGCCATTCTTCTACTCTTTCTTCATCTATCAAATCCTTCTTGTTGAACACCAGATGAAATGGCACGCGCGCGTATTCAAACGCGACCAAAAATCGCGTCAACTGCTTCTCCTCCAACGGTGGCTGTGACAACGAAAACGTCAACAGCGTCACATCGACGTTTGCAATCGCTAAGTTGTTCCCACCTTCGTTCTTCCTCTTCTCAATGCCGTAAATGGTTCCGGAACGTTCCACCCAATCGATCCCAGACTTTTCAGAATCCAAAGTGACTACATCACCAACCAAAACTTTTTGCTTCATCTTCTTCAAAAGCGCTCGACAGTTACACAACAACTCGACGTTGTCTTCTTCTTCTTCTTCTTCTTCTTCTTTGATATCGATAATTTTTCCGAGTTTCTCGTTTAAGCTTTCTACGTCTTTCGTCGCTCTCGCCTCCTCGGCTCTCTTGCGGGCGGCGTCGAACTGTTCGCGCACGCGGTTCAACTCTTTCGAAGGAATGTGTCGTCGGTTCACGACGACTCGGAAATAGTTGGCTTGCGCAGTCACGACGGTACCTAAAACATTATTATTATTGTGACGACGATTCCTATCAGACGACGATGACAACGGTTCTTCTTCTTCTTCTTCTTCGTCGTCGATGAACGCCGATGATGCCGCTATCGCCGTTGTTCTTTGCGCTTTTACCGACGAAGACGATTTGGAAGAAGAAAACGAGCGGCGACAATTTTTGTCGAGAAGAAAAAGCGGCGTTGTTGCATTTTGACGAAATTTTTCTCCTCTTCCAAAACCACCTTTACAACATCCGCGACGGAGCGAACGAAGGAGTGACGTCATTTTATCACGATTCGTATTCGTCGCAATGAGCGACGCCTCGACGCAGAGCATGCAATAAAGAAAGGAGGAGAGAATACTTTTAAAGCATGTTCAAATCGAAAAATTTTATTTAAGGTCGAAAAAGAAGAGTATCGTCAAAAATGCGATTTGCGACTTCTATTGTTTCCGTTTACGCTGTTTCTCATCTTGCACTAGTCTACGAAGACTCTCTATTATGGATTAATAGAATCGTTTTCGGAAGAAAAGAGCGCTGATGACGATGACGACTGCGACAATGAATTCATCGTGTAGTGTTATATCCTCTTTTACCTCGCATTCGCATCATCGTCGTTCCTCGACTCTTTCAAAGCGAAAGCTCAATCTACAAGGAAAGGAATGTAGTCTCGTTCGCGCTTCTTCTTCTTCTTCGTCTTCGAATAGCACAAACGAAACAGACGCGTCCATATTCGAGTACGACCTAACTTATGAAGAGGACATAGAACTCAAAAAGTTAGAGAGTTTCTATGAGTTTCCGCTGGATGAATTCCAACGAGACGCCACTCGCGTCCTCATTGATGGTCATTCTCTAGTCGTCAGCGCTCCTACCGGATCCGGTAAAACGCTCATTGGCGAAACGGCCATCATGAACGCGTTAATGCGAGGGAAAAAAGCGATATATACAACCCCGCTGAAAGCCCTGTCGAACCAAAAGTTGAGAGAGTTTTCGAAGAAGTTTGGCAAAAGGAAAGTGGGATTGAAAACCGGCGACGTGGAAGTAAACGCAGAAAAAGCGGAAGTTATGGTGATGACGACAGAAATTCTAAGGAATATGTTGTATTCAAACGCGGCTGGAGGAGAGATGGATAAACGATTGGACGACGTAGGAGTGGTTATTCTTGACGAGGTGCATTACTTAGGAGACTCGTATAGAGGGACAGTATGGGAGGAAACGATTATATATTGCCCTTCAAATATTCAGTTGTTGTGCTTATCTGCGACGATCGGAAACCCGGACGATTTATCCGGATGGATAGAAGAAGTGAGAAAGAGTGATAAAAGTGACGAAAAATTATGCAAAACTTTAGTTTCGGATTATCGACCCGTGCCGTTGAATTGGTTTTATTCCATGAAACCAAACAGAGATTGGCCAGGTTTAGGTTATTTATTAAACTCGAGAGGTACACAAATGAACGAAGAATTGTATCCGTTCACGGAGGAAGGGATGAGGGAGAATTTTTCTCGATACGGTGGCGAACAGGAGAGTTATTACAACAACTATCATAACAATAGACGAGAAAACGACCAAAAATCGATGCGTCGAAGACTAGTGCCTCATGTCGAAACCGCTGTAGGACAATTGATTTCTGCAGACATGCTTCCTGCGGTATGGTTCATTTTCTCTCGGAAAGGGTGCGACCAAGCGGTTGAGTATTTGTGTAGAGACGCTGGTGCGTGTTTAGTCAGTCGTGAAGAGCAAATTGAAATTACGAAAGAAATCGACGCGTTCGTTGCTTCGAACAAAGATGCCGTTCGTAAAGAAATGATCGAACCGTTGAAATGCGGCGTTGCTTCCCACCACGCTGGGTTGTTACCAGCTTGGAAAGGTTTGGTCGAAGCACTTTTTCAACGAGGATTGGTGAAAGTAGTCTTTGCAACAGAAACATTGGCGGCGGGAGTGAATATGCCTGCGAGGTGTACGGTAATGAGCGCGTTGAGCAAACGCGGCGATACTGGTCCACGCACGCTCACGTCAAATGAGTTTTTCCAAATGGCTGGAAGAGCTGGACGAAGAGGTTTTGACGACGTAGGCTTTGTCGTGTGCTTACAATCACCTTTCGACGGTCCCGAGGATGCGTTTGCGTTAGTTTCTGGCGAGCCAGAGAATCTAAAATCGAATTTTGCAATCAGTTATGGCATGGTTTTAAATCTTTTGCGAGGTGATAAATCTTTGCATCAAATTCGAAGCACCGTGGAGAAAAGTTTCGGGAACTATCTCGGTGGTAAAGCGCGTTTGGGTCAAATTCGAGAGTTGAATCGTCTCTTGGATAAGCTCAACGCGTTGAAAGTGCAAGAGAGTAGGAGCAAAATCATACAGGATGGTATAGACGAAAGTGAATGGAATAGATTTGTAAAATTAGAAGAACGCTTACGAGTAGAGCAAGGTTTGTTGGAGCTGTTGGAAGCACAAAGTAAAGAAACGAAAGTTGAAAGTATGCGCGAAGACGTATGGGAAGCCCTGACGCTCAGAGAAGAAGGAGTGAAGATGGTCGCGGTAAACGTCGGGTGGCGAATAGGTGCAACGACCAGACAATCTCCGATGAAAGGCACGACTTTTGGATTATTGGACGATGGTTCGATGGTCGTCGAGAAAGAAGAATCGGTAGAAGAGTTCTTTGTGGAAGATGAAGTGAATGTGGGCGGTATTTTCGAGAGAGATTACGTCGAAGAAGAGTTGGATGATGCGGATGAGAAAGTCTCAAGGGAAATCGTCGAGAAACAGAAACTTCGAGAATCGCTTCCTGTACTTGTCATCAGTGCGCAAAGGCCGGAAGAAACGCTTTCACCTTTGGGTGAATTTACTGGTCTAGGTGCTGATGGTATGTGGTATCGGTTCGATGCGCACAGAATCGTCTCGACGAGTTACATCGGCGCCGCAAACGAAACCATGGCTTTCTCGGAAATTCGCGAGTCGTGCGGAAATCCACCCTCAAATTCATCCATTCGCTGGAGACGTTTAAGCAAGTTATACAGGGCGAACGGAAACGCAAAGACGAGCGCCTCGGCTGCAAACTTACCAGGAACGTGCGAAGACTTCTCTCTTTTTGAAGAAGATGTGGACACCGCGGATTACCTCGAACTGCAGAGAAAGAAAATTGAGCAGATCCAGATCGATCTAGGGGATTTGAGTAACATAGGATTGCTTCGCCGAGAGATGAAGTTACAAAAGAAAAGAAGAGCAAAGTCAGATAAGCTGAGCGAACGCACGCGCAAGTTAGAATCACGAATTCGGGAGTATTCCGCCGCAGGATGGGACGATTTCATGCGCGTCGTGGATATTCTAGAGCAACGAAACGCTCTCGTGCGAGTAAAAAAGACAACTGAAGCTGAATCAGCCGACGAGGAAATTGAAATTCTCACGTTTGGTGAAGTTTGTATGGCTTTCAGAGGCGAAAACGAGCTGTGGATAGGAACCGTTCTGAGCAGTCTGCCTGACACTATCTCTGTCGCTAATCTTGCCGGCGTTTGCGGCGCGATGTCTTCAGACGCCAATCGTGCCGTTAACGCCTACTACGGGCCTTCGGAAGAGTTAGACACTATACTAGCCTCTTTCGTTCCCGACCTCGAAGATATTGCTGATCTTCAATATGCATCTCGCATCGACAATGCACCGCTCAGCCTTTCGCAAGACCTCGCCGCTTTACTCGAACAATGGGCTAGCGGCGTGAGTTGGTCGCAGATTCGAGGCGATACATCTTTACAAGAGGGCGATATCGCGAGAGTGTTTAAACGCACTGCCGAGCTTTTAGCGCAAATACCACGAGCTCCGCACGTTTCCGAACAGCTCAAAAAAACAGCAAAGGAAGCCGAGAGAATCGTTAATAGACCACCAATTAGTGATTTGCTGTAGGATAGGCAATAGATTGAAACTTATTAAAATTGTAGGTTATGCTAGGCTGTTTGGAAGATGTTTTGTGACGTCGATACGCCTACTTTTTCGGCAGCCTTGTCCAGTTCGGCAATCTCAGCTGCATTCAATCGCCATCCTAATGCACCGAGATTATCCTCCAACTGCTTCACGTTTTTCGCCCCTGGAATTGGAATAGTGTCTTTACAAATGCACCAATTCAGAGCGACTTGCGGCAGCGTTTCCCCCCCGTGCGCATCGCCAACCTCTCTCATCGTCTCCAAAAGAGTCGGCAACGGCGGCAACACACCTTTATACGCTTGACCTCTTAATCCAGGCGGTGGATTCTCTACACTGTATTTACCAGTCAACAATCCTAGCGCTAGAGGACTATACGCGATTAACTTAATACCTAACTCATCACACGTTTCCTTTGTGCCATTCAGCTCCGGGAATCGAGATAAAAGATGATACTGCACCTGCAACGTAGAAATTGGAACGCCTCGTGCGCTCATGTACTTGTGAATCTTTCGTAATTGTCTGGGACCATAATTAGATAAGCCGACCGCGCCGATAATCCCTTCCTCATACGCGTCTGCAATTCCACTCCAAAGGGCTCCTTCTTGTACGGGTTGGTAGTTTTCAGTGGACCAATGTAACTGACCTAAATCGATCTTCTCTTTCCCAAACCGCTTTGCACTTTCCTTGGCCGCATTTACGAAGCTGTTTGATGTCACTCGCCACGGATATGGTGCAAACTTCGTCGCCAAAATGATATTGTTCTTCTTCGCGTCTTCTCCTCGGTATTCTTTGATAAATTTTCCTAAAAGTTGTTCGCTTCGTCCGTCTTTACCGTATGAGTCTGCGCTATCGAATAAACGCACTCCTCTGTCCACTGCTAAGTTGAAAACGCGCTGTAATTCATCGTCCATAGATTCTTCATAGCCCCAGACGAATGAGTTTCCCCAGCTCCAACATCCCAACCCGAGTTCTCCAATATCTATGAGCGTAGAGGGTGGAACAGAGGAAGATATCTTTGAAGACGCATTAGAATACGAAGGTTTTGGAAGCAAAGATGCTCCGCTTAAAGCGATTAACACGTCTCTTCTCTTCTGTGGCGTTTGTTTGTTCGTTCCACTTGTTCCTATTACATTGGCCGATGCGCAAACGCCGCCGCGCAAACAACAGGAAAGTAGCATTTGAGAAGACGTGGAATAAATGAAGACAAGGTAAAAAAGGTAGTGGTACCTCACAAAAAAATATCAACATCCTTTCGGATAATGATGGGGTAAGCGACGCAGCTCTTCTTGTTGTGAAGAAAAGGACGAAGACAAAAGAAATGGAAACAAAGTAGAGCACGCACCAAGAAAATGCGTGAACGCGTGAACAAAGCGAAAGAGAATGAAGATGAAACTCCTTCAACGAGTGCGGACGTCGAAAGAGGTGGTTCATCACTGGTTGATTTTTCGAAGAAGCAACACCGCGGAATTAATACTATCGTCGTGCCATGCTTGAACGGAAAGGGACTCATTTTTCGCGTTCCGAAGTTTTCCCTTTGGTCGTTGAGAAGAAAGAACATCATAAAACGACGATATCTTGTTCTGATAATCGTATTCGTCCTATCGACGTTTTGTGGAATCGATGGTTCAAAATCAATCACAAGAGTGAGCGATAACGAGATCCGTGTGCGTAGCGCATCTCCGTATTCGTCATCTTTTTTACCCATCAACATCAACAACAATAAGAAGAAGAAATATAGCAACATCGTCGCGAGACCTAGTTTCAAAGCAGAAAAACCAGACACAGAGCATAGATTGGAGCGACGGTTTGTACAGGAAAGGAGAATACCTCGGATCATCCATCAAACGTATTGGTCTCGAGAAGGAGTTCCAGACGAGTTAAGGAAGATTTCAGAAACATGGAAAGCGATGAATCCAGGGTACGAATATAAATTTTACGATGACAAAGCGTGTTCTGATTTCGTTGAGCGTGAATTCCCGGAGTATTTCGATGTCTACCTGAATTTACCTAAAAATGTCGAACGGAGCGACTTTTTTAGAATTCTTGTCATTTTACGTGAAGGTGGCGTATACGCCGATATGGATGCAGGTTGCGTGAAACCTATCGAATCGTTTATTTCACCGATGGATGCACTGGTAGTAGGATGGGAAAATGAATGCGCGACCGACGAACGCGCGTATTCTAGGCATTTTGCAAGAAGGCGACAAATTACCAACTGGGTTTTCGCCGGCGTCCCGGAACATCCGGCGTTGAAAGAAATGGCCGATCACGTCAGAGAACATGCGAATGTACAGTTCATGAACAATACGAATAGAAACACTTTAGAAAAAACGGGACCTGGTGCATTCACAGACGCTATAATGCGCACGTACTGGGAATATTACGATAACGAGGACAAAAATTGGGCAATAAAAGTGTTACCTAGAGTCGCTTTTGGGACGCATCCCTCTGAAAGTGACTCGTTAGATGGACTTAGTCAGAAAGAAGAAAAAAATGTTTTCGTGGCGCACTACTTTTTAGGCTCGTGGAAAAAAGATTGGGGTGCTTATGGGAGAGATGGCGTATTCAATAAAATAAACTTAATTGCGCACTCGGTCATAGGAAATTTGCCGGAATATCGAGAGTCGCTCGTAAAGCTCGATCCCGATTTTATAGAAATGCAGCACCAAGACGAGAGGTCGCATTATCCAGTCACCGCTTTATTTCACCCGCCTTTTGAAGTCATTGTAGGCGGTTTAGTTAGCGATGATGACGCGTCCAATAGAAGCGATGTTAGCAACGGCTTCTTTCTTGACGATTTTATCCACGATGATTTTAGCGTTTCAAGTATGAGCGCCCAACTCACTATTCGTGGTGAATATCAACCCGGTACTTCGCTCAGAATTCGAACCTCGCCGACGAGCGTAGAAGCTGTTATAAATGTGCTAGAAAGGAAGCTCCCGCTCCGGACTCCTCTGACGCCTTACGAACGAGATCCCATGGAGGAAGAGAGAGGACTTTTAATCGATATTGGTGCCAACGTTGGATACTTTTCGCTCTGTGCGGCTGCTCGAGGTCATAAAGTGCTCGCGTTTTCGTCGCTGACGACAAATTCTAAGGTTTCAGATATGTTAAAAAGTTCCATTGCGCTAAATCATTATGGTGCTTTAATAGAGCACATAGATGACATGTACCCTTCGTTTTCGGATGCAAAAACTGCATGTTCAAGATTAGCAACAAGCGTTGAAGAACGCGATCGTTGCGGGCACACTGCATTTAGCACGTTAGACGATATTCTATTTTTTCGCGAACGCGAGGGTGTTCGTAAGCTATTATTGGGTCAAAGACGCCGCGTTGCGATGCGAATTTCAGCAACTTGTAGAATAGCACGGCCTTTAGCGGGGAGTTTGAGACTGCTTAAGAGTCCTGCGCTGCGTCCAACCGTGCTTTTAATAGAACTCGCTGGTAGCTGCAAAGCGCAAGAAAACGAACATAAAGGAAATGATTTTGACCGTAAGGGTGATTTGCACGGCGAAGCGAGTAATCTCGAGGCGCTTATTTATCTGAATAAACTTAATTACACTGAAATTTACCACGCGGGTCCCGTGTGCGACAGTTATGGATCTGAAGCAATTAATAGTGTCATGGAAGATGGTTCTACCGGCATTTGGTGCAAAGTTCACGACGCGGATCGAACGTTTCAAGATCTCGTGGAAAATGATAGCTTAGAAAATATAATCTTTTTGTGAGTTGGATAATCACGTTTGAGCTTTTGAAAATGATGTACCCGGCACTGCTTTTTCATATTCCCTACACTACACAAAGGACGTATACGTAGGTAGGATAATATTCGTAATCTCAACTATTTACTACACTACTACAATCTGGACGTAACTATTGATTCTCCGAACGAAAAGGCTTCGTTCAGTGCATCACCCAACCCATCGAGATCTTCAATCGTATGCTTTGCGTTTATTGCCAAACGAATAACGCATTCGTTTTCAGGAACGGTGGGCGGACGAATCGCAGGTGCGTGAAAGCCGCGAAGTAAAAGATGCTTCGCTACGCGCAAAGCCGTCCGTTCATCGCCACAGAATATGGGTACAATGTGAGAGTCTCGAATATCAAAAGCATTTTTCACGCATTCGGACGCATTCTTATCCTTTTTAACAGTCATCCTGCAGCTGATATTTTTTTGTCGCAAGACATGGTTGTGAAAATAATGAACATTTCTCCATAACGTGTTCGCAAGATCTGGTCTTTCGAGCGCGACATTCAAAGCTTCTATTGCTGCAACAACTATCGGCACAGGTAGCGATGTCGAGTAAATTTGTCCTCGCCCCCTCGAAAGCAGAATTGATTTTATCTCCTGCGAACAACAAACGAATCCGCCGTGCGCACCGACTGCTTTGGATAGTGTCCCAATTGCAACATCAACATCATTTTGTGCATCCTGTGCTTCTGCGAGTCCGCCGCCAAATTCACCGTAAACGAGTGTCGAATGCGCCTCGTCTACAATCAATAAAAACGGATATTTCTTCTTCAAAGCACCCAACCGTTTTATATCGGCAACGTCTCCATCTATAGAGAAAACTGCGTCTGTGACGACAATCTTGCGTTTCGCTGAGGATTTTTTCAGCTTCACCTCCAACTCTTCATAGTCTAGATGTTTGAAGATTGAAATGTGCGCTTTCGCAAGTCGACATCCGTCTACGATGGACGCGTGATTGAGCGCATCGCTGAATATCTCAACATTTTGCGTTGAGTGCACATCTGCAAGACTATCATTGTTTCTATTCCTGCTATTACTATCCCTCTTTATATATACACGTTCTGCTAAGGTTTGCAGAACTGACATGTTCGCCGCGAAACCCGTGGGGAACAAAACGCAACTGCTCTTCCGTTCTAATATTGCCAACTTCTCTTCGAGCGCTCGATGATAATCCGTGTATCCAGCTATGAGCTGCGATGCGCGATATCCCATACCAAATTCCGAAGCTGCGTTTGAAAAAGCTCGACGCACGCGATCGTTCGCGCTCAATCCGAGATAATCGTTCGAAGAAAAAAGCGTAACGACTTTGAAGGATTTGTTGCTTTTCGTCGAAAAATCTGTTATTGTTTCTGATGGAGTATCATTGAGCCATCTCTCGTACGTCTCCTCGTCCACTCGAGCGCGCACGGGGTCGAAAGAAGCCATTGGTTCATCGTCATTATTAATTTTGCTCATATAATCATCTATTCTCCTATTCGCGCGGCGTTTATTGTCATCTTTATCGTGGTCCTCTTCACCTAAAAATAAATCTCTCGTTGAAAGTGGTTTCACGTCCCGTATCAACCCTCGAGATTTAAGATGAAACAGAGTCTCTTCAACCCATTTCGTCCATTCTGATACCACCGCGGATGGAGGAGGGAAAGAAGACGAAGAAGACAGAGTCATAGGGAATAGTTGTGACGAGAAAAAAATTAAGGACTGCTTTTTTGTTCCCTCCCGCAAAAAAAAATAGGGGATTTCCATTTAAAAATGCATCGTGCAGCACCGGATGCAAATTCAATCCCAAAAGGAAGCAGCAATGCGCAATGTCAGCTGTGCGAAAGATTTTTCAAGTCGCGAAACGCGGTTTTTCGCCACCTCGACGTATGTGATAAGAACCCTTCGAATATAAACGGGGCGAACGACGATGCGATTCCGATGCCAACAAATGATGACAGAAAAAAGCGTAAGCGAGAAGAAAAGCAACCGCCGCCGTATTCTGAGGCCGACGTTTGGTTCGGTGGGTTTCCTAGACGACAGGCATCCATGAAAGGCCTTTCGAAAGTTATTTGGGATCTGAATTTGAATTTAAAGAATATCCAGCCGCCAAAAGTGCTTTGGATTTGTAAGAAGGGTTGGCGAGCGAAAACGAAGAGTAAGGAATGGCTCTCGTATGCGTTTCTGCGATTTCGTGATCGGGAAGAAGCGGCGATGGCGATTGCAGTCTTGGATGGCATCGATATAAAGTTCGGTAGCGATAATAACAATGGTGGAGATTGCAGTAATGGAGGCGAATATCGTCTCAAAGTGAACATGCGTTCGAAAGGAAAGCACCTCCTGGATGTCGCAGCAACGCGTTCGGTTGAGAGAAACATGGAAGAAAGAATTTATTACGCATGGCTTCGAGAAGTGAGGGACGAACGCGGTGACGAAACCGAAAAGCGCGAGGAAATGAAGGAGTGTGCGGAGCATCCTGAGACGTATTCGTGGTTGAATTATAAAAGTGGGCGGGAAATGATAGACGTAGAAGGAGCACCAGTCCCGTCATCCATTCTCACAAGACTTTTGAAATGCCTAAAGGAATATCGCTGGTCAGCTCTTTCGCATAGGCCGTCGATGGAATCGCAGCATTATCTGGTTCTGAAAAGAAACTCGAAAGAATCTGGCTCCGTGGCAGGCAATTCAGGAGATGATGATTTGCGCGCTTGCTGCGAGGAAATCATAGTTAATTTTGCTGAGAAAGATTTCGAGTACGATTCGTTGGCAATTACGAAAAACTTCGTCGCGTCTCCTCACGTAGACAAAGACGACATGAGCTATCAGTTTGCTTTGTCATTGGGTGACTTTGATTCTGGTGGGGAGTTAATGATAGAAAACCGCCTCGGGACGAAAAGGTACAGAGTAAATACCAAAAATAGACTCGCAAAGGTCGATGGTCGATCATGTCACTGGGTACGTGGATATTCTGGTACGCGATATAGTGTGATTTGGTATGTCAACGATAGGGCAAATTTCACTCCGCAAACGTTCGATGTCGACGAAAGATTTCAACCGTTCATTTGGGGTGACCAAGAAGAGGGCGATGAGGACGATGGTGGCGGTGTTTGGGACGACGAAGGATTTTACGATAGACCTTGGCATTAAAATTAAATTAAATTAAATTAAATACCGGTATCTATTTACGATTTAGTACCACATTCTCGCTTCGCCGAAGCGCACTCGAACGTTTTGCCCGAATTCGTATAAATTTTTTCATTCCCACCATATGCGTGGGTTGGAAAGAGTTATAGCGGCCGATAATAATACAGATACAAACGTTGCATCTATATCAGTCCTCGGCATGAAGCGTCCTGCGTCCCCTACGGATCATCTTGAACGAGAACAACACATGAACGATGCAAATATTAAAAGGCAACACACTCTTTGGAAAAGCGAAGAAGAATTCAAAAATCAAGAGATAATCCGCGCGCTCGTTGAGAATTCAATCGGTAACATTCTCGCGCGAAATGGCGAAGGAAAGGACGAAAAGAAAGACGAAAATGCGATTGGTATCGCGCCGAACGTGAAAGAAGGCTCCAGAGTTGAAATCCGTTGGGTGATTGAAAATACGCTTTCGGACGAGGAAAATGTATCGAACGAGACGAAAAGAATAAAGGAAGAGGTTGTCTGGTGGGGTGCGACGGTGACGAAGCGAGGAGAAGATAATACCACCACAAATAGTAAGAACGTGTGCGATGTCATGTACGACGCTCGAACGGAAGATTTTCCTGCGGAAGCGGCTAAAATTGTGTTACTTTCCGAACACGAGTGCTGTGACGGAAACGACCCGAGCATGAAGTTTTGTTGGAGAAAGGAAGGGGATTCTACTTTTTTCGTAGATGGTGAAGGAGAGGATGATGAGGACGAGGATTTGACTATGCAAGACGTGATTGAGTATCAGACGAAAATTGATGGGGATACTGGAGATGGAGATACTTTAGCGGACGCGAGCGAAAAGGCGTTTGGGACGTTGCCGATGGACCAACAACTCAGAGTAGCTACGGGATTTGCGCAGATGAAAGGGAAGTTAATGGAGAAGTTAAGAGAAATTTCGGAGAAGAACGGTGCTGGATACACGGTAACGAAAGATGACATGGATCGCATAATGTTGGAGTTGAGAAATGAATCATCGTAATTTGAGTCGCTGCACATGTAATATTAGGTAACGTACAAATACAAATAATATGCGCTGAATTTTTCCAACTAAAATCTACGTCTATTCCCATTCTTTGACGCACCTTGGGCTCTTCGTTTGTTTTTAACGATAAGACCACCTTGACCGCCGGATTTAAAGTCACTTTCTTGCTTCTCAAGAAAGGATAAGACTTCTTTGTGTTTTGCGTCCCTTTCCTCGGCTTCAGCAGCCTTTTCTTGTTCGCGTGCGTGATGCATAAACTGGTTGTCTTTGCGAAGCTCGCGAACGGTTCCTCTCGCTTCCTTTCGCAACTCTTTCTTGAGCTTTCTGTTTTCTGCGCGCTCTCGATTCGGATCGTAATCGCGTCCTTTTTGAAACCCATCTTCTTCATACATTGGATTGAACTGCTTAATAGCTTCAACGGACTTCGTATGCCAGGCAAGCGAGAGGCGAACGCTGCTTTTCTTCTTCTTCTCAATATCGTCACGCATTGCTTCGCACATTTTCAAAATGTCGTTGTAAACGGCGCCGTTTTCTTTTCCGAATGTTTTCAGCGAACGTATTAATCTGTTCAGCGCGATTTGCACTTTCTGCAACATTTCAGGCGCGCATGATACTTTCTGGACGGGTTTGATGAGATTTCCAAGGGTCGAAACCGCATATCGAAGCATTGCCACGCGTTCTTGGGTGCTAGAATCTGCTGCCGTTATTGACTTTTTTCGAGGTCGTGTCGACAACAACTTTGCCAGAGAGAGCACTTCAATCGTTTTTGAGGAGGACTTTTTCCCGACCGCTGCGTCTACCATCAAAGGCCGCAACCACGATCCGCCGCATTGCTCTTGAAGGTGCGTCGGCAACCCTTCGTTCCATGTTTGTTTGCACTTCTCGCTCTCACCTGAGGCGTGTATTAAAGCAGTGAGTAAATTGAGAGCCTCTGGAAAAATGCGCATGGCAGGAACGACGTACGCACTCGCGAGAGCGCATAAAATCACCGCATAATTCGCATCGTCAGTTGATCGAACGGCGCAATGCGAGAGCACGTTCCCTATGTACAAAGATGCCGGCGTGGTAACCGCGTGTTGTTTATCCGTAGAACTAAAGATATCCGCAAATAATCCAAGAAGTAATATCGTCCTCGGCGGTGGTAAGCCAGTTTCTCCCAATCGCAAAGCTTTTTGGAGTCGTTTGCCCATCTTTTCAATGCGCGCTTTCGCTGCGGTCGCGGCATAAAACGGAACTTGCGTTGCGATTTCAGAAATGTGCTTCGTGATCACGTTTAGATCTGCTACTGGCAATTCTTCGTTACCACATAACGTTTCAAAACGTTGAAGCAAAAGTCCGAGAAGCGTTTGAATTTTTCGTCTATTTTCAGTCGCTAAACTCGGCGCATTGCATGCGCGCATGCGAGTAAGCACAATCGAAACTTCATCAGAAGTGTACTTGGTTAAGAGAGTTTCGAATGTTTCGTACGTTTCCGGTACTTCAAATGTATACGGGATTTCCGACGAGCTTGCATCCATTCTTTCTTCAGCGCGGATTAGATCATCTCGAGCTTCGGCATCCTTCTTCTCTTTTACCTCTTTTGATTTTTTGAGGTTGGCGTCGTCGTCGTCGTCGTCGTCGTCGCTGCCTTCTTTTGCACCATCGTCGAGAAGAATTTCTCTATTCATGATATCATCGTCGTCGATATCATCATCGTCGTCAAAATCTTTTCTGACATTGTCGTCGTCGCTTTCTGCGGCTTTATCACTCTTGTTAACCTTTTCTACTTTTTTCTTCACTCCTACGCAATCGTTGAGAATGCCGAGCTCTCTTAACCGATTTTTACCTTTTTCTAATTTCTCATCCATCTTGTTCGCTTCTTTGCGGAACTTTCCAGTTTCATCTAAGTCGTCTTCACCGCTATCCTCTTCGTCGTCTTCGTCCTCGCCCTCGTCACTTTCGTCTGAACTTTCTTCATTCTCTTCATCGTCTTCGTCGTCTTCATCGAACGCAAAATCATCGTCGAGATCTTCACCACCTGCTCTCGCTGTCGAACGAGGATCACCTCCTTCCCCCTCTTCCTTTTCTAATTTGCGCGCTTTGTGCCTCCTCAATGCGTACCCTCCTAATGGTGCATCATCATCGTCGCCGTTTCTTGTCTCGTCGTTTTCGTCGTCGTCCGAGAGATCTCCTTGCATGCGCTTCACTCTGGCGCGTTCAGCTTCCTCGAGCTGTCGTTTTTGTCTTGCCTCCATTTGCTCTGACGTCTTTGCTATTTCTGCCGCGTGCGCTCGCGCATCTAAAGCTAACGATTTTGTAATTTTATCGTAATCACTCTTTATGTCGTCGTCTTTCGGTAATCCTGATTCCAAAATGTTCAACGAGGTATTTTTGTTTGTCGGTTTCAAATGGCCGACTGCTTTTCGCAATGCGCCTTGTAATAAACCGCCTCGACTGATGACTTTAAAATCTTCGTCAAGTTTATCCAGGAGTTCTTCGTCATCGTCTCGCTGTTTCGCTTTCTCGGCTTTATACATTTTACTCTTCGCAATGAGTTCGTCCATGACTTCCTTTTTTGTTTTTCTTCTCTCTGTATTTGTATTTTCGTCGTTATCGCCTTCTTCATCGTCATCGCCACCCTCGACTGTGCTCTTCTTTCCTTTCCGCCGAAACCCACCGTTACCATCGTCGTCATACTGTCCATTGTCGTCGTCAAAATCCCCCCCGCCGAAATGCATCCTGCGTGTCATTTCTTCGTTCATCAATTGTCTTGTGCCGTCCTCATCGTCAGAATCCGAATCGAACTTTGCGTTTGCTATTCTCCTATCATCCAAAGGTTTTCCGAGATGGGTCAACGATAACAAGTTTTTGTTATTACTATTGTTGTCATTGTCCCCATCTTCATCGTCGTCGTTTTCGTTTCCTTCGAGTGAATACGTATTCTTTCGCTTTTTCCTTAATTGGCCCAACCGCGCTCGTGCCAAGCGCCCGATTGACTTTTCCTCCTGAGTCAAGTTGTTATCTAACTCTCCGAACCGTAAATCCACGAACGCGTTCGCTTTTCCACTCAATTTGTGTTCCACTAACAACGTTCTCTCCCGTCGTTCGAATCCTTCCCTTCTCGCCTTCAAAACGTTACCGCTTTTGCCTTTGATTTTCCGTCCTAAAATCTCAAATTTTTGCTTTGAACTTTTTCTATCGAAAACTGAAGCGTTGTCTTCGGCTTTTTTGTTTTTCGCTTCGCCGTCGACTTTGGTGGCATCGAAATGCTTGTACTTCTTCAATCGGGGGTTGGACGATTTCGATGGTTTCTTCTTCTTCTTCGCCATAATTCAATGCGCTCCGCGTGTGTATCTGTGCGCTTGTGTGTGTGTGTGTGTGTGTGTGTGTGTGTGTGTGTATTGAACAACAGTTAAACGCAAAGTTTCTGACAAGCGCGCGCGCAGCAACAAACAAAAAATGTGGCGACGCACGAGTTTGTTTTCTTTACAAAAAAGAGAAGAGAAGAGAAGATTTCTTGTTTGTTGGAGCGGTAATGGATGATGTTCTCGCGCTCTTTAGGTTTCTTCGTTTAGTTCTCTCCCGCGTGTTCGCGCCAAAAATGGTCGGAAAGAGCAAGGCAGATCGGGAGTGTGTGGCGGTACTCTACTCCTGCGTTTCTTTTGCCGCCGTCGTAAAAAAATGGAAGAAGAAGAAGAAAAAGCGAAAAAAAAAAGAGCATCGTCATGCACTCAAAGACAGCCGCCACCTTCCTTCCTCTCTTTCCTCTCTTTTCTCTTTTTCCTCTCTCTCTCTTTTCTCTCTTTTCTCTTTCTTTGGTCGCTCAGGTGTACTTTTTTGGCGGCTCAACGCTCTCTCCATTTGTTGCGTGTCGTGTGTTTACGAAGAAAGAAGAAAGAAGCGTACGCACACACTAAGAGAAACATAAAAAGCGCGCGACGGGACGACTTATTCGTTAAAGCAATGAAGCGCGGAAGAGGTATACTCGAGGACGCGGAGAACAATGACGACGAAGAGGAAGCATTTCCTCGCGGGAACTTTGCCGAAGGAGAACAAGAACAAGAACAAGAAGAAAACGAGCGGTCTCATCGCGCCTCACGAACGAAAACAACCACTACGACCGAGCGATTCGCCGCGATTAAAGGTTCTTCTTCGAGTTTGAAAGGTAGAAAAACCGGAGGTAAAGGAGGAAGTGGTAAATACATCGAAGCGTTGAAATGGAAGACATTACGCAAAGGCGTCAAGTTGCTCGGAATTGTTTCGCACGTTTCGAACAAAGGATTAATCGTCTCATTACAGAACGGATTGAAAGGGACGGTATCGAAATTAGAAGCATCAGATGTATTTTATGTTCACACTAAGGGCAGAGGCCAGAGAAGCAAAAGGAAGACGTCCGCATATCCCTCTTCTGAAGACGAATTCAGTAGTAGTAGTAGTAGTAGTAGTACCAGTGACGAAAGTAGCGGTGATGAAGAGGAAGAGAAAGATGGAGGCACAAAAGGAAAGATTGGTTTAGAATCTCTATTTCGCGTCGGGCAAATGGTGCGATGTGCAGTTGTAAACCTCGACGATGGGAAAACTGGCGGTAAACGGATCGAGTTGACACTGCGTCTCTCGCAAGTGTGCACCGGATTGGATAAAGGGTGCTTATCTGAAGGTGCAGCTGTGCCAGCGATAGTCACTTCCGTCGAAGATCACGGATACATCGTAGCATTCGGTATCGATGATTGTTCTGGATTTTTACCACGTGATAGCCTAGGGGAAGAGCACGAGTCGCTTCTCCCCGGTCAGCTTGTGGAAGTTGTTATTACGTCGACGCCAAAAGCAAAGAAGGATGACAACAACAACAAGAAGAAGAAGAACGGAGGAGGAAGCAAACTTAGCGGGATTCACGTGTATAAAGTCAGTGCAGATACGAAACGATGCGCGAGCGCAATCGCGCTGGAAAATAAGTCGACATTGATATCCACGATTCTTCCCGGCATGTTGGTAAAAGCGCGCGTGAAGTCTGTTCTCGATGATGGTATTTCTGTCTCTTTTCTGACGTATTTTTCGGGAACAATTGACTGCTTTCACATCGCAGCCGAAGATACTTCATCTTTTAAAGAGGGACAGAAGGTACGTTCACGCGTGATTTTCGTAGATGCTCAAAATAAACGAGTCGGTTTATCTCTCCAACCGCACTTGCTCGAGGCGCAGTCATCGGCGAGCATCCTTCCATCAACCGGGTCAATCTTCGAAAACGCCGTGATAAACCGTGTAGATCCGAACGTCGGAGTATCCCTTCAAATCAGCAAAGGCGGGAAGAAAGGAAGCATCGCTGGATACGCGCATGTTTCGCACCTTTCCGACGATCACGTAGAAAAAGTAGAAAAGAAGTATAAGGTGGGAAAGCAAGTAAAAGTTCGAGTGATTGGACATCGATTGTTAGACGCCGTCGCCAACGTCAGTTTAAAGAGATCTGTTTTGGAACAACCATTCTTTAGTTTGGAAGAGCTAGTTCCTGGGATGATTGTCAAGGGGGAAGTCTTAGCGACGGAACATTTTGGAGCCATCGTAAAACTCGCTGAAGGCGTCAAAGCACTTTGTCCGCCGTTCCATGTATCCGACGTCGTCGGACGAACGACATCATCCAAAGTAGCTCCTGGCGCAATCTTGAAGTTTCGAGTTATCAGCGTTGACCAAGCGAGACACAGAGCTATCGTAACGCACAAGCGTGCGCTGATAAAGTCGGAATTGCCGGTGTTGAAAACGATCGAGGATGCAATCCCTGGAAGAACTACACACGGCATAATTTCAGGCGTTGTAAATTACGGCGTGTTCGTCACACTTTATGGAAACTTAAAGGGATTAGCAGGATCACAAGATCTTGGGTTAGCTAAGGGCCAGAGTATTGCTGACGCCTACGCGGTGGGTCAAGTTGTTCGAGCGACAATCGTATCTGCAGATCGAGGAGAAAACAAACTAAGACTTTCGCTAGGCAGCAGCGATGAAGAGGATGGTGCTGCCGCAGGAGCGGGAGCGGCTGGTGCTACTGCTATCTCTTTATCAACAGACGCAGTACCAATCGGTGAAGTTGTTACATCTGCGACAATTACGAAAATAGTCCAAGGCTCGAGCATTATTGAAGTTGCTGCGAGCACAGAAGAAGGAACGTTTCAAGGACTCGTCGCATTTCAGCATCTATCAGATAATCCCGTCACAGCTCTGAGCATGGCGTCAACTTTGAAAATCGGAGAAGTTTTAAGTGGTCCTTTGGTGATTCTTGAACGAAAGTCAAAAAGAGTAGTCATGAGTCGGAAAATGTCGATCATAGAGGCAGTAACAAGTTCATCTCTACCCTGTAAAGCAGATAAGGTAAAGGCTGGAAAGATATATCCAGGATACGTCGCCTCGACATCATCGACGGGCGTATTCGTGCGATTTTTAGGATCGCTCACTGGGTTAGCGCCTCCTTCGCAAATTCCCGATGGATGCAGCGCCACGGATTCGTTCTTTGTCGGCCAAACTGTACAAGCTATGGTTCTTTCGGTGGACATTGAGTGCACCCCGCCGCGGCTTTCGCTTTCGCTTCGGTTGCAAACAACGGCACAACCTTTATCGGATGCTCCTTTGATTCGTTCATTCTTCACGGATCTCGAGTTTTTAGATTCAAAGATGGCTCAAAATCCTAAGGAGGCAGAGACTTTGTTATCTGAAGAAACAGTACGTATGTTCGAACCTGGATGTGATATCGAAGGCTCGATTAACGAAACGAAGGATTATGGAATTTTGATCGATATTGATGAAGACGAGAATGCGGTCGGGTTGGTTTCTCCGCATCAAGTGCCTGAGAGCGTAGAAATAGAAGATTTTACCACTGAGACTCGTTTATTGGGAAAGGTTTTAGACGTTTCCAGACGCGAGGGTGTTATTGATATCGGTAAAGTGAACGTGATGAACAATACGAAATCGAAGAAGAAGAAAAAGAAGGTAAAATCTACCTCTACGGCGCTGAAAAAATTGAAAGTAGGTGAAGCGACCGAAGCAATCGTAGAGCTAATTAAAGCTCAATATGTCATTTTATCTCTACCAAAATATTCTGACGCGATCGGATATGCTCCCGTTCACTACTGCAACGTGCGTTTGAACGACGCTTCAGAACGATTTGAGGTTAATCAGAGAGTGAATGTTGTCATCGCACAACTTCCTTCCTCATCTTCAAACGACGTTAAAGTTGGCGAGTTTTACAGCAACCGACTTTTACTTACCGTTCCTTATGTGGATCAAGATAAAGCGAATCGTGGTCCAAAGGCTGGGACTAAATTACGAGGCGTTGTTTCGGAGCTTCAGCCTCTTCAAGCACTTGTGTCGCTTCCAAACAGTAGAAAAGGACGCATTCATATTACTGAGACTCGCGCTTTCGCGAAATCAAAGTTTCCGCTGGAAGACCTATCGCTTGGTTTGACTGTAAATGTTGTTGTTCTTGGTATGGCGGGCGATCGAGGGGGGCTATTGGACCTCACTCTTACGAGTAGTGCAGGCATTGACGATGACGACGACAACGACGACGAAAATGTTAACGAGAACGCAAAGAACAGGGATGACTTTGCTGACAAAATATTATTGAAAAGACCAACTATACAAACGCTTGAAGCTGGTCAATCTATTGATGCGTACGTCATCTCGGTGTTGCCAGACGGCGTTAAAGTGAGCATTCGACCAGAAATAAGTGCTTTTGTTCCTTTGATTGAGACTGCGAGCTCAATCAAAGAGCTTAAAAAACCACTTGAGCAGAGATTTTCAAAGGGGGAAAGGATCAAAGCAACAATCGTCAACGTCAACGTTTCTAAGAAGCACGTCGATGTTTCTTTTCGGGATCAAAAGTCTATCAGCGTCGGCGCGAAACTCTTTGGTGTCGTTTCGCGCTTTAACAAAGGCACTTCGATGATGGTGAAGCTTGGCGCACACGTCATGGGACGGGTTTTTTTGACTGACGTTTCCGACGCGTTTGAAGAAAACCCGTTCTCTGAAATGAAGGTTGGTGATGTGGTAGAAGTTTGCGTAGTTTCTGTGACATCGAATGGAGAAGTCGATCTTTCAATGCGACCGTCTTTATTGAGAAAATCTGAAGGAAATAAGAAGGTGGCTATTCCCGAGATTTATGATGCCAAGAGTCTTGAAGTAGGAAATGAAGTTTCTGGATATGTCAAATCCGTCGGCAAAGCTGGATGCTTCGTTGCGCTTTCGCGTAATTTGGACGCGCTGATAAAGCTCACCAATCTTGCAGATGGCTTTGTCGAAAAACCTTCGGTTGAATTCCCAACTGGACGATTGGTTCGCGGCCGCATCGTTTCTGCGGATGCAAAAACAAATCGAGTCGAGATGTCACTGCGCACTTCACAATCCGATTCTAAAACGCCAAACAAAGAAGCACTCGCATCGTTGAAAGTTGGTGATGTGGTCATGGGAACTGTACGCAGCGTGCAATCGTACGGCGTGTTTGTCACTTTAGACGGGTCTGGTCTGTCTGGTTTATGTCACATTTCAATGTTTGCTGATATGCACGTGAAGGATGATCTGGCCAACCACGTCCGAGCTGGAGAGCGGGTGCGCACAAAAATCATAAAAGTAGATTACGAGACGAATAAAGTTTCTCTTGGCATCAAAGCTTCGGTTTTCGAAGACGATGATGAAGACGATGAGAATGGTGCGCAACACGAGCACGATTCAGACGACGAAGATGAAATGCAGGAAGATCTTTTACTTTCTGACGACGATGAAGACGATAATAATAATAATAATAATAATAATAGTAAAATGGACGCGGAGGAGGAAGACGAGGAAGAGGAGCATTTATTCGATAACGAGGAAAGTGGAGGAGAAGAATCTGAGAGGGAGGACGATAACGACGACGAAGACGAAGACGAAGACGACGAAGACGACGAAGACGACGAAGACGAAGACGAAGACGAAGACGACAACAACTCGACCGAGAAGGAAGAAGATGTTGGTTTCGCCTGGGACGAGGAAGAGAAGGAACAGAAACAAAAGCTCAATGCAATGAAACGAAGTCGAGAGGAGTCCCCTTATCCCGATGAAGGAGAAAACGTCAATAAACTTTCGAAACGCGCAAAACGTCGCAAAGCTAGGGAGGCTGAGATGGAAATCTTGCGACAAGAGCAACAGTTACGCGAGGAAGGTCGTCTTCCTGAAAGTGCGTCAGATTACGAAAAGTTGATCTTGGCTTCACCGCTTTCCTCTTTTCTTTGGATTCAATATGTTGCGTTCCAAGTGAGCGTCGGCGCGTACGAGGATGCGCGAGCAGTCGCTGAACGCGCGTTAGAAGCAATCCCAGCGCAAGAAGAAGAAGAGCGAATGAACATTTGGATTGCGTATTTAAATTTAGAGAACTCGCACGGCTTGCCAAATCCAAAAGAAGCCGTCTCGAGACTATTCAAGCGCGCGGTGAATTTAGCCGATCCAAAGAAACTGTACCTCGTCTTGGTAGACATGTACACGCGTACGGAACAAACAGAAGTTCTTCAAGAAACTCTTAAACTCATCGTTAAAAAATTTCGGTCGAGTTGCAAGGTTTGGCTGACATACATCCGCCATGTTACGCTCAAAGGCGACGCGGAAGGGTCGAGAAAACTCCTCGATCGTGCGACGACTTCTTTACCGAAACGCAAGCACATCAAACTTTTAGTTAAAGTCGCTTTATTGGAGATGAAAGAGGGTGACCCGGAGCGTGGACGTACAATGTTTGAAGGCATTCTGCGCAACTATCCAAAGAGAACTGATATTTGGTCCGTATATATCGATCAAGAGATTAAGCAAAACGTCCCGGAGAGGATTCGAGCGTTGTTTGAACGTGCCACACACTTGGATCTTAACGCGAGAAGCATGAAATTTTTGTTCAAAAGGTACTTAGAATATGAGAGGTGCCAAGGTAACACGGAACGAATGACGTACGTGAAGGAGAGAGCAATGGAGTATGTCGAGAGAATGCTAAATAATAATAACGATGAATAGAAGAAGACGATGAGTCCTTGGGATGCACGGACTTGTTCGGGAGTGCGGCTTATGTGCATCTACTCATGCGTACGCACGAGTGAATAAGAATAAAGTGAGCAGAATGAGAAATAACGATAGGAATTAGTCAGCTTTGCAAGTGTCACTTTAATGACGGACGTTATATCTATGCCGCTCGTTCTGCTCGTTCTGCTCATCTGACTTTTTTTCATATTCCTTTTCGGTTGTTACTTAAAAGGAAACAAGAAGCAAAAAAAGTTCCCTGAGAGAAAAACATCCCGAAATTTAAATATACAGGTACATTTTTGTCAAATAAAACGCGCTTTTACACGCACGCACGCATCGAACACACACACGAGATCGTTTTGTCGACAAGATCGACGATCAATTTTTGAACTTCTTCTTCTTCTTCGGACTTCTCGTCTCGTCTGTTCTTTGTGTGTTCAGCTCAAACGCGTTTGATGATGTCGAAGAAAAGAAAAAGCCGCAAGAATGTGGAAGCACGACCAACAACAGCCAAGCGGGTAAAGAGTGATGACAGATTA